>Ga0099364_10004975_pt1 | contig 19903 bp, 14 predicted proteins | sample TergutTh196P3_FD_73070 | JGI IMG/M metagenome (GOLD analysis project Ga0099364, IMG submission 73070) | Microcerotermes parvus P3 segment gut microbial communities from Pointe-Noire, Republic of the Congo - Th196 P3 | ecosystem: Host-associated > Arthropoda: Insects > Digestive system > Gut ... | reverse complement strand
TAAACTGTTCGTCACAAAACATGACTCACTCTCCTACGAAAAGCTTTTCACTAATAATATCTTTTTCGGAGGCAAAATGTTTCATTTTATCTAAATTATTTTTATGGGTTCTGACATGTCAAAGAGTATATTATTCTGATAACAACCGCTTGTAGAACGAATTTGCCCCGTATATGGCCGCCATTGGGTTATGCTGGAGTACCCTGTCTTTCACGGCAAGGGTTACACACGGCGCTTTGGAATGCATTGTAAACAGAGCGTCATGCCCGACGCACAGGCCGATCAGAATGTTCAGCCCTGTTTCTGCATTGGCCAGAATTTCCGCCTGCAAAATCGGATTACATGCCGGTTCAAACTTATCAGGATTAATCCTATGCTCCGCCGGTATGCCAACTTCTTCCTTCGAGGCGGAGCCGGCCTTACAGCACACGCAAATATAATCGTCAATACCCTTAGCTTTCAAAATTCGCGTAAATACAATCGTTTCCTCCATAGCGCCCATGCATGCGGCGATCCCAAGCCTTTCTACACCCATTTTCTTAGCAAACAGCACTATTTCTTCCACGCGTGTGAGCTTGCCATAGTGCAAGCCGTCAACCTCCGCCGACGCGGCATACATTTTGGAAATCAACGGATCTTCCTTATACTTCGATTTGATAATTTCGAGCTGCTTCTGATCCGCTCCGGCGGTCAAACAGAAAGCCGGAAACTCGGAGTCGCGCCTGTCACAGTGATAAGACCGGCAATCCGAGCAATCAAATTGCTTCTTCATACATTTTCCCCTTTCAACATACAACTATAAACTTATCCAACTATAAACATATACAACTCTAAACTCTAAACTCCCGCCCGCGCTATCTCAGCCCCGGCTTTCTCTCCCGCGATTCGCCCGAATACTACGCACTCCGTGAGGCTGTTGCCCGCGAGGCGGTTCGATCCGTGTATGCCTCCGCATACCTCGCCGGCGGCGTACAGCCTGGGGATCGGCTTGCCCAGGACGTCCGTTACCTTCGCGTTTTCATCTATGCGAAGGCCGCCCATAGTATAATGCACGGAAGGCCACTGGCTTATGGCGAAAAACGGCCCGTCTTTCAGCGATATCATACCTTTGCCTCTTTCCCCGCCAAAATCCGGATCTGTACCGTCGTTTTTGAGCGCTTGGTTTATACGGTCAAGGCTGCCTGTCAGCGCCCCTTTTTGCATATTCAGCGCCGCCTCAAGCTCTGATGCGCTGTCCCCTTTTACCATTCTGCCAAGCCTTATGCCGTTTTTCACTTCGTCCTGGGTCATGCCCAAGGCGCTGACAATCCCGCCGTTAAGAATCGCCCATGTCGGTTTTTTGCATGAGCCGCTCTGAGCTTTTGATACCTCATCGCGGCCGGCAAGCTCGCTTACAAACCGTTTGCCTTCGCTATTTACATATATCATCCCGAAACCGGCTCCTGAATAGGCGTAAAACGCCCAACTATCAACGCTTCCTGTTTTAGGGTCGGCGCAGGGGTAAAGCTGGATAAATTCCATATGCAAGGAGTCCGCGCCTACCGCTTTCGCTAAGCGGATTACCTCCCCTGTCGCACCCTTGTGGTTTGAGCAGGGCAGTGATTCATTAAGCGCCGGGCAGTATTCCATGCGCAGCCCGATATCGCGCCCGAATCCCCCCGACGCAATAATTACGGCTTTGCGTGCAAATATTCTTTCGGTTTTGCCCGCGTTTTTTACTTCAACTCCCAAGATTTCACCCATTGGCGTGTCGCGGAATATCGCGGTGACTTCCGAGTTCAGCCTTAGCTCAGCGCCGGAACTGAGCGCAAGTTTCAAAACGCGGTCCATCATAGCCTTTCCGGGCATCGCACTTTGATACCCGCGCGGTACTCTATATCCCCCTACCCTGGCTAAGACGTCCTTAAATTCAACGCCTGCATCCACCAGCCAATCCAGGCCCGCCGGGGCGCCTTCTACCATAACCCGCACCAGGCTTGGAAGCCCGTAATAACCTCCGCCCTTTAGAGTATCTTCCATATGCATCTGCCAACTGTCTTCGTCTGTACCCAACTTCTGCCGCAGCTTCAGCTTACTGTCCCAACTGGCATATCCGCCGCCGGCCAATGCTGAGTTGCCGCCGAAGTAGCCCATCTTTTCAAGGACAATAATACGCCCCCCCTGCCCTGACGCCTCAAAGGCGGCGGCCAGCCCGGCGAGTCCCGAGCCTATGATAATGACGTCTCCCGCTTCATCCCAGCGTTCCGGCGCCGTGAAAACATCCATAATAACACTCCAATACAAAGAATGCAGAAATGTGTTTAGGGCGCCAAGTACAAAAGTCCCGCCATCATTTCTGCATTCTCATTTTATTTAGCTTATGAGCCTATTGTGTTTCTGTTCGGGCCGATGCAATGACAGGCGACGAAATGTTCGGGGGATACTTCTATCAGGGGCGGCTCCCCTTTGTTGCATTCGTCACAAAGATAGTTGCACCGTTTGGCGAAACGGCATTCGTCCGGCGGGTCTATCGGCGACGACAGCTCGCCGCGCAGTTGGATGCGCTCCGCGTTCGCGCCCGCTTTCGGCACCAGGATTGCCGACAGCAATGCCTTCGTGTACGGGTGCATCGGGTTTCTGAACAGTTCCTCCGAGGGCGCCTTCTCAACCTCTTTGCCAAGGTACATGACTATTATGCTGTCTGAGAAATGGTTTACGACCGAGAGGTCGTGCGTTATGAAGATAAACGTCAGTCCCCTGTCACGCTGCAACTGCTTGAGCAGGTTTAGTATCTGCGCCTGAATCGATACGTCCAGCGCCGATACTGGCTCGTCGCATACGATAAATTTCGGCTCCACCGCCAATGCCCTCGCTATGCCTATCCTCTGACGGCGCCCGCCGTCCAGCTCGTGGGGGTACGTGTTTATCAGGCGCTCGGCAAGCCCCACCGTCTCCATCAGTTCCAGCACGCGCCGCTCCATCTGGGCTTTTGTCGCTCCGGGCATGATCTTCTGGTATTTGATTGGCTCGGCTATCGTCTCGAATACCGTACGCCGCGGATTCAGCGACGAGAACGGATCCTGGAAGATTATCTGCATGTCCTTACGCGCCTTGATTAGCTGCCCGCGGTTCATCTTGAATATGTCCTTGCCTTCGAAAAGCACCTGGCCGTCCGTCGGCTCTATCAGGCGGATCACCGCGCGCCCCGTCGTCGTCTTGCCGCAGCCCGACTCGCCGACGATGCCCAGCGTTTCGCCCTTTTCTATTGAAAACGTTACGTCGTCCACCGCATGGACTGTGCCCGCGCCGGTTTTGAAGTGTTTCTTGAGGTTTCTTACCTCCAGCAGTTTTCCAGCCATTACCGCTGCCCCCCTGTCCTTAATTCAATATGGAAGCCCGGTTCTGCGTACCGCGCGCACAGCAGCGAATGCGTTTCGGATACTTGCCGCGTCTCAAGAGGCTGCTTGCACGACTCCACCGCGTACCGGCATCTCGGCTCAAAGGTGCATCCGGGCGGCAGCTTCGTCGGGTCCGGCATAAGCCCGGGTATGGGGATAAGCTCCGCTTTGCGGTCGTTGATGTTGGGCAATGAGTTAAACAGCCCTTCTGTGTACGGGTGCATAGGGGTATTGAATACGTCCTCGAGAGTCCCGTGCTCCACTATCCGCCCCGCGTACATGACTGCCACAGAGTCGCATACCTTCGCCACTACGCCCAAGTCGTGTGTTATCATGACCAAGGCAGTCCCCAGCTTTTCCTTCAGGTCGCGCATCAGGTCAAGTACCTGCGCCTGGATAGTCACGTCCAGCGCAGACGTCGGCTCATCGGCAAGTAATACCTGCGGATTGCACGCCAGCGCTATCGCGATTACAACGCGCTGCTTCATCCCGCCGGAAAACTGATGCGGGTATTCTATCGCGCGTACGCCCGGTATCCCCACAAGCTCCAGCATATCCACGGCTTTCCGCATCGCCTCGGAATTGGATACGCCTTCGTGGTACCTGACGCTCTCGGCTATCTGCTCGCCCACCGTCATTACCGGATTCAGCGCCGTCATCGGGTCCTGGAAGATCATCGACACGTCTTTGCCCCTGATCTTTTCAAGCTGCTTTGCCGACATTTTCAATATCTCGTTGCTGCATACTTTTATCGTGCCGCTTTTTATTACGCCCGGCGGGGTCTGCACCAGGTTCAGGATTGCCAGCGCCGTGGACGTCTTGCCCGCGCCCGTCTCCCCGACAAGCCCAAGCGTCCGGCCCTTTTGGAGCTGCAGCGTAACGCCGTTTACAGCCTCAACCGTCTCATCCTCCAGAACATAATGAACAACAAGGTCATTAATGTCCAGGACAATTTCGCAATCATCCGCCCCGTCAAACGCGGTCTCATTCTCCATACTCATATAAGCTTCCCCTCTATTTCAAACTTAGTAAATCACACAAGCCATAATAACTGTCAATTGTCAATTGTCAACTGTCAATTGACATCACCTTTTCTTCAGCTTGGGGTCGAGGGCGTCGCGCAGCCCGTCCCCAATCAGGTTAAACGCCAATACCGTAACCATGATAAACAACCCTGGATATGTCACAAGCCACGGCGCGCTGCGCATGAATTCCCTGCCCGTCGCGGCTAATGCGCCCCATTCCGGGTACGGAACCGGTACGCCGAAGCCAATGAAGGACAGCGACGCCGCAACGATAATCGTCATACCGAAGTTTACTGTAAACGCGACGATGATCGGGCTGAGCCCGTTAGGCAGGATCTGAGAGAATATTATGCGTGGGTTTGGAAGCCCTATCGCGCGCGCAGCCTCAACGAACTCCGAATTCCTGAGTGTCAGCACAGAGGCCCTTGCTATTCGTATGTATATGGGTATTCCCGATATGCCAACGGCCAGGATCAAGTTCTGCAGGCTCCGGCCAAGGGTACTCACGATGACCATTCCCAAAAGCAGCCCGGGTATAGACGCCAAAATGTCCGAGAAGCGCATGATGACCTCATCGGTCTTTTTGCCGGCGTAGCCCGCTACTGAGCCAAGTGATATGCCGACTACCGCTCCAATCGCGCTGCAGCCGAAACCGATAGCCAGTGTGTACCGCGTGCCGTATAGCAGACGTACAAACATGTCGCGTCCCATGTGGTCTGCTCCCAGCCAATATTGTGAGCCCGGGCTTGTGAGCCTCAGTGACATGTCCCGGGCGGTGATCATCTCATATGTTATGAAAAAAGACGCAACGAACATGACAAACAGGATGCAAACAATAATCATTCCCGCAAATGAGCCTTTGTTTTTTCTCATCCTGTAGAATATATCGCCCATTTGGCTGCGCCTTCTGTATTTCTTTGTGGCAAGGGTATCGTCTCCGGCTTTTCGCGTTTCGGAATCGCCGTCTGCTGTGTCATCTTGTACTCCCGCAACATCACATGCCGTTGCCTCCGCGTTCGAGCCGAAAGCCACGCGCGTTACGAAACTGGTCCGCGTTTCGGCAGCCTTGTCTGCCGTGATATCCGAATGAACCTCGGCAGCCGGAACTGCCATGATTTCATCCTGCGAAGCAACACTGATATCTTCCGGGGATGAACCGTCCGCCGCCTGAGCCGGAGCCGCCGGGCCATGCAGTGCGGAAAGCTCCCTTTCCATTTCTTCCTGGCGCTCAGCCTCGTACTCCCTGCGGATGCTCGCGCCGGATGGGGGGATCTTCTTTTTCTTTGCAACAGAGGCGTACTGGGCTTTTATCCTTGGGTCGATAAACGCATAAAGAACATCAACGATAAGCTGTACCAGTACGTACAGGACAGACGTCATTATTATTGTCCCCGTAGCGGTTGTCACGTCCCGCTGAAATACGGCTTCAGCAGCCATGCGCCCGATACCGGGCCAGGCAAACACAGATTCAACGACCACGGAGCCTGCAAGCTGTATGCTAAAAGAGATGCCCGCCGCCGTTACGATCGGGATCCATGCATTGCTGAGCGCATGCCTCCTGATGACAGCCTGCTCGGGCACGCCTTTTGCCCTTGCGGTGCGCAAATAATCGGATTTCAAAACCTCCAGCATACCGGAGCGCGTCTGCCTTGCGGTTGAGGCCGTTAATGAAAGGCCGCTGCATATAGCCGGCAATATAAGGCTGCGGATTCCGTGGTCGGTCCCCCCGGCGGGGAGCAGACCAAGATGAAACGCAAACACAAGGAGCAGAAGCAAGCCTATCCAGAATACCGGCATCGACATGCCAACGAGGGTGACGCCGGTCGTAATGTTGTCAATTATCGTCCCGGATTTTCTGGCTGCTGTAATACCAAGTGGGACCGCGACCGCCACGCCGAGGATAAGTGCGGAGAAAGAAAGGAGCAGCGTGTTCGGAAGCCTTCTGATAAACGTGCTCCACACACTGACTCTTGTTACAATAGATACGCCCAAATCTCCCTGGGCCAGATTAATCATATAAACGCCGTACCTGTAGAACATGGATCTGTCAAGATTATATTCGGCCCGGAGCTCGGCTATTTCCTCCGGGGTCAAGCCTTCTATTGTCACGACGTCAAACGCGTCGCCGGGGGCGAGTTCCATAAGTGAAAACACGATAAACGACACGACAATAATGACAGGAATCAGAAACAGCAGACGCTTTATCACGTAGCGAATCATTTTGTCACTCCTTCGTGAAGGGCCGGGGCACGGGGCCCCGGCCTTCCAAGAAATATTAAGCTGGTTTAATGATTAGTCAACAGTCATGAAAATTTGCCTCAGGTCAATCCTTTGAAGGTCGGATCTCAAAATCATGCCGCCAACGGTATTGTGGAAAACGATACCGTTCACGCGCCAGTACAGTGTGGTTTGCGGCTGCTCGGCGACATAGATCTCCTGGATTCTGTAGTAGATATCACGGCGGGCGGCGTCATCGGCAGTCCTGGCCGCTTCGTCAATCAGAGCGGTGACTTCATCGTTATTAAAGCCGGCTCTGTTCATCGACCCACCGGGATACGCGGCGGCGCGGAAAGAACCTGCGCTCGGCGTCATTGTCGTGAAGAACACGCTGATCTGGCTCTCATTGCTGCCATAGGCAAGGTATGCGTTCATCGGGCCCATGTCCATGAAGTTGATTTCTGATGGGATTCCGATTTCTTCAAGCTGTGCCTGAACAACCTGTGCAGCCCTCTGGTTTGTGATGATGGCGCATGAAATCTCAATCGTCTCACCATTCCAGACGGAGGCTGCCAAGTACTCCCTGGCTTTGTCAAGGTCACGCTCGATAACAGGAATACTTGTGTTGCGGAACTCAGTTGAAAGCCCCCAGAATGTGCCGTCGGTAAACTCTGCGTCGGCCCACTTGCCCGCGGCGCCAATAGCGATCTCGCGTTTGTCGAGGGCGTGGAGAACGGCCATTCTGAAGTTAATATCGCCTGTGATCCTGTCGTCCAGGTTAAAGTTCAAGCCCTGCGGGTCGTTAAACGCAAGCCCGTATACCGTCCAGTTGTCGGGGTCATCTTCAAACATATGAATGTCTTCCGCGCTGGTTCCGAAGCTGACTTGCATGTCTCCCGCTTGGAGCATCATCGCGCGCGTGCCCATCTCGGGAACGAACTGCATGAAAACTTCCTCTGTCGGCGGTATGTTATCGGTGTTCCACCAATTGTCGTTACGTATCATAAGCGTAAAGTCGGCTGTCTCAAACTGTGAGATGTAGAACGCGCCTGATCCGATCCAATATCCGCGGTCGGGATCCGCGTCGATCGCCGCTTGATTGATAATTCCGGACGCAGGTCTACACATGCTGAAAAGGAAGTCAACGTTGACGTCTACGAGTGTCAGCTCAATCTCATAATCGCTGACAACATTCCAAGTATCAACTAATCTCCAGACGTCAAAAGCCGAAGAGCCGGGGCCCGCGCGCGCTTGAAGAATAGTGTTTACAACGTCCTGAGCCGTCAGTTTATCTCCGTTATGGAAGTAGACGTCGTCGCGAAGCTTGAAGTTGAATGTCTGCCAGTCGTCCGTATCCCATGACGTTGCCAGGTTGGCCGTAATTTGGTTGTCATCTCCGACCGCGTCGAGGAGCGTATCGTAAATCATCAGATACACCCAGTTGGCGGGGGAGACGTTACCCGCGGGTAAAAACGGGTTAATGACGGTTATTGAATTGTTGTCCTGAATGATGTTAATTCGCGTGGCGAAGCTCGCGCCTTCCGGGGCCGCTTCCATTTCGATATCTCCCTGGTGCGGGGCCGGTCCGCTCGGGGACGGAGACGGCGGGGCAACCTGTTGAGCGGGGGTATCGCCGCCGCCGGTGGTAGGCTCGTTGCTGCCGCAGGCCGCCAGAAGCGCAAGGCAGAGAACCAGGGCAATAGATATGGCAACAAGCCGGTTCATGTTCTTTTTCATTCAGATGATTCCTCCTGTTAATAAAAAAATATATTGGGTCGCCTATGCCTTTCGGCAATAACGAAAGGATACAACAGAATAACTATATTGTCAACAATTATTGTGACTTTCGGCAGATTAATTTGCAATGTGGCTAAAGGTCAATGACCAGACCGACGGGGCAGTGGTCGCTGCCATATATCCCGGGGTAAATGAGCGCGTCGTAGACTCTTTCGGCGAGCCGGTCGGAGCCAAGGAAGTAGTCGATGCGCCAGCCGGCATTCCGCTCTCGCGCGCCGCCCATGTATGACCACCACGTATATGCGTCATGCTTATCAGGATACCGGCGCCGGAAAAAATCCGTAAAGCCCGCGTCTAATAGCTGCGTCATCTTGTCCCGTTCCTCTTTGGTAAAACCCGCGTTTCGCACGTTTGATTTTGCGTTTTTAATATCTATCTCCTGATGAGCGCAGTTTAAGTCGCCGCAAATTATTACCGGCTTTATTTTATCCAGCCCGCAGACAAAGCTGCGGAAATCATCCTCCCAGCGCATACGGTAAGGCAGGCGCATAAGTTCCCTCCGGGAGTTGGGGACATACACGTTGACAAGGAAAAAACCGTCATATTCCAGCCGTATGATCCGCCCTTCGCTGTCGTGCTCTTCAATGCCCATGCCAAAATCCACCGACAAAGGGGTAGGCTTAGTGAACACAGCCGTTCCGGAATACCCTTTTTTTGCGGCGCTGAGCCAGTATTCCTGATAGCCGCCCAGGTCAAGCTCAGCCTGCCCCTGCTCCATTTTTGTTTCCTGAAGGCAGAACACATCCGCGCCTATCTGCGCAAAGGATTCGGCAAACCCTTTTTTAAGGCAGGCCCTCAGGCCGTTCACATTCCAAGACGCAAGCTTCATAATCCCCGGTAATACCTGCCGGGCGAACCATATATTATCACCATTGGGTATCATCTCCTTTATTATAGTATGTATAAGCAAACAGCAGCGCGTTATGGGCTTTCCTCAGTGATACTTCCGCTCGCGACGTCAACATAGACGCTTGCGCCGCCTGACTCATACACGAACGAATATACTCCGAAACTCCTCGCCCCGGCATCCGTAAGCTCCTCCTCCGGCGGATAATGCGTCACGAAAGAAACGTTGCGGCGTCCGCTTTCCTCAAGAATCTTCTTCGCCCCCGCGACGGTCAGCGGCCTGGTAACAATAAGAAAAATCGCGGTGACAATAAGTATCATTGAATAGACTATGCTTGCCGCGTCCGCGCTGAAGTTGATATCAAAATTCTGTCCCCGGTTCTTATGCAATAATGCGATGATGACAAATGCCGTGAAAACTGCAAGTATCTGCCAGCCGGACAGGCGCATGGTATTACCCGTCAGCATATATAAAATATAAAAAACGTAAAAGCAAGCCAAAACCATGTAAGCTACGTTTATCCGCGCTTTTGTAAATTCTTCGGGCTGCTCCTTTTTTTGCCTTCTCTTTCCGAAAATATAATACATCAGTACAAAAATCGGAGGGTACACCGTGGCATAGATAAACACTGTCGCTACGGCCCGGGCGTAAATCACATACTCGACGATATAGAGCGCCGCGCATGTTATAATAAATATCAAAACTGCCCGTACAACACGGGGATTGAGGCGCTTTTTGACTCTTTCCAATGCTCCTGTGCTCCCATCGGCATTTTTTAAAATCTTAACACATCCAGATTGTTTGCGCAAGACCGGGGCCTGTGCAGACTGTTTCATCGGCATATATTACAAACATGCGCTTTATCTATTGCAATATATCATAATCATTATCATTTGCGGTTGACAGCCGCGCCGTTTTTGGTATAGTATATTTGTCGTGACAAACCTCATGTTTTCATGAAAGTAAGTCAGGAGTACCCATTCAAATTCAGTAACACCAAAAGAATAGGAGGAACGAAATTGAAAAAGAAAATCACTGTCCTGACAGCAATCACCATTCTTCTGGCAATGGCGCTCGGATTAGCGGCATGTACGGCTGCGCCCCCGCCTGCGGCCCCGGCGCCGGCCCCGGATTCATCCCCGGCGGCGGGTCAAAGCCCTGCCCCGGAAACTCCGGCGCATACCCAAGGCTGGGACACTACAGCCGATGAGGCCACTATCGATGAGAGCCTGCCGGGATACGACGGCCCCCCGGATCCGGACAACCTTCCCCCGCTGCATTTCACCTTCGCCCACCAATATCCTGCCTCGCACCATCATAATACGGACGTAATAATACCTTACATTGATGCGCTCATGGCGGCAATCCCCCGCCTGACAATTGAGCTCGTCCCCGGCGGCGTCATATCTTCCAACGCATCGGTGCATGACGACGTCAGATACGGCCTGGTTGACATGATGTGGGCTACTCACGGCGGCGCACCCGGCCGCTACCCGCTGACTGAGATACTGGAGTTCCCGAACCTTTTCGCTTCCGCTGTCGAGGCGACCAGAGTAATTGAGCATATGATGGCGACCTACCCGCCCTTTGCTAGTGAGTTTAGTCATATGCAATTATTCAACATCTACACTACAGAGCCGGGAGATATCTTCACAACCAAGAATATCCGCGTTCCGGCTGACGTCGTCGGCCAAAGGATCAGGTCGCCGGGCGCCAGCGGCGAGCGTTCTTTGACCGCGGCGGGCGCTGTGACCGTTGCTATGGGTATGGCCGACGTATATGACGCCGTCGGCGGCGTTATTGACGGCCTTGCTACCTCCCCCTCAGCCATCACTACCTATAATCTTTGGGAAGTCGTCGATTACGCGACAAACGGCATGGGCCTGTACGTCACGCCTTTCTTCATGGGATTCAGCAATACTGCTTGGGAGCTTCTTACACCCAGAGAGCAGTTTATCGCACTGAATGTCGAGATCGGCGGCCAGCCATTTAACATCCATTCCGCGCATATGTACGACGAACTCGGCGAATTAGGCATCGAGAATATGCGTAACTTCGGCATGACGGTCAACGACCTTACCCCGGACGAGCAAGCCCAGTGGCTGGAAGCGATGACTCCGGTCATCGACGCATACCTCGACAGCCTTGAAGGCAGAAACCTCCCCGGCAGGGAGTTCTACGAGCTTGTCATCGCATACAGGGATTCTATCCGTTAAGTTACTAAACAACTCCTGACGCTATCCCCGGGAGCCTTGGGACAAAAACCCGATTTGCGGTAGCTGCATATACCGCGGCTGCCGCAAATCGCCGTTTCAAGCCTGATGCAATGTCATTTGTTTAAGCGGCAACCACCCCCCTCCGCATCATTCCGTGCTTGACACGGAACCCCATAAACGGTGCGTACCGTTGGGGATTGCGGGTCAAGCCCGCAATGACTGTAGCCCATACCCCTCGTATACCCGCGCAATCTTTTTCGGAAGGTGTGAATCATTTGCGAAAAGTAGCCAGAAAAATTAACTATTACTGCACCCATGCCAGCGCCGTGGTTTTGCTGGTGTTGTTACTTATGACGGTCGCAGACGTTTTTTTGCGTTTTGTTTTTAACAGCCCTATAAGGGGTTCTTTTGAACTCACCCAGATGTTGATCCCCCTTATGGTTTATTTGGCGTGCGCCCATGCCCATGACTGCGGAGATCATGTGGTCGTTGACATCATCTATGAGAATGTGCCCTTCATAGCTAAGTGGATCCTCTCTTTTATTGGCCACCTTTTATACCTCGGGCTTATGATCATATTAAGCTGGAGGCTTTTCTCCCTCAGCATCAGCGTCAGGGATACAGGCGCGTTTACTTCGCAGCTTGAAATACCGATATGGCCTGTTTTGATGTTTGGGGGCATTGCCATACTCGGGTACGTAGTGTCGCTCTTATTTGAGCTTGGCGCGATCATATTTAAAAGGGAGGTGCTTGGCAATGACTTTGGTTGAGATAGGGATACTGGGAATCATCGCGCTTTTAGTCCTGATTTTTATGCGTGTCCCCGTGTCTATAGCCATGATCATAGTCTCCCTTGTGGGTATGTTCGCGCTCTTTCCCCACAGAGGCTTCATTCCGCCGTTATTCAGGCTTGCAAATCAAACCTGGGATACAATGCAAAACTACAGCCTCAGCGTCATACCGATGTTTGTCCTAATGGGGCTGGTATTAGCCCAGGCGGGAGTAGGGGCTGACCTTTTCGACGTCCTGCATGCCTTGATAGGCCGTTGGAGGGGCGGGTTGGCATATGCCACGCTCATCACTTCCGCCGCTTTCGGAGCCGTATGCGGCAGCGTGGTGGCGTCTTGCTCTACAATGGTGTCCATCGCCGTTCCCGGGATGAAAAAATACAATTACAACGAAGCGTACGCGACCTCCGTCACCGCCGCCGGCTCGATACTTGCTGTTATTATCCCGCCGAGTACCGCGCTGGTCGTTTACGGTTTCATAACAGAAGAGTCTATAGGCCAGGTTCTGGTCGCGGGCGTTATTCCCGGCATCGTTGCCACCGTCATACTCTGCCTCACAATTTTTCTCACACTGCGCATTAAGCCCGAGATGGCGCCGGCTTCAAAAGAAAAGGTGCCGTTTCCCTGGGCTAAACTGAAGTACGCGTGGGCAATGCCGGTTATCTTCATCATCTGTATCGGCGGTATCTACGCCGGATTTTTCACACCGACGGAGGCCGGCTCGGTTGGGACTTTTGTAGCCATCCTGTTTGCGATAGCCACGCGAAGGATCAGATGGAGTGGTTTTGTCAAGGTCTTCATCGCAACAGCCAGATCCAGCGCAATGGTCTATTTCATCTTCATAGGCGGCGCGTTCTTTGGGGCGTTCCTTGCCATGAGCACCATACCTACCTCGGTCGCCAACTATATTGCCGGACTGGATGTCTCTCGGTTCCTTATCGTCATGTTCATGCTGCTCGTCTATACCATATGCGGCTTCTTCATGGACAATATGTCAACCATGGTCATCCTTACGCCGATATTCTATCCCGTCGCCGTAGGGGTGCTTGGCTACAACGGGATATGGTTCGGCGTCATTTCCATCATGATGCTCATGAACGGCTTTATGACCCCCCCTGTCGGGATTACGGTCCTGGTCGCTTCATCTATCGCCAAAATACCGTCCAGCAAAGTGTTTTCCGTGTCGATTCCTTTCGTGATAGCGCTTATTGTTTCCTGCGTAGTTGTAGCGGCGTTCCCCGGCATCGCCACTTTCCTGCCGAACTTCATGTTCAGGCGGTAAAACTGAGTCTTTAAATTAAACTTATTGTCATTCCGGCAAGACCGCCTATCGTAATCAGGCGGCCTTGCCGGATGGTTTTGTAACCGCGAACACATCCGGGGCAATCGCAAAAAGATATTTCCTGTTGAAATACCCGACACAATGTATTAAAATGTGCGTTGAAAGGTTAGCAATGCAAATAAACGGATTGAAAGGCCGGCGTGCTAAAGTATGAGTAGTAAAAAGATAATTTGCGTTCTTTTCTCCTTAGTTCTGTCATTGACGTCGATTTCCGGATGCCTTAGCGCCGCTCCGGAACCACCGGTTGACGCGCTGTTTTCTTCATATATGGAAATCCCGGGCATTACCCGGCTTGAAATCGAAGCAATAGAAGGGCTGCGCAGCCAAAACGCCTCTTTTGCGGTTAGCGTGCCGCATGGCATAGAATTGTATACAGACGAATACGGGCAAGTGCATGGTTACACCGTTTTGCTCTGCGAGTGGCTGACCGGGCTGTTCGATATCCCCTTTGAGGCTGAGATTGACGACCTAAGCGCGATTTTGCAAAAACTGGATGCCGGCGAGCATGGTTTCGCGAACTTAGTCATAAACGAAAGCCGTCAGCAAAGCTATTATATGACAGAACCCATAGTCCAGCGTTCAGTCAAAACCATGCGCCTTGAAGGCAGCGGGCCTCTTGACGCAATCGCGCAATCAAGGCCGCTTCGGTATGTTTTCCTTGAAGGGACCATGATTATGGAACTATTCGCGGACACGCTGGAACCCGGCTCTTATTTGGAGCTTGTCGCCGAAAACTATGAAGACGTCTACCGGATGCTGCAAAACGGGGAAGCAGATGCTTTTGTCGGACAAAATACCATGGAAATCGCGTTTGACGCCTATGGCGCCGTAATTGCGGATGATTTTCTCCCGCTTACGTATATCCCCGTCGGCATTGCGGCGGGGAACCAAGATCTTGAGCCTATCATTTCTGTTATAACCAAGGCTTTGCATAGCGGCGCATACAGCCATCTGACAGAATTGTACAGGCAGGGATACCGTGACTACAGAAGGCACAGGTTCATTATGCAACTGACCGATGACGAAGCCGCGTATTTGCGTGATAATCCCATAATACCCTTCGCCTCTCAATATATGTCATATCCAATAAGTTTTTACAATACCACTGAGAATAGATGGGAAGGCGCTGTTTTTGACGTGCTCAGCGAAATGGAGCATCTCATGGGAGTCTCCTTTGAGCTTGTCAATGATACCACTACGGAGCTGCTCGACCTTATGATGCTGCTGGAAAACGGGACGGCATACGTCATTCCGAACCTGATTCAAAGCGCCGAGCGACTGGAGAGGTTTTTATGGCCGAAAACCCTGTATATAACGGACAGGTTCGCTTTGCTTTCCAAACAGGACTACCCGAACATAGAACTCAACGACATACCTTTTGAGAAGGTGGGACTTGCCATAGGCTCCGCCTTTGCCGATATGTACCGCAGTTGGTTCCCCAACGCCGTAAACGCTACGGTGTATCCCAATACGGACGAGGCTTTCGCGGCCCTTGACAGTGGCGAGATCAACCTTGTCATGTCCAGCCTAAGCCGGCTTGCCTCGCTAACCAACTATTACGAATATTCGGATTACAAAGCCAACTATCTGTTTAACGCCGACTTTGAGGCATCCTTCGGGGTAAATAAAGATCAAGCCGTTCTCGTTTCCATTATCGACAAAGCTCTGATGTTTGTCGATACCGACAGGATTTTAGAGCAATGGCAGACAAAGACATATAATTATGAAGCAAGAATGCTGAGGGAACAGCAGGGCTGGATCATCGGCACGTCCGTCATTATCATTATCGCATTGGTGCTGATAACCTGCATCTTTATTACCGCATATATACGAAATGAGAAAAAAAGCACAACTATATCAACGCAGGCTGCTGTGCTGGACGCTGCGAATGAGAGAATTGAGGCGATTATCGGCAATCTTCCCGGCATGGTATTTCAGCACATCTATAACCCACCGGATTTTACTTGTTTGTTTGTCAGCGAAGGCTGCAAAGAACTCACGGGTTATGCTCCGGAGGATATGCTTGGCGACGGCGCGGTCAAGTTTTTCGATTTTATTCATCCCGACGACACGACCGCTGTTGAATTATTGAGCAAGGAAACTCTTGAAAAAGGCCTGCCTTATGAGAACACGTTCAGAATCAAGACGCGGGGCGGCGAGGAAAAATGGGTTTGGGAGCGCAGCCGCGTCACCGTGAAAAACCCGGACGGCACACCGCATATAATAGAGGGCTATCATACCGACGTCACCGAGCGTATGCAGTTGGAAGCCGCCGAACATGCAAACCGCGCAAAGAGCGAGTTTTTAGCGACGATGAGCCACGAAATCCGTACGCCCATGAACAGCATCATGGGTTTTGCGGAGCTTGCGTCAGCCAGCGACACGCTGCCGCAAATCAAAGATTATCTGAGCAAAATCACAGACAGCACGGACTGGCTGCTTCGCATAATAAACGATATTCTGGATGTTTCAAAAATAGAGTCCGGCAAATTGGATCTGGAGCACATACCTTTCAATCTGCATGAGGTTTTCACGCGCTGCCAGTCGGTTATCCTGCCTCCCGTCAAGGAAAAAGGGCTTGACCTTCGCGTTTATGCCGAGCCGATAGCCGGCAAGCAGTTGCTTGGCGACCCTGTGCGGCTGTATCAAGTGCTGATGAACCTTCTGTCGAACGCTGTCAAATTTACAAACATCGGGACGGTCAAGTTCACCGCGCTTGTAAAAAAAGTTTATGAAGATAAAGCGACGATATATTTTGAAGTAACCGATAGCGGCATAGGCATGGACGCGGAGCAGATGGGAAGGGTTTTCGAGCCGTTTATTCAAGCCGATTCAAGCACAACGCGCAACTACGGCGGCACGGGCCTCGGGCTTGCGATAGTAAAAAACATAGTGGAGCTTATGGGCGGTACGCTGATGGTAGAAAGCTCGCCGGAAGGCGGCAGCACGTTCAGCTTTGAAATAACGCTTGATACGGTAGAATCGGGCGGCGAACTGTCCCGACGGGAGAATTTGGCTGTTCTGGATAAGCCGTATTTCAACGGATTGATTATGGTTTGCGACGATAACCCAATGAACCAGGAGGTAATCTGCGAGCATCTTTCACGAGTGGGAATACGGACGATGACGGCGCACAACGGCAAAATCGGCGTGGACATAGTCCGCGAGCGCATGGAAAAAGGCGAGGAACCGTTTGATTTAATTTTCATGGATATGTTCATGCCCGTCATGGACGGAATCGAGTCCGCGACTAAAATCGCTGAGCTGAACACCGGCACTCCCATAGTTGCGATGACGGCAAATGTGATGGTCAGCGAGCTGGAGAATTACAAAAAGCACGGAATGCCCGACTGTCTCGGCAAGCCGTTCACATCACAGGAGCTATGGCGCATCCTTCTGAAGTACCTTACGCCTGTAGGCATTGACCCTATTGGCGAAAATGAGTATGGCGACGACGATATGCTGAGGAAGCTGAGAATCAATTTTGTAAAAACCAACCGGACGGCTCACGCTAAAATCGCGGAGGCGGCCGCAGCGGGCGACATTGAGACCGCGCACAGGCTTGCGCACAGCTTGAAGGGCAATGCCGGAATGATTGGCAAGACGGGCCTGAGAAACGTCGCCGCGGAAATCGAATCGCTGCTTAAAAACAAAATCGATTCAGTTTGGGAGGTTAAAATGGACCTGCTCGAAACCGAATTGTCGCAGGCGCTTGAAGAGCTAGGCCCCCTGCTTGACGAATCCGCGCAGGAAAAATCCGGCCCCACCGAGCCAATGAGCAAGGAAAAAATGCTGGAACTGTTTGATAATTTGGAGCATATGCTGGAAAACCTGAACCCCGAATGCACGGGGCTGCTTGGCGACGTCATGACTATTCCCGGCGCGGAGGAACTGGCGCGACAAATAGAAGACTTCGACTTTGAAGCAGCTTCCGCAACGCTTGCCGAGTTGAGGAGGCAATCCGGGGCAATCTCTTACGGATTGCCCAATGCTGAGTGTTGATCTGAAATGGGCTGATGTGGGCATCAGCCCCTACAAGGCGTGACCTGTAAATTCGTAAGCGATTGCCCCGGAGGCAATCTCTGTATTATTGAAATCCGCTTAAGGATGTGGTAAGATACAACTGAAAAACAAGAAATTGTCAGTCCGTAAGGTAAATGCTGAGTTTTGGATGTTGAATTAGGACGGGGATACGGTTTCACTCAACACTCATAATTCATAATTCAACACTTGCGGCCGAACACCGCGTTAGCGATATGATGGAGGAATCTTACACTTGAAAAGAATGATCGCAGCCGTGCTTGCCGCGCTTATGCTGGCATTTATGCTTACGGCGTCCGCATCTACGCCCGGCTCATCCGCAGACCCGCTCGTTACGCGCAGCTATCTCGAAGGCGACTTTGCAGATGCGCTGAAATCAGACATTTCCTTGACCATCGGCGGTGCGGCGGACAGCGCCATAGAAAGACTTGACGACATATTCGGGATGCACGCCGGGCACAGCTTTGCACCGGGCTTTACTGCTATACCGATCGCGGGGGGGGGCTCGATAACCCTTTTTATGGGCGGGAGCTTTATCCTGCTTACAGGGTCGGCAACGCTGACAGTCTCAAGCGGCTCCGTCATAAATGTATCTACGGGAAGCGAGGCGGCGTCAGGTTCGCCGCTTACCCGCAATCAAAGATATTTCTGCACTGAAAACACGACTGCCGTGATAACGGCAAGCTCCGCATCGACCGGGCAGATAGACGGTTATTACTTCGCCGGCGCAGGTGTGCCGCAGCCGGCGCCGGAACCGCCGCTGGGGCAGCATAGCGTGTTCAGGGACGTGATGGGAAGCGACTGGTTTTTCGCGGCGGTTGATTTCGTCTACGAAAATGGGCTGTTCGCCGGGATGACGCATGACTCCTTCGAACCCGGGACAATGATGAGCCGCGCAATGTTTGTCACCGTTCTGCACAGGCTTGACGGGCTTCCGGAGTATGGCGCCGGGCGCGTTTTCTATGATGTGCGCGATCCGGCGCAGTATTACTACGACGCCGTTATGTGGGCTTCCGAAAACGGCATTGTCACCGGATATGACGACAGAACTTTCCTGCCGGACAGAAACGTCTCGCGGGAGCAGATGGCGGTGTTTATGCACCGATATACCGCTTATCGGGACGGCGACCTGTCAGCCTCGGGCGCGGCATTTGAGGCGTTCCCGGATGTGAGGCAGGTTTCCGGCTATGCGGCGGACGCCCTGCGGTGGGCCGTGTCGAAAGAGGTTATCAGGGGATCGGACGGACGGCTCATGCCGCTTGAACCCGCGACAAGGGCGCAGGTGGCGCAGATATTCTTCAATTACAGCGGTAACGTTGGGTAAGTATCGGAGACATAATCAATTTGTTTACTGAAAATCAAACTAATGAAATCGTATACATGACCGCGCCTAACATACAAGCCACTCACGCCTTTACTACACGGCCGGGAGGCGTCAGCCGGGGTTTTTTCGCCTCGCTGAACTTAGGCCTAAGCTCCGGCGACGACATTGACTGCCTTAAAGAAAACTACGAGAGGCTCTGTAATGGGCTGAGTATTTCAAGCGGCAGCCTTGTCCGTTCGCGCCAGATTCACGGTGCGCGTATACGGACTGTGACCTGCGTGGACTGCGGCAAGCTCAATTCGCCTCCGGAATATGAAGCCGACGGGATGATCACCCGGGACTCGGGCGTTGCATTGATAGTCTTCACGGCGGACTGCGTCCCTATTTTGCTCCACGACCCCTGCCGCAATGTAATCGGCGCCGTCCACTCGGGATGGCGTGGGACTGCCGCGAATATCGCAGGCGCCGCTGTGGGTGGAATGGAGTCCGCTTTTGGTTGCGCCCCTTCCGATATTATGGCGGCGGTGGGCCCGTGTATTTCCAAATGCTGCTATGAGGTCGGGCCGGAAGTCGCGGAGGCTTTGCGCCTGTCTCTCGGCAAGGAGGCGGAAAGCTGCCTTGAGGCGAAAGGCGAAAAATTTATGGCGGACTTAAGCGAGGCAAACCGCCTCCTTTTGGCAAGGGCAGGACTCCGGGACATTACCGTGTCCGGCGAATGCACTTCATGCCTGAGCGACAAATACTGGTCCCACCGCCGGACAAAAGGCAGGCGCGGAAGCCAGGCGGCGGTCATTGCGCTGACGTAGTGTTCGAAAACCAATGTCAACAGGTTATGACGTACATAGCCCCCTTCGCGCACGAAGGGGGTGGCGCGGAGCGCCGGGGGTTGCCCTCTGGCGCCGGATCGCGGTGAACAACCCCCGCCGTCT
>Ga0099364_10004974_pt1 | contig 19905 bp, 16 predicted proteins | sample TergutTh196P3_FD_73070 | JGI IMG/M metagenome (GOLD analysis project Ga0099364, IMG submission 73070) | Microcerotermes parvus P3 segment gut microbial communities from Pointe-Noire, Republic of the Congo - Th196 P3 | ecosystem: Host-associated > Arthropoda: Insects > Digestive system > Gut ... | reverse complement strand
CGGTACCCAGTATGTGCGAGAGAAGCTGAACGCAATGATAGAATACGAGAAACTGGGTGCCGGGGGCTCCGTAGGCGGGTTCATCTCAATTCCTAGACCTGAGCGGCCCCCACCCCTCTTGTGGGTAGGATAAAACTTGCTGGGTAACACCAGCGGTGAACTGAGTGGTAGGTCTTAATAGTTATTTTGCCATATTAGGAAATTTGCCAAGCATGAGCTCAGTGTGCTTGTTTGGTCTTAATCTTAGGATAATAATTGGCATATTATCTTACCTATATATCACCCTAGGGGCTTATTATTTTCCCATAATCTAACTACAATTATCCCCAACCTGCCCAAGGAGCACCAACCATGCCAAAGCGAAATGACATCCACAGTATCATGATCATCGGATCAGGGCCTATTGTTATTGGCCAGGCCTGTGAGTTTGACTATTCGGGGACCCAGGCCTGTAAGGCCCTCAGGAGCCTGGGTTATAAGACCATCCTGGTAAACTCTAACCCCGCCACCATCATGACCGACCCGGTTACCGCCGATGTGACCTATATAGAACCCATCAATCTGGACAGGCTGAGCGAGATTATCGAAAAGGAAAAACCCGATGCCCTGCTTCCCAACCTGGGGGGCCAGACGGGGCTCAACATGAGCTTCCAGCTGCAGGAGGCGGGGGTGCTCGAAAAGCACGGGGTAGAGGTCATCGGGGTAAAGCTGGATGCCATTAAGCGGGGCGAAGACCGGATCATCTTTAAAGAAACCATGGACAAGATAGGGGTAGAAATGGCCGGGAGCTTCGAGGCCCGGTCGGTCGAAGAGGCGGTAGAAGGGGCCGCCGGGCTGGGCTACCCGGTGGTGGTGCGGCCGGCCTATACCATGGGCGGCACCGGGGGGGGCATAGCCTACAACCAGGAGGAGCTCGCGGCCATCGCCACCAGGGGCATCCAGGCCTCCCTCATAGGCCAGGTCCTCATCGAAGAGAGCATCCTGGGCTGGGAGGAATTGGAAGTTGAAGTAATCCGGGATGCCAAGAACCAGATGATCGCCATCTGCATGATCGAAAACATAGATCCCGTGGGGGTCCACACCGGGGATTCCTTCTGTGTGGTTCCCATGCTCACCATCGCCGAAGATGTCCAGGCCAGACTTAAAGAAACAGCCTTTTCGATTGTCTCCGAAATCGGGGTCATAGGGGGAACCAACGTACAGCTGGCCCATGACCCCAAGTCGGGCCGGATCGTGGTCATAGAGATAAACCCCCGGACCTCCCGCTCCTCGGCCCTGGCCTCCAAGGCCACGGGCTTTCCCATCGCCTATGTCTCGGCCCTCCTGGCTGCGGGGCTCAGCCTGGATGAGATCCCCTACTGGAAAGAGGGGACCATGGACAAGTATACCCCCCACGGAGATTACATCGTCGTTAAGTACGCCCGCTGGGCCTTTGAAAAATTCCCCGGCATAGAGGACAAGCTGGGAACCCAGATGCGGGCCGTGGGGGAGGTCATGAGCATAGGCCGTACCTTTAAGGAGACCTTCCAAAAGGCCATCCGCTCCCTGGAGATAGGCAGGAGCGGCCTGGGTCTGGCGGGGGCTATTCAAAAACTAAGCACCGAAGCACTGCGGGAACGGATCGCCGTCCCCAACAGCGAACGGTTCTTTGTGATCTACGAGGCCCTTAGGAGGGGCCTGGAAATCGATGAAATTTTTGAACTCAGCAAAATTAAACACCACTACTTAAAAGAAATGAAGGAACTGGTGGATCTGGAAAAGGAAATTCTAAGCTACAAAAAAAGGGTCCTCCCTGACGAGCTATTAATCCGGGCCAAGAAGGACGGCTTTGCCGACAAGTACCTGGCGGAGCTTTTAGAGGTCCCCGAGGAATACATACGGTTAAATCGAAAGCTCCTGGGTATTTCCATGGAATGGGATCAGGTCCCCGTAAGCGGCGCCGATGCGGAGTACTACTATTCAAGCTATAACGGCCTGGGGAGCTTAGGGACCGAGCTTAGGGCCTCCCGGGAAAAGCGGGGCATCAAGGCCCCCGCCCAGGGACCCAAGGATAAGAAGGTGATCATCCTGGGGGGCGGGCCCAACCGCATAGGCCAGGGCATAGAGTTCGATTACTGCTGCGTCCATACCGCCTTTGCCCTCAGGGAGCTGGGCTTTCAGACCATCATGATCAATTGTAACCCCGAAACGGTGTCCACCGACTACGACACCTCCACGAAGCTCTACTTTGAACCCCTGACGGTGGAGGATGTCCTTTCCATCTGCCAGCATGAGGACCCCCTGGGGGTCATAGTCCAGTTCGGCGGCCAGACCCCCCTCAACATAGCCATGGAGTTAAAAAAAGCGGGGGTCCCCATCCTGGGAACCAGCCCGGAGGTGATAGCCCTGGCCGAAGACCGGGACCTCTTCCGCCAGATGATGGAACAGCTCTCCATCCCCATGCCCGAATCCAGCATGGCCCGGAACTACGAAGAAGCGGCGGTGGCGGCGGGTAAGATAGGCTACCCCGTGATGGTCAGGCCCTCTTATGTCCTGGGGGGCCGGGCCATGGAGGTCATCTTTGATAACGAGCAGATGCGGAACTACATCCAGGTAAACGCCCAGTTTATCAGCGACGAGGCCCCCATCCTGATAGACCGGTTCCTGAATAATGCCCTGGAATGTGAGGCCGATGCCCTCTCGGACGGGAAGAACGCCTTCATGCCCGCCATCATGGAACATATCGAATATGCGGGGATCCATTCGGGGGACTCGGCCTGCGTCATCCCTACGATCAACCTCACCGAAGATCAGATCAAGACCATAGGGGAATACACCCGGAACATCGCCTGCCAGCTGGGGGTGGTGGGCCTTATAAACATCCAGTACGCCATCCACAACGGCAAGGTCTATGTGCTGGAAGCCAACCCCCGGGCCTCCCGGACCGTCCCCATCGTTTCCAAGGTCTGCGATCTCAACATGGCCAACCTGGCCACCCGGATCATCATGGCCCCCTATACGGGGGAGGACATCAACATACAAGAGATGAGGGCCCTGGAAATTCCCTACTACGGGGTAAAGGAAGTGGTCCTGCCCTTCAACATGTTCCCCGAGGTGGACCCGATTTTAGGCCCCGAGATGCGTTCCACCGGAGAGGTCTTGGGTCTGGCCGATAGCTTTGGCCTGGCCTTCTACAAGGCCCTGGAGGGTTCCAAGACCATCCTGCCCCTGTCGGGTTCAGTCCTCATCTCCATGGCCCGGAAGGATCAGGAGGAGGCCATAGAGCTTGCCAGGGGCTTACAAAAACTGGGCTTTAGGATCTTTGCCACCGGCGGCACCTGCGCCTATCTGCGGGACCATGGAATTGAGACGGAACAGATGAACAAGCTCCACGAGGGGCGGCCCAACATAGAAGACGCCATTATCAACCGGCAGCTTGATCTGATCATCAATACCCCCAGCGGCAACAGGCGGAGTTCCGACGACGGGTCCTATATAAGAAAGTCGGCCATCCGGTACAACATACCCTATATGACCACCATCACCGCGGCCCTGGCCAGCCTTAAGGGAATAGAAGAGAAGATTAAAAGCGGAGGAGCCGGTATCTGTTCTTTACAGGACTACCACTCCAGGAGCCGGAAAAGTTAGGAACTCTTAAAGTGGAGCTGACATTCAGAGCAGCCCTGGGCTATGGTGTTCCCCAGTTCAAATTTGATCCCCATGCCCTCGGCTATACCCCGGTCTCCGTCCATGGCCATGTCACAGAGGAGTTCGCAGGTCTTATCGTCAAAGCCCAGTTTCTTCCAGGAAGCCAAGAGGGCGCAGTAATGAAAGTCTACCTTTAGGTTGTTCTTGTCCGACTCTATGGGCCTCATGTCAAAGGTCCGCATCCCCAGGTCGTGGATAAAAACCTTCCTAAAATCTTCCAGGTTATTGGGGTCCGCGCAGCGGGCTTTAAACTGCTCCCCGTGGTAGTTCCCGCATCGTCGAATGGCCCGCCGCATGATGCCCTCGGCGTCGGCTCCGGCCTTCTTCATCTCATCGTAAAAGAGGGCCATCCAGGCTGCCCGGTGTTCTATCTGGGCCCTGTTAACTTCGGTTTTCTCGTCCACCGGATTCGGTGTGTCATTGCTGTTGGACATGTACGCCTCCATCTTTAATTAGGACCTGGGCCCTTAAGCTGATCTTAGCCCCTTTAAGGGCAGCGGTAAAGACCGTCCCCTGGGGGTAGTCCTGGCTCAGGATCTTCATGGCGATGGGGTCTTCCAGTTCCTTCTGGAGGGCCCGCCGCAGGGGCCGGCCGCCAAACTTGGGATCCCAGCCCTTGTCGATAAGGTGCTTCCGGGCCCCCTGGGTAAGACGGATCTCAAAACCCTGTTCTGCCAGGCGCTCGGAAAGTTCGCTAAGCTGGAGATCCAAAATCGCCTGGACTTCCTTTAGGCTAAGGGGATGAAAGACCACCACATCATCCACCCGGTTTAAAAATTCGGGGTTGAAGAGTTTTTTTAATTCCGTCAGGGCCAGGGATTCAACTTCCTTAAAATCCATGAGGCCTGTACCCTGACCAAAGCCCAGCCGGGCATCCCGGGAAATTTCCCTAACCCCCGCATTACTGGTCATGATGATGATGGTATTCCTAAAACTCACCGTGTGGCCCAGGTTGTCCTTTAACTCCCCCTCCTCCAATACCTGAAGCAGAAGGTTGAACACATCCCTATGGGCCTTTTCGATTTCGTCAAAGAGGATCACCCGGTAGGGGTTGCGCCGGATCCGTTCGGTGAGGATCCCCCCCTCCTCGTAGCCTATATAGCCCGGGGGTGCCCCCACCAGGCGGGACACATTGTGCTTTTCCATGTAGTCCGACATGTCTATCCGCACCAGGGAATCGGGGCTCTCAAAGAGGTACTCGGAGAGCCGTTTGGCCAGGAGGGTCTTTCCCACCCCCGTGGGTCCCAGGAAGATAAAGGAGCCCATGGGCCGCCGGGGGGACGATACTCCCACCCGGGCCCTCCTGATGGCCGAGGAGATCCGCTGCACCGCCTGATCCTGCCCTATGAGCCCCCGGTGGAGCTCCTTGTCGAGCATGAGGAGCTTTTTGCTTTCATGCTCCTCCAGGTAGGTAAGGGGTATGCCGGTGATTTCCGCCACCACCCGCCGCACATCCGCCTCCTCTACCCGGATCTTCTGCTCCCCGGAAGATTGCTCCCAGGCTTCGCGCATATCCTCCAGGCGGTGACGGAGCTCCCGTACCCGGTCCCTCACGTCGGCGGCCCTCTCGTAGTCCTGCAACATGATGAGCTCATCCTTCTCTTGGCTTAAGAGGAGGACCTCTTCTTCTATTCCCGTAAGCTCCGGGGGTTCCAGGGGAGGCTGGAGTTTACAGAGGGCCCCGGCCTCGTCGAGGACATCGATGGCCTTGTCGGGCATGCAGCGGCCGGTGATATAGCGCTGGGCCAGGGCTGCGGCGGCCCGAACCGCCTCGGGGCTGTAGACCACCGAATGATGGTCCTCATACTTCTTCTGGACCCCAAAGAGGATCTCCTGGGTTTCTTCCAGGCTCGGCTCCTCTACCAGGACCGATTGAAAGCGCCGTTCCAGAGCCCCGTCCTTTTCAAAGTGACGGCGGTATTCCGCCAGGGTCGTGGCCCCTATGCACTGGAGTTCCCCCCGGCTTAGGCCGGGTTTAAACATGTTGGAGGCATCTACGGTGCCCTCGGCTCCGCCGGCCCCTATCATGGTATGGATCTCATCGATAAAGAGGATCACGTTCCGGGACTGGCTGATTTCCCGCATGATCTTTTTTAGGCGTTCTTCGAATTCGCCCCGGTACTTGGTCCCCGCCACTATGGAGCCCATGTCCAAAGAGAGGAGCCGTTTTCCCGCCAGGGCCGCCGGGACCGCATCGCTGGCAAAGAGGTGGGCCAGAGCTTCCACGATGGCGGTTTTTCCCACCCCCGGTTCTCCCACCAGCACGGGGTTATTCTTGCTCCGCCTGGCCAGGATCCTCAAGGTCCGGTCTATCTCTTTTTTTCTGCCCAGGACAGGATCCAGCTTCCCCGCCCTGGCCAGGGAGGTCAGGTCCCGGGAGTATTCGTCCAGGGCGGGGGTCAGCACCGGGTAGGAGGCGGGCCTGATCCGCGAGGAGGGCCGGGATTCGCCCCCAAAGTTTCGCTTGCTGCCCCCATCGTACCAGGACATGGACCCGTTATAGCCCCCCCTATTGGCCAGGAAGGATTCCTTTTGGTCCTTCCGGTTGGCGGAGGTTTGCATGAGGATCCTCCGGAAGATCTCGTTTTTTATCTTCCGTTGGTATAAATAGACCTGAACCGCCGAATTGTTTTCTTCCAGGGCGGCAAAAAAGATGTGTTCGGTCCCCAAATAGCCGTTCCCCAGGGCCTTGGCCTCCTCTGAGGCCACCTCGAACATCTTTTTTGTCCGTTCTGAGGCGGGGACATCCCCCTTTACCATGAGGGCCGACATGAGGGGAAGGCTGTTTTCGATGTTTTTCCGGATTTCATCCAGGTCCAGCCTTAAGGAAAGGAGGACCTTACAGGCCGTGGAGCCCGGATCCTTCAAAATGGCGATGACTATGTGCTCCGGCAAGAGCTGATCCGAGTTAAAATGCCGGGCTTCTTCCTGGGCGTCCACCGATAAAATTCGCTGAAGCCGCTGGCTTAATCCTCTAAACAAAATGCCCCCCTTGGCCTTGATCTATGATAATGCATGGTCATTTCTTACACAAGAAGAGCCCCTAAAGGCCCTCGGTAAGAAGATAGTCTCCTATAGTAATGCCCGCCCTTTCGAACCAGCCCTGGGGAACCTCCAGGGCATAGCGGGCCGAGCGGCTGGACCGGACCAGCTCCAGGCTCTCCGGTTCCATGTCATATATTTCGAGGATCCTCCCGTCCTGGGCGATAAAGGCAATGGACAGGGGGATCAGGGTATTCATCATCCAAAAGGACATCATCTGATCGGTTTCGTAGATAAAGAGCATGCCCTGCCCGTCCGGTAATTGCCGGCGGTGCATGAGTCCCTGCTGCTGCTGGGCCTGGGTCCGGGCCATCTCGGCATCGATGGCAATCGATCTGCCCTGGCTCTCAATAACGATGATCTGCCGGTCAAAGCTCTCTAGGGCATCACAGGATGAGAGGGCCTGGGTACATAAGAAAAGGGTAAATATAAGGAAGGAAACCCTAGAAGTCACCGAGGAATTCCTCCCAGCGGAAGAGTTCCTGGGCCTGGAGGCTCCTGGATTCATCCACAAGCTGATTAAACACATCCATATCGATGTACTTCACCGTCAGGGGCCGTTCTATGGAGACCCGGGTTGTGCCGTCCATCCACACCGACTCCCGGGGGTTCAGGATCTGGGGCTCCCCGTAGCGGCCCACAAAGGTGGTAAAGACCGAGTAATGATCCATGAGCCGGGTGTCCAGGGTAAAGGACATGATATAGACCGCCTCATCGCTTAGCTGAAAATGGGCCCGGCGGATAAAGGAGGGCCCGGTGGTTTCTATCAGGGTTTCTTCCCGGATGGGGAGGAAGGAGACATCCCTATCCCCCCGGAAGCTAAAGAGGCTGTCCATGACCAGGGCCGACTTGAGGTCCTCCAGGGGCATCCCCAAAAAGAGACCACGAAACTCCCGGGGCGGGGGATCGGGAAACTCAGGAGCCAGGGAGGGCCGCGTAGGTTCGGGGATGAGGTATTCAAAATCGTATTCCTGGGCCCAGAGGCTGCCCATGGGGAAGATCAATACCAATGCCAGAATGAGGGGTTTCATCCCTTACATTATCGGAATTTTTTAACCTAATTTGACTAGATAGACCCCATCTGTTATACTTCAGGGCAAGGGCAGAACCCAGTTCACGCCCTGGCCATAATAAAAAAAGGGGGTCCCGCCATGTCAACGAAAGCAGAAAAAGAAGCCAACCGAATCAGGCAGCAGAGGTTTTTGGAAAGACACCGGGATGAGGTAAATGAAAAAAGGCGGGAACGCTACGCCGACCGTAAGGACGAGGGCCGCTGCCCCCGCTGCGGAAAAAAGCTCCGTTCCTTTAAGAAGATCCTTTGCAAGGCCTGCCTCGAAAGGGCCAGGGAATACGCCCAGGGCTAAACACAGTTAGCTTCGCTATACCGTCGATTCGATAATCTCCAGGGTCCGCCGGGCACAGGTCTCCCAGGAAAATTGCTGGACCCGCTCTAATCCCAGGCGGCGGCATTCCCGGTGGAGTTCCCGGTTTGCCGCCAGGGTCACCATCCGATCCGCCATATCCTCGGCGCTCAAGGGATCAAAGTAGAGGGCCGCATGCTCCGCCGTCTCGGGAAGGGACGCCGCCCGGGCGCAGGTTACGGGAACCCCGCTGGCCATGGCCTCCACCACCCCCATGCCAAAGCCCTCATACATGGAAGGAATGACCACCATATCGGCCCCGGAATAAAGCTCCGGCAGGCTGGACATGGGAAAATGGCCCGTAAAGAAGATGTCCTTCCGGTGCCTCGATGCCGCGGCGGCCTCCTTGACCCTTTCGGCCCCCCGGCTGTCGGCCCCGGCCAGCACCAGGCGGTGGGGGTACCGGGTCCGCTCCTTAAAGATCCCGAAAGCTTCGATGAGCCGGACATGGTTCTTTATGGGGTGCTCAATCCGGGAGGCATAGAGCACATAGGGCCGCCGAAAACTAAAGGGCTGGATGAGGACCACACTCTCTTCACCCCGGGGCCGGGGGTAAAAGGCGCTCGTATCTATCCCGTTGGGGACCACATCTACTTTAGATTCTTTAATCCCCGCGATGTCCACCAGTTCCTGCTTAACCCACTGGGAGACAGCGATAATCCGGTCCAGCCGCCTTAAGGCACTGGGAAGGAGCATCCGGATCCAGCCGTTCAGGTTCTCCCGGCTCTTCTGCTCCCACCAGGGGGCCATGTCATGGACGGTCCCCACGGTGGTGCAGGGGGATCTATAGGGGAGCCGCCTATGGGCCGCGGGGAAGAAGCAGAGGTCCCAGTTCCGGCTGGCCGCCAGCTGGGGGTACCGAACCACATGCCAGAGGGAGTTGGCATAGCGGCCGCTTAAGGAGCAGCGGGAGATATAATTTAGGTCCGGAGCGGCCTCGGAGTAGGCAAAACGGTCGTATTCCCAGCCAAAGAGCTCATAATTGGCCCCCGAGGGGGGAATGCGCTTTAGTAGGTTCATCACATAGGCCCCCAATGCCGAGTTACCGCCGTAACAGGCAAAGGTGTCTATCCCGATTTTCATGGCCCCACTATACCAGATAAGGTCCCATATAACAACCATAGGCACCGATACGGTTCATCTCCAAAATGCAGGAAAGAAAGAAAAATGGGCCCCGGGGGGCAAATTTAGCAGCTATTTTGATAAATTTGTGCCGATACTACTTGTAACACAATATATAGTGTGGTATACTAATTTTAATAGATAACCACCGCTATATATATGGCGCAATATATTGATGATAGTACCGAGGTACCACTAGATGCGTTGCCCCCACTGCGGCAGCTTTGACGACAAGGTAATCGATTCCAGAACCCTGGCCAACGGCGATGCCATCAGACGGAGACGGGAGTGCGTAGGCTGCGGCTACCGTTTTACCAGCTATGAGCGGACCGAGGACAAGCAGTTCATGATAATCAAAAGGGACGGCCGCCGCCAGCCCTTTGACCGGGCCAAGATCGAGCGGGGGGTGACCCGGGCCCTCGAAAAGCGGCCGGTCTCACAGATGAGCATAGAGCTGCTGGTAAATGAGATAGAAGATCAGGCGGCCATCCTGGCCAAGGGGAACTACGAACTCCCCTCCTCCATTATAGGAGCCCTGGTCCTGGAAAAACTGGCCGCCCTGGACAAGGTGGCCTACATACGCTTTGCGGCGGTGTTTCGTTCCTTTGAAGATTTGGATGAATTCATCATGGAGATACAAAAAGTTGATAACCTTTCTTTTAACTTTGAAGAAAGCTACGAGGAAAGGGGGAGGGAAATTTGATTAAGCAGGTGGTCAAACGATCGGGGGAGCTTGAATCCTACGATAGAACCAAGATTTACAACGCCATTAAAAAAGCCTTTAGTGCCGCCGCCGAAAACCAGGACAGGGATGAACAGATAGAACAGGTCTGTACCCGGGTGGAAGAACTCATCCAGGAGATGATGTCCAAACGGCACCAGAACTCCATTCCGGCCATTGAAGAAATCCAGGACCTCGTAGAGACCGCCCTCATAGACCAGAGGGAAACCGCGGTGGCCAAGGCCTACATCCTCTACCGGGCCAAGCACGAGGCCATGCGGGATGTGAAGAAGCTCATGCTCGACATAGACGACACCATGGACGGCTACCTCAAGCAGTCGGACTGGCGGGTCAACGAGAATGCCAATGTGAACTACTCCCTGGGGGGGCTCATCCTCCACAACTCGGGGAGCATCACCGCCAACTACTGGCTCAAGAACATCTACCCCGAAGAGATCGCCGCGGCCCACCGCAATGCGGATTTCCACATCCACGATCTTTCCATGTTCTCGGGCTACTGTGCCGGCTGGTCCCTGCGGCAGCTCATCGCCGAGGGCCTGGGGGGGGTCTCGGACAAGATAGCCTCCAAGCCCCCCAAGCACCTTTCTACCCTGATGCAGCAGGCGGTCAACTTCCTGGGCTGCCTCCAGAACGAATGGGCCGGGGCCCAGGCCTTTAGCTCCTTCGATACCTACACGGCCCCCTTTGTAAAGGCCGACAAGCTGAGCGACAAAGAAATCAAGCAGTGCCTCCAGAGTTTTATCTTTGGAGTAAACACCCCCAGCCGCTGGGGCTGCCAGGCTCCTTTTACGAACATCACCCTGGACTGGACCTGTCCAGCCGATCTCAAAGACAGCCCCGCCCAGATAGGAGGGGTCGAGATGGACTTTACATACGGGGACTGCCAGGAGGAGATGAACCGGATCAACCGGATCTTCATAGAGCTCATGCTCGAGGGGGATGCCGAGGGCCGGGGCTTCCAGTATCCCATCCCCACCTATAACATCACCACCGACTTTGATTGGGACAGTGACAACGCCGGGCTCCTCTTTGAGATGTGCTCCCGCTACGGCACCCCCTACTTCCAAAACTTTATCAACTCCGACCTGGACCCCTCGGATGTCCGGTCCATGTGCTGCCGCCTTCAATTGGATAAACGGGAACTCCGCAAGCGCGGAGGGGGCCTCTTTGGCTCCGATGAGCTCACCGGCTCCATAGGGGTGGTTACCATCAACCTCCCCCGCATAGGCTACCTGGCCCTGGACGAGACCGATTTCTACCGGCGCCTGACGGATCTTATGGTCCTCTCCCGGGACTCCCTGAGGATCAAACGCAAGATCGTCTCCCGGCTCCTGGAAAGCGGCCTTTTCCCCTACACCAAGCGCTACCTGGCCAACCTGGACAACCATTTTAACACCATAGGCCTGATTGGCATGAACGAGTGCCTCAAAAACTTTTTGGGCCGGGAAGTCAGCATCGCCACCGAGCAGGGCCGCCAATTTGCCCTGGAGGTTCTTAACTTTATGAGGAACAAGCTGGCGGACTTCCAGGAAGAAACGGGGGAACTCTTCAACCTGGAGGCCACCCCTGGGGAGTCCACCTCCTACCGGCTCGCCAAGCATGATAAAAAGCGTTACCCCAGAATAATCTGCTCCGGCAGCGAAGAGCCCTACTACACCAACTCTACCCAGCTGCCGGTGATGGAAACCGAAGACATCTTCGAGGCCCTGGACCTTCAAGAGGATCTGCAAGCGGCCTACACGGGAGGTACGGTCTTCCATACCTTCCTGGGTGAATCCATCGAGGACTGGAGGAGCTGCCGGGACCTGGTCCGCACCATCGCCAGTCAGTATAGGATCCCCTACTTTACCATCTCTCCCACCTTTTCGGTCTGCCCCATCCACGGCTACCTGCAGGGTGAACATTTCCATTGCCCCCACTGCCACCAGGAAAAAGAGAAGGAGCTCTACGCCAAAATCGCAGAGCTGGAAATGGAACGGGAGGCGGTCCTGGCGGGGGAACAGCAAGAGGAGTTACCGCAGCTATGATGTACAAACTAAATAATGGAGAAAAACCCATGAGAAACCTTGAGGACATTGAAAAGGATCTGACGGCAGCGAGGGAGGCCCTTACGAGTGTAACGGGAACGCCGGCAGAGGTATACAGCCGTATCGTCGGGTACTACCGGTCGGTGCGGAACTGGAACCTGGGCAAGCGGGAAGAATACGGCGAGCGGCGGCTTTTCCGCATAGTGGATCAGCACCATGGCGAAATGCCCGCCGCCGCCCCTTCCCCATTTAGCCCCCCTGATGTGCGGCTCCTGCTCTTTACCAGGTCCGCCTGTCCCCAGTGCCCCCCCGCGAAAGCGGCCGCCGAGGGCCTGGGTATCCCGGTGGATCTGGTTAACACCGATACCGCCGAGGGCATGGTCAGGGCCGCCAAGTACAAGGTCATGGCAACCCCCACGGCCATCCTCCTCTCCAGCGAGGGGAAGGAACTAAGCCGGGCCTGGAATGCCGCTTCCATTGCCGCCCTGGTCAAACTTGAGCCCGTGGCCGTCTAAAGAAACCCCAGAACCCGGTCTGCCGGGCGGCATAGTCCTCCGGAAAACCAGTCTTCTGGATTACCCGGGCAAGGTGGGGGCGGTGATCTTTCTTCCGGGCTGCAACCTGCGATGCCCCTGGTGCCATAACGGGGCCCTTAATGCCCCGGCTGAGTCCTCAGCTAGGCCTCTGGCCCAGACCCCAGCTGGGCCTCCGGCCCAGATTCCCCTGGAGGAGGCCCTGGCCCATGTCTACAAACGGCGCAGGGTCCTGGGGGGGGTGGTCATAAGCGGCGGGGAACCCTGCATGGATTCCCGGCTTCCCAGCCTTATCGAAGCCATCCATGAACTGGGCCTTAAGGTAAAGCTGGACACCAACGGCATGTACCCCCAGGTGCTTTCACAGCTTTTTAACAGGGCCCAGACCAGGCCCGATTACCTGGCCCTGGATTTAAAACTGGCCCCTGCCCGGTATGGGGAGCTCTTAAAGACCCCCTCCCAGGGCCCCCCGGACCCCTCGGGGGCCCTTAAAGAAAGTGCGGCCCTTTTGGAGGGAACCGAGCACGAGTTCCGCAGCCTGGCCCTCCCCCCCTTAAGCCATGGCGGAAGGGCCTACTTTAATCAGGAGGACCTGGAGGCCCTAAGCCCCCTGGTGGATGGGGCCCCCTGGTTCTTTAGACCCCTTAGGGGGGGCTGCCTGGACCCCCTCTGGGATACCCTGGAGGAAGGGGCCGGACAGGCCATGGAGCGGGCCCGGCAGCTGGCCGAAGCCGCCCGAGCCCTGGGTAAGGACGGCCGGACAGGGGAGATCGAGTCTGGCTAAGATAAAGGAGCTATTCCCATGGATCTAACAAAACGACTCATCCTTATGGCCCGGAAACACTGGGGTAAATTGGCCTTTGCCATCCTGGGCACCATAGGGGCCTCGGTGATGAACCTGGTGACCCCCCAGATCGTCCGGCAGCTCACCGGAGCCCTCTTAGCCGAGGGGGCCACGGTAAACCTTTTGATCCTCTATGCCGCCACCCTGGTGGGGGCCTATATCCTCCGGGCCTCCTGCCGCTGGGTGGCCATCAATATTTCCCATATAGGGGCCTGGAACTTCGTCGGGGACCTGACCGTCCAGATCTACCAGAAGGTACAGAGCCTTTCGATGAGCTACTTCCACGACAAGCAGACCGGACAGCTCATGAGCCGCATGCTCAACGATTCCCGGCAGGTGGAGATCCTCATCGCCCATGCCATCCCCGACTTTACCAGCAACATCATCGTCATCACCGGGGTGGCGGTGATGATCTTTTCGATTAACCCCCTGCTGGCAGCCATAACCCTTATCCCCGTCCCCTTTGTCATCTGGGTGGGAAGCCTCTTTTCGAAAAAGATCGCCCCCCTCTTTCGGATTAACCAGCAAGTTCTGGGGGAGCTCAATGCCCTTACCCAGGACAACCTTTCGGGGATAAAAGAGATCCAGGCCTTTGGGCAGGAAGAGCGGGAACTCAATAACATGAAGAAGTTCCGCGAGAAGTACGTGGATGTCAACGTCCGGGCCAATAGGGCCGCCGCCTTCTTTCACCCAGGGGTAGAATTTATGACCTCCATGGGGACCGTCATCGTGGTGGGCATAGGGGGCTGGTTTGCCACCCGGGGCACCATGAGCGTCCCCGACGTGGTGGGCTTCTTGATGTACCTCAGCCTCTTTTATCAGCCCCTCTCGGTCCTGGCCCGGCTCTTTGAGGACCTTCAGGTTTCCTATGCCGGCTCGGTCCGGGTCTTCGAAATCCTGGATCAAAAAAATGAGATAGAAGATCCCCCCCATGGCCTGGAACTTCAGAACTGCCAGGGGAACATAGACTTTGAAAATGTGACCTTCTACTACAACAAGGAAGAACCGGTTTTAAAGGATGTCTCCTTTAAGGTTAACCAGGGGCAGATGGTAGCCCTGGTGGGACCCACGGGGGTGGGAAAGACCACCATAGTATCCCTCATGGAGCGGTTCTACGACCCCATAGGGGGGCGGATCCTGGTGGACGGCCATGACATCCGGGACCTCAAGATCGCCTCCCTTAGGGAAAACATTTCCATGGTGTTGCAAGACGTCTTTTTGTTTAACGGCAGCATCGCCGAGAACATCGCCTATGGGGTCCAGGGAGCCACCGAGGCCCAGATCCTCGAAGCCAGTGAGATCGCCTGCGCCCATGAGTTCATCTCCCAGATGCCCAAGGGCTACCAGACCCTGGTGGGCGAACGGGGCATCCGCCTCTCGGGGGGTCAGAAACAGCGGCTCTCCATAGCCCGGGCGGTCCTCCGCAAGACCCCCATCCTGATCTTTGACGAGGCCACCTCGGCGGTGGACACCCACACGGAAGCCCAGATCCAGGGCGCCATCGAAAACCTCGTGGGGGGCCGCAGCATCGTCGTCATCGCCCACCGCCTTTCTACCATCCGGCGGGCCGACCAGATCATCGTCCTCTCCCAGGGGGAGATCGTCGAAACCGGGACCTATGATGAGCTGGTGGACAAGAAGGGGGGCCTCTTTTCCAGCCTCAGCCGCATGCAGTGGATGGGCGGGGAGGACCAGGGCTGATTCTAAGGCCTTAGAATCAGCTTAGCGCCGGATATTGCTTAGGAGGACCTCTTCTCCAAAAGAGGTAGAGAGGTAGACGAAGTTGGCATGGGGGATCATCCCAAAGCGGGTGATAATATTGTAGACATCCATGCTAAGGATGGACACATAATGGCCCGTGATGTCGGTGTTATGGACCTCTTCGAGGATCACGAAGGTCTCGGGGTGGTGTTCCCAGTCGAAGAAAAACTGCTCGAACATGGTGGAAAAGATATCGATGACATCCCGCCGCTGCACATCCCGGTCGTTCTGGGAATAGATCTCCATCCCGTTTTCCAAAAGAAGCCTCCCCAGACCCTGGTAAAAAACCCGGGCCTCCGCCTCCTGGCGGGCAAAGAGGTAGGTAATCCGCCCAAAGTGGTTTTCCGCCACATAACTAGCCGAGGCCAAACCTTGCCCAAAGGCCCCGATAGGCAGAATGAAAAAGAGACCCACACATAGAACAGCTCGAAGGAAGGGTTTCTGCATAGTAAAAAGTATACAATATTTTACAGGCTGATGCAAATTGTCAGGGGCCTATATTTCCGCTTGAGATAGCTTTTCACGGATAATTTCGTTAATTATTTTGATTTTACTTTTTTGGTATAAACTAGATTGATTTTGCAAATAATCTACTACCTCTGTATCTAATTCATCTAAAGGAAGATAGTGACGGGCATATCCCGGTTTTATACCATACTGTGCAAGATCGGGACCCAAGGTAACTGGTTTTTCCTTGACATATTCATCCCAATACTCACATTCCTTTTCTGTCATGCCTGTTTCTTTTTCAATTTCTGTCATAATAGCTTCCCTTTTCATTAAGTAATGGTAAAAAACGGGGTTGACATTCCATGGCATGGAATACATTAACACCGTTTTCTCCAAACTCATTATAAAGAATCTCAATCGGATTTGCATTTAGGTCAAAACCGATTAGCAGATATACATTTTCACGATCATGAAATTGCCTAATGGTTCCGTAATTATCGAAAGCATGCCGTATGTCTGCCTCTGTTACACCATGCTTCAGCGCAGATGCACGAATTCTAAATTGCAGATCCATTAGAAACTATATGATGCAGGGCAGACATTGGCAAGGCCCCTTGGTAGGTTCGCCCCCCGTAAGGGGGCCCCCTCTTGCGGGGGGGGCTATTTTAAGGGAAAATCTTCCCATGACCCCAGCGGAAAAAAGGGAGCTCCTTGGATTTTTACACCTCACCGCCGATCTGCTCCAGGGGGGGCATAGGCGGGACCGAGAGATTCCCGATTTCCCGGGGGAGGTCCCGGGGGAGGAGGCTGCTGCTCAGCAAGCAGAGATGCCCGGACCGGGGACTGCCGTCCAGCAGGCAGTTGCCCCCCAGCCCGAGGCCCCTCCCCTCCCCCTGGCCTACCAGATAGATGAAGGTGACTTCCCCGAATCCCTGGCCGCCTCGTGCCGCCTATGCAAAATCGCCGGGACCCAGAAGGTCTGGGGTGAGGGAGCTTCCGAGCCCCTGGTCCTGGTGATTGGGGAGGCTCCGGGGGCTGAAGAAGAGGCCTCGGGGCGGCCCTTTGTGGGTCCCGCGGGGCAGCTTTTGGATCGCATGCTCGCTTCGATAGACCTCTCCCGGCTCAGTAATGCCTACATCGCCAACATCCTTAAATGCCGGCCCCCCCATAACCGGGACCCCATCCCCGAGGAGATCCGGGCCTGCCTTCCCTTCCTCGAGGGACAGATCGAAGCCCTGCAACCCCGGATGATCCTCTCCCTGGGCCGCGTCGCCTCCCAGGCCCTCCTTAAGACCGGCGAAAACCTGGTCTCCCTGAGGGGGAAGCTTCATTCCCTCCGGCTGGGAGAGAAGAGTTACCCGGTCCTCTGCAGCTACCACCCCAGCGCCATCTTGCGGGATCAGGATCTCCGCCGGCCCGCCTGGGAGGATCTCAAGGCCCTGAGGGAACTCCTGGCCGCTCCCTCAGATCCTGGCCAAGCCGCCCCGGGGAGGGGGATCTAGGACCTTGCCCTACTACGATCTCGCCTTCAACCTTCCCCTTGGACAGGTCTATACGTATAAAGAGGACTCCAAAGGTGAGGCCCAGGTGGGAAAGCGGGCCATGGCCATCCTGGGAAAAAAGGACTGTCTTGCCTACATCGTGGCCCAAAGAGAGACCCCTCCGCCGGGGCTGAAAGAAGAAGCCATTAAGCCCATCCGCCGCCTGGTGGACAGCCAGGTCATCTTCGGCCAGGAGGATCTGGACCTGGCCCGCTGGCTGGCCCAGTTTTACTTCTGCAGCCTCGGGGAGGCCCTGGGGGCCATGATTCCCTCGGGGAAGAGGGCCGGGACCTACCCTTCCCTAATAGAGGAAGAAGACATTACCGATGAACGCCTGGATCTCTCCGATGAACAAAAGCAGGCCCTGGAGGAGATCCTAAAACCCGAAGCCCAGGGGAAGAGATTTTACCTCTATGGGATCACCGGGTCGGGAAAGACCGAGGTCTTTCTTCGGGCCGCCCAGGCCATGCTCGAGAGGGGAAGGTCAGTCATCTACCTGGTGCCGGAGATCTCACTAACCCACCAGACCGCCGAGACCATAGGAAGACGCTTTGGAGGAGCCGCCTCGGCGATCCACTCAGGGATGAGCCCCGCCGAACGCTTCTCCGAATGGATGAAGATCCGCGGGTCCGAGGAAGCCCGGATCGTCGTGGGCCCCCGCTCGGCGGTCTTCGCCCCGGTGAAAAACCTGGGGCTCAACATCATCGATGAGGAGCAGGACGGCTCCTACAAATCCGGGGCGAGCCCCCGCTACCATGCCCGGCAGGTAGCCATGAGGAGGACCTCCCCCCCCGAGGCCCCGGCCCCCGGGGGCCCCCCACCGGGCGATAGACCAATCCTCCTCATGGGTTCGGCCACCCCCTCCGCCGAAGCCTGGCAGTACATGGAAGACAAGACCATCACCCGCCTGAGCCTAAGCCGCCGCTTGAGCGGAGGGGACCTGCCGGAGGTGATCCCTGTGAGCCTTGAAAAAACTGAGGGGGCCCTTTCGCCGGAACTTAAAGAAGAGATCCGCATCACCGCCGGGATGGGAAAGCAGAGCATCCTCTTTTTAAACCGCCGGGGCTTTGCCTATTACTATCACTGTAAGAGCTGCCTTTATGAGCTTAGCTGCCGCCGCTGTTCGGTATCCCTTACCTGGTACAAGAGCCGAAACCGGGCCATCTGTCATTACTGCGGCTACACGGCCCCGGTGCCCCAGAGCTGCCCCCAGTGCGGATCCCTGGAGGCCGGCTTCAGCGGCTTTGGCACTGAGATGATAGAAGAGGAAATCAGAGCCACCTTCCCGGAGCTCAGTTACATCAGGGTGGATGGGGACACCATGAAAAATAAAAGGAGCCTCAAGAAGGCCCTGGAGAGCTTCCGCGCCGGGGAGATAGACATCCTTCTGGGGACCCAGATGGTCGCCAAGGGGCTTAACTTTCCGGGAGTCCGCCTGGTGGGGGTGGTCCTGGCCGACACGGGGCTCCATCTTCCGGACTTCCGGGCCGCCGAACGGACCTTTGCCCTGGTGGTCCAGGTGGCCGGACGCTCGGGCCGCTATACCCAGGGGGGAAAGGTCATCGTCCAGACCCTGCGGCCCCAGGACCCGGCCATCGTCAAATCCTGCACCCTGGACCTGCCGGGCTTTTACGAAGAGGAGCTGGCCCAGCGCCGGGAGCTGGGCTTTCCCCCATTCACCCGGCTGATCCGGCTGGTCCTTCGGGGCCGGCAGGAAGACAAGGTCATAGGGGCCGCCCAAAGGCTGGCGGACCTTTCCCGGCCCCTCATCCCCCCGGGGGCCGAAACCCTGGGCCCCGCCGAATGCCCCCTGGCCCTCATCTCCGGCCAGTACCGCCGGCAGCTCATCCTCCGGGGCAGGAACATGGGGCCCCTCCACCGTTCCGCCCAGGCCATCATAGGAGCCTACATGAAGGGCCGAGACCCGAGGGTGCATATGGAAATAGATGTGGACCCAGTGAATTTGCTGTAAAGATAGCCAGGGGTGATCTCGCCACCTAATATGAGCAACATCAAGTGGGGGTGGGGGCCGCCTTGGTCTAGGAATTGAGATGAACCCGCCTACGGAGCCCCCGGCACCCAGTTTCTAGTATACTATCATTGCGTTCAGCTTCTCTCGCACATACTGGATGCCGGAGATCATTTCATTATCCTGTTCTGCTTTTCCCGAGGTCTCCTCCGGCGGAGAATTCCCAGATATTCCTAGCCCAATGCAGCCCCCACCCCCCATATATGTTTAATCTAATAGGTGGCGAGAACAAGCCATGAGCAGTTGGACTGAGAAGAGCCTATCATAATCAATCCTCCAAGGGGGATGGGGGAAGAAAAATGATGGTGTTTACCGACAAAGGTGTCAGATGCCCTGGCCGGGGCCCTGCACCTTTCCTGTGATCTATATTAAGCGGCTTTCTTCTACCACCTTACTATGGATGATGATGGGAATACATTTGGCTATACCATTCAGGTGGTTTTCGATGATCATCTTCTATCTAACTACGCATAGCTATCTGTGCTGGAGCAGGAACTTCGTCCCGGGCGAGCATTTTGAAGCTCGCACGGGGTGAAGGTTCCTGTCCAGCGCGAGCTGGATATGCAGGGTTGGTCTTGGTTTTGAGTAGATGAACCATATGTATTCCTAGGATATAATACATCACAATGCCCAGGATCATATTCCTATTCTTCATTATTCAATCTACCCTCTTCGCCCGGGATCTCACCATCACCGTGGTGGACTA
>Ga0099364_10004973_pt1 | contig 19910 bp, 19 predicted proteins | sample TergutTh196P3_FD_73070 | JGI IMG/M metagenome (GOLD analysis project Ga0099364, IMG submission 73070) | Microcerotermes parvus P3 segment gut microbial communities from Pointe-Noire, Republic of the Congo - Th196 P3 | ecosystem: Host-associated > Arthropoda: Insects > Digestive system > Gut ... | reverse complement strand
TACGGGCGAGCCCGAACCCGCCCGCCTGAACCCCCGCGGACGACCCCCCTCCCTGAACGTCCGTTTTTTTCTGCTCCAATCAATAATATCCCGCGGCGAGCATCTCGACGTAGGGCTGGACGGAAGTAGAACCCGCCACAATAACCGACGAATCGGATTTTTCACCGCACGAAGCCGTGATTACCGCAAAAATAACGGCGTATAAAACAACGATAACAAACGCTTTTGCTATATTTCTCACTTTTTTCACGTTTTTTATTTCCTCTGATTTTTTTATTTTACCCGAAGCGTCCGGTGATATAATCGTCGGTTCTCTTGTCTTTCGGGTTGGCGAACATTTCGGAAGTCGGGGAATATTCGACGAGCGTTCCGATTCTGCCGCCTTTTTTATCGCTCTCAATCATCATGAACGCCGACATATCAGATACCCGTCTCGCCTGTTCCATGTTGTGCGTAACTATAATAATAGTATATTTACGGGCCAAATCGAGCATTAACTCTTCGATTTTCATAGTCGATTCGGGGTCGAGCGCGCTGCACGATTCGTCCATTAATATTACCTCCGGTTCGACTGCGAGCGCGCGCGCGATACACAGCCTCTGCTGCTGTCCCGCCGACAGCGCGAGCGCGGGAGTTTTAAGAACGTCTTTCAGCTCTTCCCACAGGGAAACCTGACTCAGGCTCTTTTCAGTTATTATATCGAGCTCTCTTTTGTTTTTTACGCCGTGATGACGGGGCCCCATAATAATATTTTCGTAAATACTGAACGGGAAAACGTTCGGCTTCTGAAAAACCATGCCGACTTTTTTCCTGAGCGAGACCATGTCGTTATTTTTATAGATATCGGCGCCGTCGAGTAAAATTTCGCCTTCGACCCTTACTCCCGGTATTAAATCGTTCATACGGTTAAACAGACGCAGCAGAGAGGACTTTCCGCAGCCCGACGGACCGATTATAGCCGTTATCGCGCATTCGCGTATATCCATCGTAACGTCCTTTAAAGCGTGATAATTACCGTAGTACAAATTCGTTTTTTTCGTTCCCAGCTTGATTTTATAAGAGTCCTGCCGAACTTCTGACATTATAATGTTACCCATTCCTTAATTTTTATAATTTCCGGACACTAAAAAATTATATCACAAAAAATAAATTTAAAACGCATAAACCAAAAAAATTCACAGAAATTTTTCAATCGCGGCCTTAATCGTCATTCAGACGTTCCTCGACCGCTTTTATAACTTTTTGCTTTACCGATTCCTGAAACGGGTTAATCCCCGTAAGCGATAACGCCCACAAAACCGCTCCCGTCGCGGGGGGAACGCTTAAAATATTATATTTTAAATCTTTACCCGGCAGAAGCTTCCGCATATAATTTTTATAGAACTCAAACAAAACCGGGCTGTCGGCTTTCACCCAGACCGAACCGGCAAGAACGACTTCTATTTCTTCGCCGAATTTAAGCAGGCGCGCGCAGCCCGCCGAAGTTTTCGCGAGCTGTTTTGCCGCGGAGTCCAGCGCTCCGAGAGCGGGTTCGTCGCCTTTTTCCGCCGCCTTAAAAACTATGCGCGTCATATCAGTCGAATAGAGCTTATAATTTTGTTCGCTGTACGCCCGCATTAAATCTTCGGGGTCGTCTATTTTGAGCATTTTAAATACCGGCGCGGCCATTACAGTCGGTTCTCCGCATCTGAAAAAGCTGTCGTACACGAGTCTCGCGCCCGCGCTTGCGATAAATCCTCCGCCCGCGTCGTCGCTCGTAAGCGTTCCTATACCTCCCGTCTGCCGTCTGTTGCCGTACGGGTCTACCCCGCCCGCGACGGTTCCCGTGCCGTTAATCGAGCATATGCCGTATCCTTTTGAAGTTCCGGCAAAAATCCCGAGAAAAGAATCGTTGTCGCAGGCGTATTTTTTCAGCTTCATACGCTCCATTATGCCGGTAAATTCGTTCAGCTGAGGCTTTATATCTATTCCCGCGAGACCGAACGCCCCGGCTTCTATGTCCGAACGCTCTATATTATTTCTGCCCGCGAGTTCGTTTATTTTCGCGTTTAATATTTCTTCCGCCCCTTTATAGCTGACGTGTTCGTGACTGCACGTTCCGTCGTTTATATAATCGACGAAATTACCCTCTGTATCAAACAAAAAATAATCTGTTTTAGTGTTGCCTCCGTCTACTCCTATAATATATTTTTTCATGATTTTTTACTCTCCCGAATCCGTTTATATAAATTTATTTAATCTTATCTCCTCCAATCAACCCTCTCTGCGAAAGATTTACGTCCGGGCTGTGATTTTTGTTCGTTCGGAACTCCTACCGGAAGTATGCACTGCGCTTCTTTTCCCTTCGGCAGATTTAATAAACCGGCGAGTTTTTCATGAACTCCCCCGAGTCTCACTCCTCCGCCGTACCAGCAGGACGCATAACCGAGAGACGTTATTGCAAGTAAAATATTTTCGACCGCCGCGCCGTAATCCTCAAGTTCAAAATCAAGTCCGAAATCGAAAGTTATCTTTTCTGTTACGACTATAATAAGCGCCGAAGCTGTTTTCACGGGTTCGGGTCCGAATATTTTCGCTATTTCCGCTTTTAATTCGGGATTCGTAACGAGAACAAAGCTTGTGGTCTGCGCGTTGCAGCCTGACGGGGCGCGTATTCCCGCATCGAGAATTTTTACTAAATCTTCGTCGGGAACTATCTCGTTAGTATACGCTCCCCTGTAACTGTGACGTAATTCTGCCGCTTTAAAAAAATCCATATTATTTTCCTCTCATAAATATTTTAAATTATTAATTTTAAATTATTATTTACTTATCGTCCGCCTTACCGCTCCGCGCCAGCCTTCGATTAAACAATCGCGTTTATTTAAATTTATCTGCGGCGTAAATATTTTATCAAGAGAGTAATTAGAAATTATCTCTTTTTTATCTCTCCAGTAACCCATAGCGAGCCCCGCGAGATACGCCGCGCCGAGAGCCGTAGTCTCGATACATGACGGACGTTCGACGGATTTTTGAATTATATCGGACTGAAACTGCATGAGAAAATTATTCGAACTCGCTCCGCCGTCGGCTTTAAGCGTTTTGAGAGTCAGCCCGGAGTCCGACTGCATAGCCTCGAGAATATCATACGTCTGGTACGCTATAGATTCCAGAACGGCGCGCGCTATATGCGATTTATTAGCCCCCCGGGTTAATCCCGTGATTGTTCCCCTCGCGTACGCGTTCCAGTACGGCGCGCCCAGACCGGTAAACGCCGGAACTATATAAACGCCGTTCGTATCGCTTACTTTTTCCGCCAAAATTTCAGACTCCGCCGCATTATTTATTATGCCGAGTCCGTCCCTCAGCCACTGTACTGACGCGCCCGCGGTAAAAACCGAGCCTTCGAGAGCGTATTCCGTTTTGTTATTTATCCCCCACGCGATTGTCGTGAGCAGACCGTTTTTTGAAAACACAGGCTTTTCCCCGGTGTTCATGAGCATAAAGCAACCCGTGCCGTAAGTATTTTTAACCGTTCCGGGTTCGTAGCAAGCCTGACCGAACAGCGCGGCGTGCTGGTCTCCCGCGACTCCCGATATAATTATACTCCCTCCGAAAATATCCGCTCCGCTCTCTCCGTATATGCAGCTTGATTCTCTGACCTCAGGCAGCATAGATTCGGGAATATCCAGACGCTCTAAAATTTCAGAATCCCATTTCAAATCAAATATATTATAGAGCATCGTTCTTGAAGCGTTCGAACGGTCTGTCAAATGCAGTTTGCTTTTTGTTAAATTCCAGATAAGCCATGTATCGACAGTTCCGAACAGCAGCTCGCCGTTTTCGGCTTGCTTTCGCGCGCCGGGAATATTATCGAGAATCCATTTTATTTTCGTCGCCGAAAAATACGGGTCGATAACAAGTCCGCATTTATTTTTTATTCGGGAAGATAAATCAAGTTTAAGCGTATCGCATAATTGCGCCGTTCGTCTGCACTGCCAGACGATTGCGTTATATACGGGTCTGCCTGTGTTTTTGTTCCAAACGACGGTCGTTTCGCGCTGATTCGTTATGCCTATTGCGGCTATATTCCTATAAGATATATTTATTTTATCCATCGCCTCTTTCGCGGCGCTTATCTGTGAGTTTAAAATCTCGTACGGGTCGTGTTCAACCCAGCCGTTCTCCGGATAATACTGCGTAATTTCTTTTTGAGACGAGCTTAGAATCTCGCTGTTTTTATTAAATATAATACAGCGCGAACTCGTCGTTCCCTGGTCGAGAGCCATTATATATTTTTCCATAATATTTTTTCACACCTCGATAATATCGCCTTTTTTCGGCGTCAGTATTTCGCCGCTGAATTTTTCTTTGGCGGCGTTGAAACATTCGTCTCTTAATTTTTCGGGATAATGCGCGAGCGCGAGTTTTTTCACGCCGGACGCCGACGCGATTCCTGCGGCTTCCTCTGCTGATGCGTGCATATATAAATTATCGTTTCTGTAATTTTTTTTACCCCCGAGCGAACATTCGTGAATCAGCAAATCGCAGTCTTTAAAAAATTCGATTTCGTCTAAGCTAACGACCGTATCTCCGGAAAATCCGGTTATTTTGCCTGTTTTTTCATCTGTTACGCGATAAAGTCTGCCGTCTACGGGATGTATTGATTTATGAGCCTCTATAAATAATTTTTCGCCGCAGTCGAAATCAAGCGTTATATTTTCTCCGGATTTTATTTTTGTAAGCTTCGGCGTTAATATTTCAGACTCTTCGTAAAATCTCGATACCTGCAGAAAATCCGCCGCGAGACTTACTACTTTTTGTAAATCCTCCCCGGGACCTATAAAATTAAGCTCGCTCATTTTCGTTCCGTATATATCGTGATAAAACAAAAACTGCGGCAGGGAAATATAATGGTCGTGATGAAAATGGGTAAACAAAACAGTTCTGAAATTCACGGGGTCTAAATTTAAATCCAGAAGATTCTCAACGAGATTCCAGCCGGTATCGACGATTATTTTATTATTGATTAAAAAACTTGCCGTGTCGTTGCCGTAATCGTAACGGCAGCCCGACGAACCCAATACTGTTACAAACATAAATATTTTTAATTACTCCCGTTATAAAATATTTGCAGATAATCTTTATGCGCTTCGAGCATTTCTTCAAAGCACGCCTTTGCCTTATCTGTGTCGCCGATTAACGGATTAGACATCAACGCCCTGATTGCGTCGTCTCTGCTTCCGGTCAAAGCGGCTTCGACCGTGTAACGCTCATATGTCTTAACCGTTCTCATCATCGATTTTATATGACGGCTGACCGGATTTTTTAAACTAACGGGAACAGCGCTGTCTCTGCCGACTGTCGCGCCGATTTCGATTACGTCGTCGTTTTCCATGAAATCGACAGCGCCGTTATTTAAAATATTTACTATATGAATATTTTTATTATCAGTCCATAGAGATTCGGCAAGAGACACGGCGATTTCAGAGTACATTGCGCCTCCGCGTTTCGAGAGTTCCTCGGGTTTAACGTAAAGATTCGCGTCCTGATACATAGCAAGCAGACGTTCTTCTATTTCTATGCAGTCCTCTCCCCTGCTCGTTTTGGATTCAAGCAGTTTTTTGAGATTATATCCGGGTCTGTAAAAATAATTAAGATAACTACTCGGGATTCCTCCCGCGAGTTTTATTATCTCTTTCGAGTGACCCTGCGCGCCGCCGAGTTTATTTAAGATTTCCTCGTCCCCGTTAAGAGCGTCTTTAAGATAATCCCTGCCGTCGTTTTTATTTATAATTGAAGTAACATAGCCAAGATGATTCAGCCCGATATATTCGACTTCCGAATCTGTTTTTTCAAATCCCAGATTCCAGACGGGGATATTCAGCATACCGATAGGGCCGTTGCATAAACCTATCATTTTCGTTTCCGTATAATTCAAGAGAGCCTGACCGCAGATTCCGGACGGGTTCGAGAAATTTATCATCCATGCGTCCGGGCACAATTTCCGCATCTTTCCGCTTATGTCCATAAGTACGGGAATAGTTCGCAGAGCTTTGAAAAATCCTCCGATTCCTGTCGTTTCCTGACCTATTAAATTATATTTAAGAGGGATTTTCTCGTCGAGTACCCTTGCGGGCAGTTTGCCGACTCTTATCTGGACAAATACGAAATCGGCGTCGAGCAGAGCGTCGTCAAGATTTCCGGTTATACTGAAATTACAGCCGAGCCCGCCGCGGTCGAGCATACGTTTTGAGAGAGAGCCGACTATATCAAGTTTTCGCTTGTCGATATCCATAAGCGAAATATCAGTTACGGGCAGTATTTCTTTTCTATTGATTAAACCCTCTATGAGTTCGGGAGTGTAAGCGCTTCCCGCGCCGATAACGGCAATTTTCAATTTTTTCATAAATTATATCTCCGTTTAATAATTTAACGATCAATAATTTAAATTATATCACGTTTTATTATTTTATTCAAGCGTTTTAAGTCACAAACTGCAAATTTTGAGAATATTATAATAATAAATCAATATTTAACATAAATTACGGAGGGGCGCTGAAATTTTATGATTATATGCAGAGATATTTTATGCGGCGACTTCAGGAGTTTTATCAAGTCCGAAAACAAGAAAGTCAGATATAAAACCGGGGAGAGCTGCGCCTGCAGACGGCAGCGTTCGGCTTACGCCGGAAATTCAGAAAAGACAGATAACGACAAAATAGACGAAATTTTGGACAAATACAGTAAAAAATAATAATAATTTTGCTGTAATATGCAAAAAATGCTTAAAACGCTATTGACTTTTACAGGATTTAATGGTATTCTATTCGGGTAGGGAACGTTTTGACGCGTTTCCCGCGCGCGCTCCGCGCGAATAAAATAATTAAAGAAAAACCCCGGAGGAATAATAAAATGGCGACGACAAAAGCAAAAAAAACAAGCGGCTCCAGAAACCGTAAAGACTACGGAACAATCTTTTTAGTTATCGCAATCGTACTCGTTCTTACGCTTACCGTCTATGTAACTGCCGACGGTCTGCTTCACAGGACAAATTTACTGACCGACAAATCTTTTATAAATTCTATGGCGTCCGTATTGAATAAATACCCCGCCGGTATAACGCAGAAAGATTTGGACGAAATTAAGATTATCGTCTTCGAGGCGAATCCCTATTCGGACGGATACAGTCTCGCCCTCGGCAGAGACGACGCCCTCGGGCTTATCAAGAAGAACGAGGCGGACGCCGAAGCGCGCAGGAACGACCCCGATTATTCGGCTGAAAACGGGGAAGAGTTCGATTTCGACGCTCCGAGCGTCGAAGACCTTCTCGTTTCCGCGCTCTCCGAAGACAATATAAAAGACTTCTCGAGTCTATCTCTTTTTAAAAATCTCGAATATCTGGTCGTCAACGGACCCGACCCCGGATATTCTCCCGATTCGCTGAAGGAACTCAGGGATTTAAGTTTCCTTGAAAGCCTGACTTCGCTTACGAATCTGAGGCTGTCGAATATAGGAGCGTCGGATTTTTCTCCCGTTGCAAAACTTACGCCGCTTAAAAGCCTGACTATCATGTACTGTCTGATAGGAGACCCGTCGGTCTTTGAAAGTCTTAACTCTCTCGAATCGCTGAATCTCACGGTAACTCCGGGAGTTTCGGACATATCTTTTGTCTCTTCTCTCGGAAATATCAGGGATTTATATATGAGGGGCAACGGAATAGAAGATATAAGCCCGCTCAAAGATTTAACAAATATCAGGGATTTATATCTCGACTCGAATCAGATATCGGACGTATCGGCTCTCTCCGGTCTGACTTCGCTTAATAATTTAAATTTATCGGACAACGGCATAACAGATATAGAGCCTTTGTCGGGGCTTACGGCGCTTAAAGAATTGTATTTGTCGGGTAACGATATAGACGACGCTTCGCCGATTTTTAATCTCTCTTCCCTGACCGACCTGAGAATCGGCGCAAATAACCTGACCGGTATAGACGGCATAGAAAACTGCGCCGCTCTTGAAACTTTTTATGCCGACGAAAATAATATAATAGACATATCTCCCCTCGCTTCGCTCAAAAATCTATCGATGCTGTCTCTGAACGACAACAATATACTCGGAGTCGGTCCTCTTGCCGGTCTTGAAAATCTTGCGGTCGTTTATCTCGACGCGAATTTTATAGAGGATTTCTCCGTACTGGATTCCCTGGAAGAATCGGGCGTATATATATCGGGAAGAGACGCGCAGAAATTTGATTTCGGCAACCCCGATGATTTTGACGATTCCGGCGATATATCAGACATATCAAACGGAGAAGACGGCGGCGAATAACAAATAAGGCGAAATAAAAATATGGAGAATAATATTTTAAAACAAATCCAGCAGAACCTGGACGCTCTGCAAAAGCAAATCGACGGCATGAAGCCGCAGAATAATATTCCCGCGGCTCCGCAGGCTTCCGGTTACGGCGCGCTGTATTACAGGTTTAAAGAGAAAGCGGACGCGTTAACCCGGACAATGCGCGAACTGGCGGGAGAATCGGGGGTTTGCGTTTCCGGCGTTTTTTCGGCGAGCGGTTCCGAACACGGAGGAATCGGCGAAGCCGTTTATTATTCCCTGCGGGATATTTCTGAAATAGACGAAATCGACGAAAACAAAATCTCGTCGGCCGTCGAGGCGTTTTCGAGCCCGAAGAGAATAAATATATTGAAAGCTCTCATGTCGAAGAAGTTTATGTCGTCGAACGAGCTGACTATGAAAACAGGCTGCATAGGCGGTCAGTTATACCATCATCTTTCAATACTCGAGGCGGCAAAAATCATATGCAAGACCAACGAGCTTTACACCCTTACGGACTCCGGGAGAAATTTAACCAATATAATTTTCTGTATCGCTTTCGGGAAACCCGTGTGACTTTCGGGTTAACTCAAAATAATTATTTAAACGACTGATATAACGCGACGATATTTTCCGGGGGAGTATCGGGCTGGAAAAGATGCGCGGGGCATATAATATAACCCGAGCCGAAAATCCCGGCGTATTTTCTTGCCTCACTCTGTATTTCCCCGGCCGTACCGTAAGGGAGAAGGCGCTGTACGTCCATGCCTCCGTGGAAGCAGATTTCCTTCGAGAACTTCCTGAGTTCTCCGGGGGTCATGTCTTCCGTACCCGTGGGCTGAATCGGGTTTAGTATATCGACGCCGCATTTAATCAGCGGCGGAATAAACGCCGCGATATTACCGCAGCTGTGGAACATGAATTTCGCCCCGAGTTTATGTATGACTTCGCCGATTTCCGAGAGATACGGCGCGACGAATTCTTCGAACATTTTAATGGAAATAAGCGGTCCTCTCTGCGTTCCCAAATCCGTTACCACTAAAAATATATCTATATTCCCGTCAGAAGCTTCCCACGCGCGTTTATAATCTTCTATATAAAAATCAGTAAAAACCCGGCTTAGATAATGCGTCCAACCGGGATTAGTTACCATGTCCGTAAGATGATTCTCCAACCCTCTGACCAGAGACGGACGCTGCCAGATATCTCCGAAGCCGTATCTTACGGCAAGCTTCTTCTCCCTCGCCCCGCGGCACTGCTCCCGAAGCCTGCTATAGTCAATGACGTCGTTCGACGGAAACGGGAACGCCATGATTTCATCGAGGCTTTCGGCGTAATATAAAGCGCCGCGCGTATCCTCCCGCATTTTTCCCCAGCCTGTTTCCGCGAATATAAATCTCTCTCCCCACATATTTTCAAAAACGCCGTTCCCAAGATTTTTATTGTCCGGCTTTATCGCGTCGAACGACCGGATATCAATCTGCATATCGTCGAGAAAACGTTCCTGATTATTATGTCCGATATATGCGAACAGCCGGTTTAACGTCGGTTCTTCCGCCCAAAAATCAAACGGCGGCCTGTCCGTACGTTCCCTGTTAAGCGTTGCCGCAACCCGTTCAAATCCCGTCATATATTTTACCCCCTCTGTAAATTCTGAAATCTTTTTATAATTATATCAAGTTTTATTAATAATGTCAAGGTCATAATTTGTTTACTCGTTCAAAAACCGCATATTTATTTAATCCTGCGATTGACATATAAATCAAAAGCTGATATAATAAAATAAAAAATAAATTAAATTTAAAATTTCAATAATATAAAATAATGAACGAAAAAGCGGATAATATTATTTATCTGGATTCGGCGTCGACGGCAAAACCGTCTCCCGAAGTTCTGGATTTCCTGGCTTACTCCCTGAATAGTTACGCAAATCCCGACTCTATGCACGGTTTTGGCCTTGACGCGGAAAAACAGGTCGGAAACTCGAGGAATATAATAGCTTCGTCGCTTAATATAAACAAAACCGCGGGGGACATTATTTTCACCTCTTCGGGAACGGAAGCGAATAATCTCGCGCTGTTCGGCGCGGCTGAAGCCTTGAAAAACCGCGGGAATAAAATAATTACGACCGATATAGAACATCCGTCGGTTTACGCGCCTATGCTCGAACTTGAAAAAAAAGGCTTCGAGGTTGTTTTTCTGTCCGCGAAAAACGGGCGTCTTGATTTAGACAAGTTCAAAAACAGTCTCTGCGAAAAAGTTATTTTAATTTCTGCCATGCTTATAAACAACGAAACGGGCGGAATTTTCGAGTCTGACATAAAAGAAATTATTAAAATAACGGAAAGCTTGAATTTGCGCGGTAATTTATATATCCACTGCGACGCGGTTCAGGCATACGGGAAAATTAATATCGATTTAAATAGATTTAAACTCGACATGATGAGCGCGTCGTCGCATAAAATCCACGGAATAAAAGGCTCGGGCGCGCTGTTTTTACGCAAAGGCAGGAGAATAATCCCTCAAATTTTCGGCGGAGGGCAGGAAAATAATTATCGTTCCTCAACCCTGAACACCCCCGGGATTTTCGCTTTCGGAAAAGCCGCCGCGGAAGCTTCTGAAAATTTATATAAAAATCAGGAGTATATAAATAATCTTTTCGATTACGCCGTTTTGCAAATAAAACAAAAATGTCCGGACGTTATGTTTAATTTTATTGACTTAAATCAAAATCTTTCAAAATATATAATGAGTTTAAGACTGCCGTATAATATAAAAAGCGAAGTTATGCAGAATTATTTATCCGGCAGAAAAATATATATATCGTCGGGTTCCGCGTGTTCTGAAAAACGCCGCAAATCCCACGAGTCTAACCGGGTTCTTTTAAACTCCGGCTTAAACAGAAACGAAGCGGATTCGACAATAAGAATCAGTTTTTCAAAATATAATACGGCCGATGAAATCGACGGTTTTGTTTCGGCGCTTAAAGACGGATTAACCGTTATCAAAAATTAAAAATCCCGGAGGAATAAATAAATGCAGACGAAACCGGACAGAAAATACGCAATATTTTTCGCGGCGTTAATAGTCGCCGTACTTGCGATGTTCGCTTTTTTCAGTATGCGCGATTCCGACAAGAACAACGGCGCAAAACCGCCGGAAACAGAAACGCCTTCTAATATTTCAAATATACTGGATAATTATATTTCAACGGAACGAACAGAGCAAACAGAACTCCCGGAAATAACGGATATAACAGAGATAACAGATACAGCGGAATCCGAAAATATTCCCGAACCGGAAGAAAAAGAGATTCGCATAAGATTTACCGGAACCGGCGACAACGTAGTACACGAATGTCTGTGGATGGACGCGCAGAGGAGAGCGCTGCCCGACGGCAGAGAATATAATTTTAAGCCGATGTTCGCAGACGCCGCGGATATAATCGCCTCGGCCGATATTGCGTTTATAAACCAGGAAACTCCAATGGCGGGAAGCGATTACGCTCTGGCGGGTTATCCGCTGTTTAATTCCCCGCAGGACCTTGGTCATGATTTAGCCGAACTCGGCTTCGACGTAATAAATATAGCGAATAATCATATGCTGGACAAAGGCGAAAAAGGCTTGGTTAATACTATTGATTTTCTTCGCTCTCTCCCTCCTCTCGTTATAGGGGATTATTTAAACCGGGACGAACTTTACGATATAAAAATAATCGAACGCAACGGAATAAAGACGGCGTTCCTCGCTTATACTTATTCGACGAACGGACTCGCGCTTCCCGCAGGGTCTGAAGTTATTATCCCGTATATAGACGACGGGCTTATCGTATCGCAAATAGAAAAAGCCAAAGAAATATCTGACGCGGTTATAGTTTCGGTACACTGGGGAGAAGAAGACAGTTTTAATCCGACAACAAATCAAAAAAGGCTCGCGCAGTTGATGGCGGACCATGGGGTTCTCGCAATAATCGGACACCATCCCCATGTTCTTCAGCCGGTTGAATGGCTCGAGGGAATCGGGGGGAATAAAACTCTGTGCGTTTATTCCCTGGGGAATTTGGCCTCGGGAATGATTAGACCTATGAATATGGTCGGGGGGTTTATCAGCTTCGATATAGTGAAACGCATCGAAACCGGAGAAAATCAAAATCGAATTATCATCGAGAATCCCGTATTTACGCCGACTATATATTATTACGGAAGCGGCTGGCTTAACGGTCATGTATATTTGCTGAAAGATTATACGCCCGAACTCGCGAAAAGTCACGGAACTTTTACAAGACACGGATATAGCCGGACGGTTGAGGATTTATGGGGTTACGTAACAAGAAACATAAGCGGAGAGTTTCTTGAATAAATAATAAAAAAATTATAAAATTATTAAGAAAGGAAATGTAATTATAAATGGAAACGAAAATAAAATCAATCGAGAGCTATTCCGGAGATAATATATGCCTCGTCAGGATAACAGACGGCGACGGCGCGCAGGGATGGGGGATGACCGCGCCTTTTGCGGCGAATATAAGCGCGCTCGTACTGCATCAAATCGCCGCCGGAACAGCGTTCGCGTCGCATAACTCGCCGGACGTAAACGATTTTACGGACGTCGCCGACGAAGTAATCCGCCGGAACTATAAATATCTCGGAACGTTTCTCGCACGCGCCGCGGCCGGTATAGATACGGCTCTATGGGACCTCGAGGCAAAGAAAAAAGGCGTGAGCGCCGCCGTTCTCGCGGGGAAAAAAAGCGGACGCGATTATATCGATTTATATGCGTCAAGCATGAAACGCGACTTGCCCGTGCGGGAAGAAGCGGACAGGCTCAGGGAAATACAGGATAAATTCGGCTACCGGGCGATTAAACTGCACCCCGGCATACCCGTCGGGCGGGACCGCGATTTTTGGGACGGACGAACGGAAGACATGGTTAGGGCCATGATAGAAACCGCACGACCGGGCACGGAAATTTACGTCGACGTCAACGGCAATTATTCAGTCGAAAAAGCAATCGAGACGGCGCGTTTTCTGCATGACTGCGGCGTTAAATTTTTTGAAGAGCCTTGTCCGTACTGGAAAACCGAGGAGACAAAAGCCGTCCGCGACGCGTGCGAAAAAATAGGCATACCCGTAGCGGGAGGCGAACAGGATTACATAGATACCGTGTGGGAAAACATGATTGAGCGGCGCGTCATGGACATATGCCAGCCGGATTTATTATATCTGGGCGGTTTCTCACGCTCGCTGAGAGTCGCAAAACTCGCCGCCTCCAAAAATCTGCCCGTAACCCCTCATACGTCGAACCGTTCGCCGATATTTATTATGGGTCTGCACTATATGGCGCATATAGACAATCCGTATCCTTTTCTTGAATGCGGGATAGAAGAAGATTTATGGGCGACTGAATGTTATACGCCGCAGATAATAATAAAAGACGGGCGCGCCGCCGTTCCGGACGGACCTGGCTGGGGATTTGAACCCGACGAAGATTTTCTCGCGAAAGCGCATTATCAAATAAGCAGAAATGATTAATTTATTAATTTAATCAAGAGAGAAAGAAATATTATTGTCGCCCGGTTCGAGGTCGGCCCACAGTCCGTCCAGAACGTACTGCTGCATAAATAATATAAAACGTCCCCAAAGGCTCAACTCGCTTTTATCTAAAAACGGTCTGAAATCAGGATTTTCGTCGCCCGCGTAATGCGCCGCGAAAGCGTCTCCGACCGCGTCGGCGATAATATCTGAATCTTTGTCGGATACGTTGTATTTTTTAAGAGTGTTTATCGCTTCGAGCATAACGGTCGTTTTAACGAAATCGGTTGATTTCTGCGCGAAGTCTGTTCCCGGACGGATTTTATCGACGATAGTCAAAGTCTCGGAAGAAAAGATATTATCGCGAATCGAGCAGTAACGAATAGGGCACGGAGCGGTAATAAGCGAGCCGGTTTCCACGTCGTATATATATTTGTCGTTTTTGAAATCGGCGCGGGTAATATCCTGGGCGTGGTAGTGTCCCGTAAAAATTAACCTGACGTTATACGACGCGAGAAGTTCGCCGAAATATTTATACTCGTCTATTAAATAATCCGGGTGAAGTTTGCTCTGGCCTTTCCAGTGTTCGGCCGCGCCGTGGTGCATAACCGCGATAACGGCTTTACCCAGTTTATCGGCTTCCTCGAGAGTTTCGGCAATCCAGTCGGCCGTAGCCTGGCTTATTTTACCCCCGACGGCGGCTTTCTGACCGGGCGTATTCTCGTCGAAACGGCAAGCGTCGACTGCGAGAAGCCACAAACCGTCGACGGGTTCGGCCGCATAGCTCAAAGAACCGGAGTCTCGCTTTAACGCCGCGCCGTAGCCGAACGGCTCGTATATACGACTGAAATCTTCTCTCGACGCGCTGTCGACCGGAGTTGATATATCGCCCGAAAACGAAAGCGCATCGGGGGAGTTTACGTCGTGATTCCCGGGAACTACATAAACGCCGATTCCCGCGTCCGTAAGTTTTGAGAGTCTCTGCGCCAGAATATTATGATTGATTATCTCGCCGTCTTTGGTTAAGTCTCCGGGAATAATAACGAATTTCGCGTCTGAATTTAATATTTCACCGACGGCGTAATCCAGAAGCTCGAGACTTTCCGGCAGCAGCTTCCTGTCCGATTTCATGACCGATTCAAAAGCGGAGCCGGAAGTTCCCAGAGAAGGGTCGTACGCATGAATATCGCTGATTACAATAAAATCCGTATCGGGATAAGCCGGACCGGGAGATATATTTTCCCCGTAATTATAATTAAGCTTAGGCAGACCGCCTATCCAGCCCGAAATTAAAATATACCCCGTTACGGTTAGTGCGAGTATGGCGCAGGCAAGCAGAAAGATTTTCAGTTTACGGCGTTTTTTCATCATGATTTTTACCTCTTCTATTAATTTAAAATAATAATTTATCTCACAGTATATCATGTTTTTACTGAAGATATAATATAGTAAATTGTAAAAATTGTGTTAAGTTTAAAACGGTTGACATAAGAGTTAAGTTATAGTATAATTTAGCTTATGGAATAAAAAAATTTTTATTAATATTTTCGGAGGTATTTTTTATGTCGTTTAAAATAGCGTTTGTGGGCGCGGGAAGCATAGGTTTTACGAGAACCCTTCTGTGCGATTTATTATCGGTACCGGAATTTCAGGACTGCGAGGTCGCGTTTACCGATATAAATCAAAATAATCTCGATATGGTCACGCGGCTGTGCCAAAGGGATATCGATTCGAACGGGCTTAAAATCAAGATTAAAGCGACGCAGGACAGACGCGAAGCGTTCGAGGGGGCGAAATATATCGTCAGCTGCGTCAGGATAGGCTTGCTCGAAGGGTTTGAGACGGATATCAGAATCCCGCTGAAATACGGAATCGACCAGTGCGTAGGAGATACGCTGTGCGCGGGAGGGATTATGTACGGACAGAGAGGAGTCGCCGCGACTCTCGATTTCTGCAAGGACATACGCGAGGTGTGCGAAAAAGACGCTCTGTTTTTGAACTACGCGAATCCGAACGCAATGCTCACGTGGGCTGCGAATCATTACGGCAAGGTCAATACTATAGGGCTGTGCCACGGAGTGGAGGGCGGACACTGGCAGATATCGGACGCTCTTGGTCTGCCTATGAACGAAGTCGATATAATCTGCGCGGGAATAAATCATCAGACATGGTATATTCAGGTAAAGCACAAGGGCGAGGATTTAACCGGCAAAATTCTCGAAGCGTTCGAGAAACATCCGGTTTATTCTAAAACGGAAAAAGTAAGGATAGATATGCTTAAACGTTTCGGTTATTATTCGACCGAATCAAACGGACATTTGTCAGAATATGTCTCGTGGTACAGAAAACGTCCGGGAGAAATAAACGACTGGATAGATTTAAGCTCGTGGATAAACGGCGAAACGGGCGGATATCTGAGGGTATGTACTGAAGGCAGAAACTGGTTTGAGAGCGATTTCCCGAACTGGCTCAAAGCCGACCCGAAAAAATACGACGGAACGCAGCGTTCCTCTGAACACGGCGCGAAAATTATCGAGGGGCTCGAGACCGGGAGGGTTTACAGAGGTCATTTCAACGTTGTAAATAACGGCTGCATAACGAATCTCGACGACGACGCGATAGTCGAAGTTCCCGGTTACGCCGACGCGAACGGAATCAATATCCCGAAAGTCGGGAAACTGCCCCTGGGCTGCGCCGCAGTATGCGCGCAGAGCATAAACGTTCAGAGACTCGCGGTCGAAGCCGCCGTTCACGCCGACAGAAATTTATTAATTCAGGCGATGATGCTCGACCCTCTTACGGGAGCCGTCTGCAATACATACGAAATTGAGCAAATGACCGACGAAATGCTCGCCGCGGGCGAACGGTGGCTGCCGCAGTATGCCGGAAGCGGCGAGATAGAGCGGGCAAAAGTCAGATTGCAGAACCCGAAAGTTCAGGTAAAAGAGGGATACGAGGGCGCGGCGCGCCTGCATACCAAAACGGTCGAGGAGATGAAAGCGGACAGGGAAGCGGCGACCAAGAACGCCGCCGAAGCCGATAAAGCGAAAAAAGATTGAGAATAAGAATTAATAATAAATATAGCGGAGAGGATTTGAATATTTTATGAAAGCGGCGGTATTATACGCAAACGGCGATATTAGATACGGCGACTGGACGACGCCCGTTTTGGGCGGAGACGACGGAGACGAAAACAGCGTAATCGTTAAAGTTCGCGCCGCCGGCATATGCGGCTCGGACGTTCCGAGAGTATTAAATAACGCCTCGCATTATTATCCGAACGTTCTGGGACATGAATTTGCGGGCGAAATAACGGAAACGGGAAGCGGCGTAAAAAATTTACGCGCCGGCGACAGAGTCGCGGGAGTTCCGCTTGTTCCGTGCGGAAACTGCGGCGACTGTTTGAAAGGCGATTTCGCGCTGTGCCGGTATTACGGCTTTATCGGCTCGAGAAGTCAGGGAGGCTTCGCCGAATATATAAAACTGCCGGAATCGAACGCCGTAAAGTTTGACGGGAGCGTGTCTTACGAACAGGGCGCGCTGTTTGAACCGTCGACTGTGGCTTTACACGGACTTCGGGTTAATAATTATACCGGAGGCCGCGACGCTGCGGTACTCGGCGGAGGAACAATCGGCATATTTACTATGCAGTGGGCGAAGATATTCGGCGCGAAATCGGTAACCGTGTTTGATATATCGGACGAACGGCTGAATTTGTGCGGAAAATTGGGCGCGGATTATATTGTAAATACAAAAAGAGAAGAAACAGAAATAAATAAAAATAGATATGATTTTGTGTTTGAAACGGCGGGTTCGGACGAAACTATGCGTCTGGCTTTTGAAATAGCCGCAAATAAAGCGAACGTCTGCTTTATCGGCACGCCGTCAAAAGATTTGGTATTTACGCCGAAACTTTTCGAGAACATGAACCGTAAGGAATTTAAACTTACAGGGTCGTGGATGAGTTATTCGGCGCCGTTTCCCGGAGAAGAATGGACGCTGACCGCGCATTATTTCAAGACGGGGCGGCTTAAATTCGACGACGATATGATTTTCAGAAGGTTTAAATTAAATCAGGCGGGCGAAGCGTTTGATTTATATAAAACGCCCGGAGAAGTAAAGGGTAAAATAATTTTTGTTATTGATTAATTATTAATAAGGAGTGAAATATTTATGAAAAAAATACCGGTAATAGACTTAGATAACAACGGGAAAATACTTCAGGTTCCGTGCATAGGCATGGGAACGTTCGGCTCGGATAAATTTACGCCCGCTCAGGTTTCGCAGGCGGTGCAAGGGGCTATCGAAAAAGGGTACAGATTATTTGACTGCGCGGCGATTTACGGCAACGAAGATTTAATCGGCGAAGTTTTCGCCGAAGCGTTCGGGAACAAAAAAATTAAACGCGAAGAGTTAATCATAACGTCGAAAGTGTGGAACGATATGCACGGAAGGGGGGACGTTTTGATTTCCTGCGCGAAAACTCTGAAAGATTTACGGATTGATTATATAGATATATATTTTATGCACTGGCCTTTCCCGAACTATCACGCCCCAGGCTGCGACGGAGACGCGAGAAATCCCGATTCGAGACCGTTTTTCGCCGAGGAATTTATGGACTGCTGGAGGCAGATGGAAAGACTGTACGGCATGGGACTGGTAAAAAGTCTGGGTATGTCGAACATGACCGTTCCGAAGCTCGAAGCCGTACTGCCTCTGTGCAGGGTTAAACCCGCCGCGCTCGAAATGGAACTGCATCCCGCGTTCCAGCAGGAAGAATTGTATAATTACTGCATGGATAAAAATATACGGCCGATCGGGTTCTGTCCAATAGGCTCGCCGACCCGCCCCGAACGCGACAAAACCCCGGAAGACATATCGGCGGTAAAAATGCCGGAGATAATAGAAATCGCCCGGGCGCATAATATACACCCGGCGGTCGTATGCCTGAAATGGGCGGTTCAGAGAGGACAGATACCGATACCGTTTTCAGTATACGAAAACGAATATGAAAGTAACCTCGTATGTATGTTAAGCGACCCGCTGAGCGATGAGGAAATGGAGAAAATACGCCTCGCGGACAAAAACTGCAGATTGATAAAAGGTCAGGTGTTTCTGTGGGAAGGCGCGTCGGACTGGCGCGCGCTGTGGGACGAAAACGGCGTAATCTCCGGCTGGAACGATTAGGGTTAGCTTTGTCTAAAATAATGCGCCGGAAATTAAGAGCCGCTCCCGGACAGCCATCTGATACTGTTTAATATAAGCCCCGCGAAAGTTTTATTATCGAACGACGAAGCCTGATGGCCCGGAGACAAATAGACGATTCTGCCCATACCGTAAGGCAGGGTCCAGCCCGCGGGCCAGTCGTCTCTGCCGTCGTGGGAATAGGTCAGGAGTTTTTCGTGTTCGGCAAAAGCGCATAAATCTATCCTGTAGGGTTCTTCAAAAATCGTAAACGCTTCTATACCCTCAAGAACCGGGTGTTTATGTTCTGAATTTACGGGAGAAACTGGAGAATACGTAAGCTCGCAGGCTTCGGGATGTCCGGTAAAACGGCCTCCCTGCATGAGTTCCATTTCGGGAGTGGAACTCATGATTATACCCGAGTGCAAGCTGAGCAGGGAACCTCCCCCGGCTACATACGACAGAATCGCGCCCGCCGCTTTTCTCGCGCCTCTTTTGTTCCATGCGTCAATATAGCAAATCAAAACGCCGTAGTTATTTAATTCTTCGGGGGTAAGTCCGGGATAATTTTCGCTGAAATCCAAATCATATCCGGCGAGGATTTTCTCAAGCCGTTCGTCGACTCCTTTAAGAGGATGCCACTGCGCGCCCGCGTAATCGCCTGTAACAAGTATTTTTTTGTTCTTTTTGTTCATAAATCGTAATTACAACTCCTTAAAATTATAAATTCACTAAATTTTTCCGTGTAAAATCGTGTACGCTTGTTTTTTTAACGCAAAAACCCCCGTAAAACCGGGGGTTTTAAAATTTTGGTGCGGGAGATGGGATTTGAACCCACACACCCGTGAAGGCGCCAGAACCTGAATCTGGTGCGTC
>Ga0099364_10004972_pt1 | contig 19913 bp, 17 predicted proteins | sample TergutTh196P3_FD_73070 | JGI IMG/M metagenome (GOLD analysis project Ga0099364, IMG submission 73070) | Microcerotermes parvus P3 segment gut microbial communities from Pointe-Noire, Republic of the Congo - Th196 P3 | ecosystem: Host-associated > Arthropoda: Insects > Digestive system > Gut ... | reverse complement strand
CGGTGGATTACCGCTACCCCAAGGAGTATGCTAATGCTCGGGCTGGTGTAGCAAGCAGTAAGGCAGGGATAACGGACGAACAGTTGGAACAGGTACGCCCGCGTTATAGTGGTGATGGGCAGTGGGGCGAGTAGTGCATTTGTAGGGGACGGATTTTGTACGTACCACGCACGGATTACGTGCATACCTCGGGAGGGGTAAACCCCTCCCCTACAAGTAACCGTCACCAATATTAACCGCCACCGATTATTATTTATGGAACACGGATTTAACGGATTTTCGCGGATTATGCGGATTTTTCCACGAGCCAATCCGCGTAATCCGTGAAAATCCGCATAAATCCGTGTCCAATAAGATATGTCCCCAAAAATGCTGTCCATAACAACCACACATAAAATAGAACGGAGAAATTTTAATGAACATAAGAAAACTAGCCACCATGCTTTTCATTTTCACCCTCCTATCCGCAATCCCTCTCACCGCGAGCGCGAACACATTCACGCCGCAAGGCCCTATTGCTGTGGCAAACACGATTATCGCCTTTGCGGAAAACCCCGTACCGCCGATTATTTCTCGCGACTCGGGCTTTTACGAGCGCGGCTTCAATTTAATGCTGCACTCCCCTATTCCCTCCACCCTCGGCGCGAAGATTTTTTATACGCTTGACGGCTCACCGCCTACGGAGGAATCGACAAGGTACACCGACCCCATTCCAGTCATGGCACCCGGCCCGATTGTTCCTGTTGCGAATTTCGGTGCGGACACGGTGTCGGGCGTGAGCGTGTTTAACCTACGCGCTATTCTTGTTTTTGACGGCACAAGCTCCGACATCACCACGCGAAACTTTGTCATGGGTACGGACGTTTTTACAAGGTTTGGCGAGGATACGTATATTTTCGCGCTTACCTCCGACCCACACGGCTTATTCGACCACCACGACGGGATTTTTGTGGCAGGAATTGACCGCGAAAATTTTCGGCAGGCGTTCCGTGAACGACACGGACGGCGACCCAGAATCGGCAGAACTGCCGAAGAGCGCCCCGATTCCCCCGCCAATTTTAACCGCACAGGCATAGAATCAGAACGGCTCGCCCATGTGGAAATGTTTGACAGCACTGGCACACGCCATATTTCACAGCACGTAGGAATCCGCGTAAAAGGCGGGTACTCCCGCGACTATGAAAAATTAAAATCCTTAGAGCTATACGCCCGACAAGAATACGGCGATAGAAACAATATGCCCTTTGCGTTTTTTGACGATGAATTTACCGCAGACGGACGGCTAGTAGACCGCTATAGGCGTGTTCGCTTACGCAATGGCGGAAGCGATAATCGCCCCGGGGCTACGGGATTTATCCGTGACGAGTTAAGCCACGCCCTGTTCCGCCAAGCGGGCTATCCTCTTACACAATCACACGCCCCTGCCGCCGTGTTTATTAACGGTGAATACTATGGAATGGCGTGGCTAAAATCCCCACGAACAGGCAACCACTTGGCGCGGGTATTCGGCGGTGAAACGGACAGCTATGATACTGTAGAGGGCGGGGACAGGAAATTTATTGATAGCAAATGGGACGGCGAACCCCGTGCGGTTTCTGACATGCACGAGGTAAGCGCGTTGGCTATGGACGGCTTTACAGGCGAGGGCGGAGAGGAACGCTTTGAGGAATTTAAAGAACGTATTTGTCTTGACAGCTTAATCTTATATTACGCAATGCAGATTTATATAAACAATATCGACTGGCCTAACAACAATATAGAATTTTGGCGATATTTCCCTAGCGAAGAAGAAAAGAACAATTCGGCACTGCATGAGTTTGTACGTGATGGGAAATGGCGTGTTTTTGCACAAGATTTAGAAGCAGCGTGGGCAATTTGGGACAACAACAATACAATGGTGAAAGCGGACACACTGCACGATATTTTGCAGGGCAGCGGCGGCCGCTGGAATTCCTCCCACAGCTCGGCGTTTTTGCACGCCATGGTAGACCACCCCGAAACACGCGCAAGGCTCGCCAACACCTTTGTAGACCTTATCGAGTACGCCTTTGCACCAGAAAATGTAATAAGCGTACTGGACGGCTTAATTCCCAAAATGGAAAACGAGTTACATTACGCACTACGCATGAATGTTTTACACCCTAACAACAGCGATTCACCCTCCGTAAATAGCATAAGAAGGAGTCACCGCTCTATCCGCGACTTCGCCAACCAACGCCCCGAAGCCATATATAAATCCATACAAACAAACCTAGGCTACGACCAAGCCGACCGCTTCACCGTCACGCTTACCGTAGCCGACCACGGCAACGCAACCATGAACACGCGACCAGTAGCCGTTTCCGCAGTTGGTAACTACTTCCAAGGCACGGAAATTACCATAACCGCCGCGCCCGACAAGGGCTACGCCGTAGATTATTGGACGGTAAACGGCGAGCGGAAGCACGGCGATTTTGTCACCGTTACGGACGATTGTACCGTAGAGGTACACTTCAAAGCCTTTGAACCACAGCCCGCGCCGCCCTCAATCATCATTAACCAAGTACACGGACAAGGCTCGCAGGGCAACAACGCCATTTCGCACGGCTTTATCGAGCTTTACAATCCCACAGATTCATATGTAGAATTAGACAACCACTCACTGCAAATAACCAACGGCGCAGGGGCTAATCCGTGGAACATGCTAAAGCTCACAGGCTACACAATCGAGCCGTCCTCGTCATTGCTAATCGTCAGTACGGCTTGGTTTAATACTGGAAACAGCGAACACAATCCACGCTATATCATTAGAGATTACGACATAGGCTGGAGCTTGCAATTTGACAATAACAACATGGTTGTCGCGCTTGTAAACAACCAAACGCCGCTATCCAACCTCATAACGGAAAGCGAATGGGGCAGTGTAATAGACCTAGTGGGCGTGCTTAACGACCCACAAACCCGCTCAAACTTTGTGGCGCATTATCTAGGGCAGGGCAACGCAATGCGTATGTCGCGGCAGGTATCGGCGCGTAGGGTCAATTTCCAGAACACGAGGGACAACGCCGCCGACTTCGTGGCGGTGGATTACCGCTACCCCAAGGAGTATGCTAATGCTCGGGCTGGTGTAGCAAGCAGTAAGGCAGGGATAACGGACGAACAGTTGGAACAGGTACGCCCGCGTTATAGTGGTGATGGGCAGTGGGGGAAATGAAACGCAATTTAACTTCACACATGAAAAATCGCCGAAGGCGAACCAAAAAACAACGAGGTGCTTCCCATGAAAATAACCTACTTCTTAGGCAACATAACACAATACGACCACGGGCTATCCGAGGTCGTACGGCGCGTAAAAAACGTATTTACCGAGCTGGAAGCGGAAACCGATTCCGTTGACCTAGGCGCGTTGCACCCGCCGTATTATGACGGCGATACTACGAGCGCGATTGACGGCATTATGGAAAAGGTAAAACTTTCCAATGGCATTGTTTTGGCTTGCACGGCCCAGCTGTTCGCGCCTACTGCGCTTATGCAGTGCTTTTTGGAGTATTTACAGCACCCCGACTACGCCGATATTTTGAAAAATAAGCATTGCATGGTGGTTGTTCTTTCCCAGGAGGGCGGCGAAAAATCCGCGCTCGACTATTTGAACAAGGCCGTGCAATATTTCGGCGGCTATGCCGTTTCGCAAATCGGGCTACAGGTCAAGCACTTGGCACAGCCCGAAACAGACGAATTTATCGACAAGGCCGCCGAGGATTTTTACAGGGCGGTCAAGCTAAACCGCCAGTACGTAATCCCCACCGACACCATCACGAAAGAGGTCGTAGTGGAAAAAACGGTGGTTGTGGAAAAGCCCATTATACAGGCAGAACCCGCTAGATTAGAGCCTTTTTCCGATACACAGGAAAAGGAAATAGAGGAAATCTCCCTATTGTTCACGGAAAAAATGAAAGGCGCGCCCATTGCGGAGGAATCGCCCGCGCCAGTGGCAGAGCCTGCCATATTTAAGCCCAAGCCCGCCGCGCTTCCCTCCCCTACCCCACAAGCCCTAGGGCAAGCGAAAAGGCTAACGCAGGAATTGCCGAACCGCTTCCAGTCACAGCTTTCCGCAGGCCTGCAAGCGCTCGTGCAAATAAATATCTCGGGCAACGAGCAATTTGACTGCTATTTGAACATTCACAGCACAGAATGTACCTATTATGATGGTCAAGCTCCTGCGCCCGACATCACTATTATGGCAGATTCTGCCATTTGGACGGACGTGCTAAGCGGCAAAAGCACCGCACAAAAGGCGTTTATGATAGGCGGCATAAAGGTACGCGGCGATTTTGTACTGCTTACCAAGTTTGACACGCTTTTTGCACAATGATTACCGTGCAAACCGTGGACATCTTGGGCGTTCCTTTCGCCAGCCTCACGCAGGAGCAAGCCCTTTGCATACTGGAGGGCTACTTGGACACGGCGGTCAACCACGTAATCGTCACGCCTAACCCAGAGGGCGTTATGCAGTCACGCAGAAATCCTGCGTTTCGTGAGGCGTTGTGCAATGCCGATTTGTCCCTCGCGGACGGTACTGGTGTTGTGCTTGCTTCGTGGTTTTTGAACAGACGGCTTCCCGAACGTGTCCGCGGAGTAGATATATCCTTCGCGTTGTTTGAGCGTTTATGTGAAAGGGAACGCAGCTTCACCGCGTATTTCCTCGGCGCGACCTCAGGCGTTGCCGAAAACGCAAAACGCAACATGGAAGCACGCTTTCCGTATTTAAAGGTCGTTGGGCTTCACCACGGCTTTTTTGACACAGAAAAGGAAGCGGAAATACTAGACGAAATAAACCGACTTTCGCCCGATATTTTGTTTGTATGTACTGGTATGCCGCGCGCGGAGCTTTGGGCAGATACGCATAGAGGGGCATTGCCCCTTTCCTCCGACTGTCCCTTGGTGGGAATATCGCCTCGAAGCCTTAACAGCCCCCTAGCAAGCAAAAAAATAAACGCACGCATTACCCTATGCGTGGGCGGTACGCTCGATATTATGGGCGGCAATGTAAAGCTCGCGCCTGCTTTTGTGCGGAAAATAGGCATGGAGTGGTTTTACCGCTTGCTGTGTCAACCGAGCCGCACCAAGCGTATGTTGGATATTCCTCGGTTTGTGCTTGCGGTTTTGTTTGTCAAGGGCGACCGTGAACATTAACCACATGCTCCACGGGCGACCAGTCGCTTATTTCGTTGTCCTGCAAATACAGCTCGTTCAAATTCGTTAGCCCTGCAAGTGGTGATATATCGCTGACTTCGTTTACCCGCAAAGTTAGCGTTTCCAGTTTCGTAAGCCTTACCAGCGGCGATATGTCGCTTATTTGGTTTCTCCTCAGAAATACTTCGCGTAATTCCGTAAGCCCTGCCAATGGCGACAAGTCGCTTACTTCGTTTTCATTCAAATTTATCATTTCCAACTTCGTTAGCCCTGCCAGTGATGATATGTCGCTCACTTGGTTTTCGTTCAGCCATAATTTATTCAAATTCACAAGCCCCGCTAACGACGATATGTCGTTTATTTCGTTTTCGAGCAACCATAATGTACTCAAATTAACAAGACCTGCTAGCGGCGATATATCGCCTATTTGGTTTCCGCCCAAAGCTAACTCTCGTAATTCTACAAGCCCCACCAACGGCAATATATCGCACACTTGGTTTTCGTGCAAATGCAATAAACTCAAATTCGTAAGCCCTGCCAACGGCGACAAATCGCTTATTTGGTTATCGTACAAATACAATTCGCTTAAATCGGTAAGCATTGCCAGCGGAGATATGTCGCTTATTTGGTTTTCACTCAAAGCTAACCCGCGTAATTCTACAAGCCCCACTAACGGCGATATATCGCGTACTTGGTTTCCCTGCAAACGCAATAAACTCAAATTCGTAAGCCCCGCCAACGGTGACAGGTCACTTATTTTGTTACGGCTCAAAACCAGTGTACCCATATTCGTAAGCCCTGCCAGTGGTGATATATCGCCTACCTAATTGCTGTACAACCGTAATTCGACCAAGTTGGTAAGCTCTGCCAGCGGCGACAAATCACTTACTCTGTTTTCCTGCAAATCTATTAGGCTCAAATTCGTAAGCTCTGCCAACGGTAACAAATCACTTATTTGATTATCACGCAAATACACCTCATTTAACTTCATAAGTACAACCAGAGGCGACAAGTCGCTTACTTGGTTTCCGCGCAGCCACAATCTTCTTAAATTTGTAAGCTCCACTAACACCGATATATCACTTACTTCGTTTTCCTGCAAATACAGCTCGTCTAAATTCGTAAGCCTCGCCAACGGTGACAAGTCACTCACCTTGTTTCCCCGAAAATCTAATAATGTCAAGCTCGTAAGCCCCGCAAAGGGCGACAAGTCGCTTATTTTATTTTCTCGAAGCCATAACCTTTTTAAATTTACCATTTGTGTCAACGGCAGAATATCCTCGTTTTGCAGATTGCGTTCGTCTAAAATAAGGACTTCTAGGGCTGTGCTGTAGCTGTCCTCGCCTATTATGCCGCCGTTTTCGTCACGCCGCACAATGGTAATAAATTCCTCGGGCGAGGCGTTTTGATTCGTATTTTGTTGACCCTTGCCACATGCCCCAAAGGAAAAAATAAGCAAAATAAAGCAAGCCGCCGCAAAAAAGCCGCTTTGCGACAGCCTGCTTGTGTGCCTAAGCCGCCTACTGAACAATCGCTTCAGCGGGACATGTGCCTGCACATGCGCCGCAATCAATGCACGCATCGGCATTGATTACATAGATAGGACTGCCTTCCGATATGCAGCTCACAGGACATTCGTCAACACATGCACCACAGGAAACGCAGGCATCAGTAATTTTATAAGCCATTCATAAACACCTCCCTCTGCGAGAAATTTTATCACATAAATCTTATTTTGCAACCATGGCAATTTTAGGTTGAGTCAACAATTATCAATTTGCAAACTTTGCAGGGGTTTTTGTAGGGGACGGATTTATCCGTCCCGAGATTACCTCGTTCGTTAATTAGGGACGGAAAACGTCCCTTAAATTTGGTTCGTGCATACCTCGGGACGGATAAATCCGTCCCCTACGAAAAACCGTTCATATTGTCCATGAAATCAAATCGCTGTATTTTGCAACCATGGCAATTTTAGGTTGAGTCAACAATTATCAATTTGCAAACTTTGCAGGGGTTTTTGTAGGGGACGGATTTATCCGTCCCGAGATTACCTCGTTCGTTAATTAGGGACGGGAAACGCCCCTTCAATTTGGTTCGTGCATACCTCGGGACGGATAAATCCGTCCCCTACGAAAGCCGTCCATATTATCCATGAAATCGAATCGCTGTATTTTGCAACCATGGCAATTTTGATTTAAGGTAACAATTGTCAGTTTGCAAACTTTGCAGGGGTTTTTGTAGGGGACGGATTTATCCGTCCCGAGATTACCTCGTTCGTTAATTAGGGACGGATAACGTCCCATCACTTTGGTGCGTGCATACCTCGGGACGGATAAATCCGTCCCCTACGGAAGCCGTTCATATTATCCATGAAATCAAATCGCTGTATTTTGCAACAAAATTGTCATATTCTTCTGCCTTATTTATGGTATTATATTCCCAAGTTTGTCAAATTATATTTGTAACGAACGCTAAACCCATAAGAAAAGGAGATGATTTTCTTGGTTTCAAACGTAAGGAAGATTTTCATTAAAGCATTGGTGGCGGCATTCGCGACCGTTTTATTGGTTGCGGCTGTACCTATCGCCGTCAGCGCGAGTTCTGCTTTTACATCTATAAGCATGGACCGTACCACCGTAAACCCTGGGCAAACCGCTACATTCTCGGTACGCACTACTACAAATGTACAGTATGTTTTCGCTATGGTTGACGGTACTCGCGTACAAGGCTCCAGAGTTTCGGGCAATGACTGGACTGTTTCCGTCACGCCTACACGCACCACGAACGTACAAGTATTCGCAAATTCCATGAACGACCAATTTAACGCCGCGACCATGATTATTCCTATTACCGTTACATCATCTGTACCTGCGGCTACGCCGAACGTAAGCGTTACTATTCCCGCCGCGCCCGCAAACCTCGCGCCGATTGCCATAGCGAGCGTTACCGAAACACCGCCAATCGAAGCGGGAGCAGTTCAGCTTACCGTGGTTACTGGCGCGGAGGTAAACGAGGTTTGGGTAAACTTCGACAGGGTAAACAATGCGCGCGCTACTGGAAAATTTGCACGCGGAACACTAACCACGCAGGGTACAAATTCCCGCACATGGGTAATCAATTTCCGTCCCGACGCATGGACAGCACAGCAAGTGGAAATAGGCGCGAACCGCACCTACAACTGGCCTGGCGCATCTACACAGCTTCATAACCTCGCGCTTACTCAGCCCTATGTTTCGCCCACATCACCCGCAATCAACAGCGTGGCGGTAAACCCGCGCACCGTATCAAGCGGAAGCTCCACCACCTTTACAATTAACACAAACCTAGACGCAGAATTTGTATGGGTACGCGATATAAACGGCACGGAGCATAACGCGCGCCGTTCGACCACCTCCGCACACAACCGCAGCTGGACAGTCACCTTCAACCCCCAAAACACAGGCACTGTGACCGTTTTCGCTAACGCGACAAGAACAGAAACAGGCGCGGCTACACGCAGCGAAACAATCACCGTAGGACACGGCAGCGCATCTATAGTAAACACGCCGACCGCCAACTGGCTAGGAAGCGACCAAATAAGAATAAACGTAACCACCAACAACTTGACCGAATCCGTATGGGCAATAATGCCAGGCACAAACAACCGAGTACAGCTCAACCGCACAAACTCTGGCACAGGCAACCGCACATGGTCTGCGGACGTGTGGAGCTACGAAACCTGGGGCAATATCCTAGTGGGCGTAAGCAGCTCCACAGGAAATATAAACAACCTAAACGCCGAGGATTCCAGAACAATTTCCAACTGGCAATCTGGCTCTAACAGCTCCACAGGCTCGATTAGAACCGTTGACCACCTAACCAGTGCCGACCAAAACGTAGGCAGGGGCGGCACTACCGAATTTAGAGTACGAACCTCCGACTATGTAACGCGCCTAGAAGTAACAGGAAACAACGTAAGCGGCTTTACCGCAATCGACCCAAGCTACGCCTCAGGCGGCGTTAAGGACTGGATTGTTTCCGTGCATGTTTCGCATAGCGCGACTGTAAACCAAGCTCTTAATCTTACCGTGCGTGCGTTTTCTGGGAATAATCAGGTGGATTCTCGGGCCTTGCCGGCTACTATGGTACGGTAGGGGCATAGCCCCTTTTCACCGACTTATTTTTGGTGGGAATGTCGTCACGAGCCTTTGGGGCGTAGCCCCTTTTCACCGCTGTATTGTGGTGGGAATATCATCACGAGCCTTTGTAGATTTGTGAGGCTTTGGAATTTATAGCATACTAAAAGGAAAGCTGTCTTGTTTGTGATAAATAGGACAGCTTTTTTGTTGCGGTTAATTGTTGCGGTTTGTTATTGCGGTTTATTGTAGGGGACGGATTTATCCGTCCCCTACAATAAATCACCATACTATCCATAAAATCACACGCTTTTGCCGTTCGTGCGTTTGTCGTTCGTGTGTTTGTCGTGGTGGTTATTGTAGGGGACGGATTTATCCGTCCCGAGGCTGCCACGTTCGTTAATTAAGGACGGATAACGTCCATTAACGCAGGGCAGGGCAATTGCGGGACGGTCAACGTCCTATCAGTTTGGCGCGTGCAAACCTCGGGACGGATAAATCCGTCCCCTACAAAAGCGTGCGGATTTTATCGTTCGTGCGTTTGCCGTGGTGGTTATTGTAGGGGACGGATTTATCCGTCCCGAGGTACGCACGTTCGTTAATTTGGGTCGGATAACGTCCATTAACGCAGGGCGGGGCAATTGCGGGACGGTCAACGTCACATAAATTTATTACGTGCATACCTCGGGACGGATAAATCCGTCCCCTACAAGAAACTAGTCGCACTCTATCTTGACACGACCCACACACTTTGCATATACTACATTCATATGAATTATATGTATAATCCCAATTAAGGAGAATCCCCATGAAAATTGAAACCGCATGTATTCACGCCGCAAGAAATACTTCTCATTCCACTGGCGCGGTAACCGTTCCTATTTATCAATCGTCCACATTTGCACACCCTAGCTTTGGGCAAAGCACAGGCTACGATTATTCCCGAACCCAAAACCCCACGCGCGAGCATGTCGAAAGGCTGCTCGCGGCGTTGGAGGGCGGCGCGGGGGCTTCCGCCTACTCCACGGGAATGGCGGCGGTCGCCACACTAATGGAGATGTTTAAGCCAGGGGACGAAATAATCGCCACGGACGATTTGTACGGCGGCTCGATTCGTTATTTCAACGAAATTTCCACAAAAAACGGGCTACTCATTCGCTTTGTCGATACGTCCGACCTAAACGCACTGGAAGCCGCAATAACCGCCGACACAAAGGCAATTTTTATAGAAACGCCGACCAATCCCTTGATGAAGCTAACGGACATAACCGCCGTAAGGCGCGTTATCGGCGGCCGCGAAATACTGCTTATTGTGGACAATACCTTTTTAACGCCGTACCTTTGCAACCCAATCGCACGCGGCGCGGACATTGTCGTACACAGCGGTACAAAGTTCCTTTCGGGGCATAATGACACGCTGGCAGGATTTCTTGTCGCAAAATCGCCGAAAATAGCCGAAAAGCTCGATTATTTGAAAAAGACAATCGGCGGCGTGCTATCGCCGTTCGATTGCTTTTTGGTAACGCGCGGCATTAAGACCCTCGCCATTCGCATGGAAAAAGCGCAAGAAAACGCGGCAAAAATAGCCGAATGGCTAGAAAAACAGCCAAAAGTAACACAAGTGTACTACCCAGAAATGGGCGCGATGCTTAGCTTTAGAATGGAAAGCGCGGAAGCCGCACAAAGCGTTTTAAATAGGCGGTCGCTTATTTTGTATGCGGAAAGTCTTGGCGGTGTGGAAACGCTGATTACATACCCCATGACCCAGACCCATGCCGATGTGCCTGATGCGGAACAGCGAGGAATAGACGGCACTTTACTTAGGCTGTCAGTTGGTATAGAATCGGCAGAAGATATTATTCAAGATTTGGATAGGGCGATGAGATGAAATACGATTTTGACACGGTGATTGAACGCCGCGGCACAAATTGCATTAAATACGATTTTGCTGTCGAACGCGGCAAGCCTGCCGATGTTCTGCCTTTGTGGGTAGCGGATATGGACTTTCCTGCGCCGCCCGAGGTTTTGGCGGACATACAAAAAGCCGTAGCACACGGCATATTTGGCTACACCGAGCCAAAGGCCGATTATTACGGCGTGGTGTCGGACTGGTTTGGCTCGCGCTTTGGCTATCATGCGGCGCGGCATGAGATTATTACGGCCTCGGGCGTTGTTTTTGCATTGGCACAAATGGTTCGCGCGTTTACTTCGCCGAATGATGCCGTATTATTGCAAACGCCCGTTTATTACCCGTTATTCGACATTATTCTCGACAACGGCAGAACGCTTGTAACTAACTCCTTACGCTACAATAACGGCAAGTATTCCATTGATTTTCACGATTTTGAGCAGAAAATCGTCACGCGCGGCGTAAGGCTGTTTATCCTATGTAGTCCGCACAACCCTGTGGGCAGGGTGTGGACGCGCGGCGAGCTTGCGGAAATGAGTCGAATTTGCGTAAAGCATGGCGTGACGGTTGTGTCAGACGAAATTCATTGCGATTTTGTGTGGCAGGGGCATACGCATACATGCTTTGGCTTGTTGAACGAAAACGCCGTTATCGCCACTGCGCCCAGCAAGACGTTTAATCTAGCAGGCTTGCAAGCCGCGAATATTTTCATTAAAAACTCGGAGCTACGCGAAAAGCTAAAAGCCGAAATAAAACGCAGCGGCTGTGATGGCCCGAATACACTCGGGCTTGTCGCTTGCCAAAGCGCGTACAGCAAGGGCGGTCCGTGGCTGGACGAGCTAAACGCCTATCTTGCGGCAAATATTCGCTTTGTCCGCGAGTTTTTGGCGGAACGGCTTCCCAAGGTTAGGCTCGTAGAGCCTGAGGGGACGTATCTTGTTTGGCTGGATTTTACAGAATATGGGCTTTCGCAAAAGGAGCTTGACCGCCGAGTGACCCACGGCGCGAGGCTGTGGTTAAATAGCGGTACGATATTTGGGGTGGAGGGCGAGGGGTTTCAGAGGGTGAATGTTGCTTGCCCTCGGGGGGTTTTGGGGGAGGGGGTTGGGAGGTTAGAGAGGGAATTTTTGTAGGCGACCTGCGACAAAAAAGAACAAAAAAAAGGGGCTACTTTGCAAGGTGAGAAGTAGCCCCTTTTGGTTTACCTACATGCCAAATTTTTTAACCATTTCCTCAATATCCTTAAAGGACATATCGCCTAACCTGTTTGTGGCTAGGGACGAGGAAGTAAAGCCCTTAAAGCTACCTGTGTCTAGGATAAAATTAACGGCAGAGAGAAGAATTTCCGTTACGCTTTTTCTTATTTTGTTGGCGTAATGTATTGCTTGTTGGTTTATCTGTTCTTGCTCCCTTGCCGCCGCTATTTCTTCTGCCGACATTTCGCCAGGTCTATACACAACACGTTGCCACCCTGCATCTTTCATGGCGTAGCTAGCAAGACTTGATGCAAAAAATCTAACTGAACCCTTGAAAACTTCTGTTGCCGCAGCAATATGTTTTCTGAGTTCTTCGCCCTCATAGGTTTTGTTAAGCTCGTTTATCAGCTTCTCAAACTTCATAAACCCATCTTCAATACCACCGTTAAAGACACCAAAACCTACTTCATTATTATATTTATATAATAATGACACCTCGGGGTCTTTTTCGTATATTGAGGGAATATCATGGGCGTTTCTTATGTCTATGTCGTTAATTGAAGCCGAAGCCTGTGCTTTGGTGCGAGTGTTGCGCATTTCTTCTGCACAATAGGAAATAGGCTTTTGTGAAACGTAGGAAATATTCATAAAATCACTCCTGCCAAACTAGATAATATCATAAAAATATCTCATCTGTAGAGCGGTTCTTATTGGTTTTGGCACATTTCCTAAAAGATAAAAGAAATTGAAGTTTACATCTCGCACCCTGCCCGTGTCTACATCGAATATTGCGGTTACATATGGTAGAGAATAGTTTATGGCATTAGCACCTGTTCTGTTTACAGAAAAATGAGTACCTGTAATGGTTAATGCAAGTGCAGGGTAGCTTATCGCCCCCCCAAAATCATACCAACTTGTATGATAAAAAACAAACGAGGGCATAACCACATCTTCAAGACCGACTGTACTACCCTTGAAAAAAACTTCTTGGTTTGACATGGGGGTAAGTATCTGCGTTGTTACACTTGAAGGGGCGTTGTTCGTTACATGTGACCAACTAAAGTTAAGAGGAGTTCCATTTACATGGAGATTACCTCCATTGTTGTTTGATGATAGAACATTGCTTCCGTCTGTTGTTGCCACTAGAGGGAATGGTGCATTAAATGGGCATTGTGGTACCGAGAACAATGAAAATGAATAGGTCGAAGTAGGGTTAAATGCACCGTATCTACTTTGTACAGCAATGTAATGCGTTCCCGCAGGGATATTAAAAAATCCGCTAGAGGAAATTTCATATGCACTTGTTCCGTTTTCAATAAAATAGAGCACATAGTTTACTCCCGCAGGTTGGGTAAACGCAAGCGTTGCAGTTCTATTGGTTGTAATAGTAAATTTAAAAAAGTCTAAGTCGTAAGGGTTGTCTATTACCCCCGTTCTTGTAAAAATATTCGTAGTGCCTAAATTTGTTGCCGTAGCCATAGCACCATTAGCACCGTTCGCAAGGTCGGCAGTTGAGTTATATGCCGAGATTTCAAATACCCCTGTGCCTGAAAAGCCCACAGCGGCAAGGAAATAATACCCTGGGTCGGCAATAAATTTAATTGTTCGGGGGTTTAATGAATAGGACATGTCGACTGGTTCTAAGCTGTTATTGTTTAATTTAAAGACATATAAATCAAATTCCGTTCCATAATTCATTAGCAATGATGTCGTAAACATGCAACGCTGTGTAACCTCGGTAAAAAACCACCGTTGCTGACCTGGGGCTGTTATTTCCCCAAGCGTTGGGGTATTAAACGGTAGAAAATACGCTAGATTTGGGTCGTTGATATTGCGGGTGGTGGTTGAAGATGACCTTGACTCCGCAGAAGCATTTGTTTTTGGGGGTATTGCGTTAATTTCAATTTGCTCAAAGTGCATGTCGGCTAAAATGTCGCTCGCACTTCGCTCACTAGAATGTTTTCCCATTATATCATCTAGTGACACTTTTTCAAGACTTGAAAGGTCAATAATTTCCTCGTTCAAATCAAAATAAATTTGGTCGGGTATTATGGCGTGGGTCATAGAATTTATATCGTCTATAACGTCCGTATCTATATCGTATTCCGACTCGGCGGAAGCTGCCACTGATGTGAGAGTGGACACCGCAAAAACAACAGTAAGTATTAAGGTGCAAATTGTTCTCAATTTCTTTTTCATACTGTAATCTCCTTTTTTAAAGTATTTTTTTCTGTGCCAAGATATTGCGATACTCCCCCTTTCGCTATTTTTCGCCTAAATAAAGGTGAAACTGTACCACATTATTAGTGCGTATACTTATAAGACGGCAGAGCAAGCACATTTTCCCCGAAAAATATATTTTGTAACACAACTGTAATATTTATCGCCGCTATTTCGTGTACACTTATGATTACAATAAGAATTGATTCGGAAAGGGGATAGCTCCTTGCCCCACAAATATTTATCGGGACTAGAAACCGAGGAAGAAAAAAACGCCTTAGCACAAATTTACGAAGAACTAAAAGGGCTATGCTATAATATCGCATTTCGCATAACAAAGAACAATGCCATGTCGGAAGATGCCGTTCACGAGGCGTTTGTTAAGGTTATAAAAAATAAAAATACTTTTTTCAATCTTCACGCTAAACAGCGCGTAGCGTACATAACCCGCGCAGTTAAAAATAAAGCACTTGACCTTATCACATTGCGTGACGAAAACGCAAAAAGCGATTTGAGGGATATAACTGAAATTTCGGATAATGTTGATTTATGTAAAATTATCGAAACACAGGAAGCCTATGATGAGGTAGTCAAGGCAATAAAATCCTTACCCGAAAAATATAAGGCGGTACTGGAAATGCGGTATGTAAATGACATGAGGAATTGTGAAATAGCCGAGGAACTCGGCATTTCGGGAAAAGCCGTATCAAAACATGCTATAAAGGCAATATTTTTAGTATGCGATAGGCTTACGGAATGAACAATGTCCAAAGTATTGCTACATAATAACAGATTTCCAGTATATGAGAAAAAAGGGGGCTTACGCCCCCCCCCCCACCACCATCTCCAATATCCGATTACTCCTCTTAACAAACCCAGACATCTGCTCCATAGGCATGGGCTTATGGCTCAGCATCGCCAAATCAAACAAATGCTCTACTATAAGCTCCACATCGCCGCTCCGCTCCTTATTATCCATTATCTTAATCAACGAGCCTACCAAGGAATGATTGCGGTTAAGCACAAGCGTGAGTTCTTCCTCGAACATTCCAGGCGGTAGCTGCGAGCCGCCGCCGAACATTTTTGACATTTCCTGCATACGGCGCGACTGCTCCGAAAGCAGTATTACCGAGGAAATGTCGGCAGATTTTAACTGCTCTACGCTTACCTTTAGCTTGTCGTTGTTTAGAATTTCGCGGAAGCGCGCTTCTAAGCCGTCTGGCTGGGCTTGCTCGCTGTCTGCGGCCTCGTCCTTTAACGCGCTTGTTATGTCGGAGTCAATCCGCGTGAATTTTATGCCGTTTTCGTACATTTCTAAATAATTGACAAAGGGCGTGTCCAAATTTGTGGTTAGAAGCACCGCCGACAAGCCCTGCTCCTTAAACATTTGAATATACTGCGATTGCAGCTGTTCGTTCGATACATAATAAACGGTCTTTTGTTCGCCCTCCGCCGCGGCTTCGCTGGCGGTAAATTCTTCCAGTGTCTGATACGCGCCGTCTATTGTTTTGTAAAGCACGCTTCCTTTTATTTTGTCGTACAGGTCGCGCTCCTTTATACAGCCGTACTTGATAAACGGCGCGATGTCGTCCCAGTAAGCGTTGTAGCCCTCGCGTTCCTTTTTAAACAAGCCGTTCAGCTTGTCGGCTACCTTTCGGGAAATATAGCCCGACATTTTTTTCACGGTAGAATCATTTTGTAGGAACGAGCGTGATACATTTAGCGGCAAATCGGGGCAATCCATTACGCCCTTTAGTAACAATAAGTATTCGGGAATAACTTCCTTTATATTGTCCGCCACAAAGACTTGATTGTTAAACAGCTTTACTTGACCCTCGATATATTCTAGGTCGTGCTTCATTTTTGGGAAGTACAATATGCCCTTTAGGCGGAACGGATAGTCCATATTTAGGTGAATCCAGAACAATGGCTCGTTAAAATCGGTAAACACCTTGTGATAAAACGCCTTGTATTCCTCGTCCGTACAATCGTTTGCGGACTTTAGCCACAGCGGCGCGGTGTCGTTGATTGGCTTGGGCGGCTCGGCTGGCTCGTCCGCCTCGTCTATTACGTCGACCTCCTTTACTTCCGCTATTTCTTCTATAAAAATAGGCACAGGAATAAAGCCGCAGTATTTTGTCAAAATCGCGCGGAGTTTGTATGTTTCCAGAAATTCCTCGCCGCTTTCGTTGATAAACAGCGTAATTTTTGTACCGCGCTGTGTTCTGTCGCCCTGCGACATCTCAAACTCTATGCCGCCCTCACATTCCCATATAGCAGGCTCGCTGTCTGGCTTATACGAAAGCGTAGAAATCTGCACCTTGTCGCTTACCATAAACGCCGAGTAGAAGCCAAGCCCAAAATGTCCGATTATGTCGTTTGATGCGTCTGTTTTGTCCTTGTATTTTTCCATAAAGTCGTTCGCGCCCGAGAACGCAATTTGATTGATATACTCCTTTATTTCGTCGGCGGTCATGCCTAGCCCGTTATCCTCAAAAATAAGCTGTTTGTTTGCCTTGTCCACCCAAACCTTTATGAAAAATTCCTCGTCAGCGGCGATAACGGCATCGCCCATATCCGACAGCTTTTTCAGCTTTGTAATAGCGTCCGAGCCGTTGGACACTAATTCGCGTACAAAAATATCCATATCGGAATACAACCATTTTTTTATAATTGGTAAAATATTCTCGCTATGAATTGATAGATTTCCTTTTTCCATGTTATAACCTCCTTGATAGTAATAAGCACACAAAAATATGCGGAAGGATTTTCCGCATATTTATAGTATATTAAGTTTTTATAACTTGTCAAGAATCTGCTTAATCCCGCATTTGCTAGAGCGGTTTACGCGCCGCAAACGGAACAGGCAATCCGCGTCGCCCTGCTTAATGGTGTTCATGCCCTCTAGGCACGAAAGGCTTCCCACCATGCCTAGCTCCTCGCAAACCTTACGCGAATCCTCCGCGATTACGCCTAGCGGATACACAAAAACCGTGGGCGTGTGGTTGATTTTCAGCGAACAGGATTCCTGCAAACAGCTTAAATCTGCGTACAGGCGCGTGTGGTATGTTTCCGTTGGCTCGCCGCGTTTTTTTCCGCTTCCTATGGGCGGCTTGTGCAGATTGTGGCTGTGGTTTTGCACCTCGATATAGCCCGATTCGTGCATTTCGGCTACCTGCGACCATGTCAAATTTCCGCTGCGTACTCTGGGGTTAGCCTCCTGCTCCTTTGTGGCACTGTCCGTGGCTTCGCCGATAATTGCGATTACTGCTTTCATTTCAAATTCCTGCAAAAGCGGAAACAAATACTCGTAATCGCTAAAATTGCCGTCGTCAAACGTAAGCATTATGGGGTTTTCTGGCAGCTCGCCCTGATAATTCACGAAGCTAATTAAATCCTGCATTACAATCGTATTGTAGTCATTGTCACGCAGATACTGCAAATCCTCGCGGAATTGTGCGGACGATATGCCAAACTTGCCTATAAATTTTGGGCGTTCGGTAATTAAATGGTACATAATAATAGGAAGCTGTACCTCCTTGCCCTGATAGGTCAAGGCCTGCGTATCTAGCTCGGGCTTGGCCTCGGCGGCGGCGACAATAATGGGCAACCGCCGAGAGAACGCGGCAAGTAAAAGGAACGCGCATATAAGCATTATTTTTTTCATTATTTAACACCTCTATCTCGCCTTCGGCGATTTTTTCATGTGCTAATTTACACTATCCTGTAGTATGTCAAATAATGCTCGACTTAATTCAAACTTAACCGATTAACGAATGTACAATATTGCCACCCTCCCACAGCTCGACCTCAGAAATATCTATTTCGTCATTCCACGCAATGGCATAACCTTTTCCCACAACCTCGACATTTGAAAAAAGGCTGTTATTTTCTAATTGCCTATAAATTGGAAATTGGGGGATAAGGCTCGATACATCGTATTCTTTTTTTACGCCATTTTCAAATTCTACGAGCAAAACCATGTTTTCTAGCGGTTTTACTGCTTTAACCTTTATTGATAAGCCCATTTTTGTAACCTCCTTACTCTAATGGCGGCAGTTTTTCTAGTATTTTTGTGTCCCACATTTTCATTATTTTGTTAGTGTGTTCCCTTCCCCATTCCTTTATCAAATCTTGTGCCTTTTTTGGCAAATCCCCCTCAATCATTTCAAGGGATTTTATGTCTATAACTCCCTCTTTTTCTCCATATATAGCATGAAAATGCGGGGGATTATGCTCCCTGTTAAAATATATTTTTATTACTATTCCGTAAAATCTTGTTATTTCTGGCATTTTTATTCCCTCTTTTCTATAATATTCAAATAACACCCGCCACCCTAAACAAAAAAATAAACAACGTCAGCGTAAACGCCGAAAGCACCATAGTAAGCACCAGCGCGGACGCGCCGATATACGAATCGCCGCCCAGCTCCGCCTGCATAACATACGCGCCTACAGCCATAGGCAACGCATTAAGCAGCATAATAATAGTCAAATCACTGCCGCGGAAGCCAAACAGCCACGCCGTAAAAATTGCAACAATCGGCATAATAAACAATTTTACGACAGTAGCAACTATTACATACTTGGATTTTTTGTCAAAGCCGCCAAAGGTCAAGCTGCCGCCGACACAAATCATCGCCAAGGGCATAGTAAGCCCGCCGAGAGCGTTCACGGTATTGGACATAAATGTCGCTTCGCCGTACGCACCGACAAGCCGCCACCCCAAGGCATTAAAGCTAAGCCCGACTACTACGCCGATTACGACAGGGTTTTTTGCAATGGAAAGCAAAACGCGGCTAACGCTCGCCGCCCTTGGGTCGTGAACCGCAAACATAACCGAAGCCGTGGAATACGAAACAATCAACAGCACCGACACTGCCAAAATGCCCTTTGGGATAATGCTCGCGTCCTGGGCGGAATAAAACATAAGCCCCAAAAGCGGCGGCGCGACCGTGGACAAGCTGCTTCTGTACGCGCTGTTTACAAATGCCGTAACTGCGCCCCTGTCACGCATAAATTTATACGCAAGCCCCCACGTAGCAAGAAAAAAGAAAATAAGCCATAATGAATTAAAAAGCAGAAATTCGGGAACAAACACCGCAGAAAGGTCTGCCCTATGAATATGTTCAAAAATCGTAACAGGAATGGCAAAATAAAAGACTATTTTGTTGCCCATTGTCACAAAGCTGTCGTCAATAAGCCCGCGCCGTTTTAGAAAAAACCCAAGCACCGCCAGCAAAACAAAGGGCAATGTCGTGTGCAGACTTAGCGTCATGTGTTGTAGCATGTTCTACTCCT
>Ga0099364_10004971_pt1 | contig 19914 bp, 9 predicted proteins | sample TergutTh196P3_FD_73070 | JGI IMG/M metagenome (GOLD analysis project Ga0099364, IMG submission 73070) | Microcerotermes parvus P3 segment gut microbial communities from Pointe-Noire, Republic of the Congo - Th196 P3 | ecosystem: Host-associated > Arthropoda: Insects > Digestive system > Gut ... | reverse complement strand
CATCCGAATAAACACCGAGCGGTTTCCCGATATCTAAGGGAAAGATAATAAAAATTGTATCTCCGCTATTTAAAGATGCAGGCGGCGAAATGACGGTTGCACTGTCAGAGGCAAGGAAAATCAATGAAGTAAAATCGATGCCGTCCTGCAAGACAAATGTGACGCCAGTCATGGAAACAGGGTCATTATAGACCAACCTTGTATGGAAAGCATTTTGATAGGCTTCCGTGGCAGTATATCCTACTTCAAGCGGGATAGACGGATAATCGGTAAAAGAAATATCGGTAGGCAGTAAAGGGAGTATGACGGTGTCCCTACTGGCGACTGTTCCTGTAATTATACGCGTTTCAGGCAAGTAAGGGCGTCCAAGCGTTGCGGGATTAATACTGGAAGCATCGGTAAAGAATGTAGTAGGCTGCCGTAACTCTGCACGGAAATCAAGTATTCCCGTTGTTACGTCCGTTCTACCCACTCTCACTTTGGTCAAATCATACCAGCCAAGCCCCAAGGCGTTAAATATACTCACTAAATTTAATGTTTGCGTAAGGTCTAAATAAATATCGGCATTGGGCAAGGAATCTTGGGTGTAAACGGTAATAAGCGTTTTGTTAGGATCGTTGATATAGGTGATATTTCTTGATCCTGCAAGCGCCAATGTCGGGTCAGGAGGATCAGTAGCATTTAAAATACCAAAACCCGTTATTTCAGCGGGAGGCAACACGATTATAGCGCTGTTTTGGGAGTAACAGTCTCTGACGCCGCCACCGACCGGACATCCGCTGCCGATACCGGCAGAATGGAGTGTTGTACGACTATCAACAATACCTCCATAAATAATAACCACTCCATCATAGTAGGTACCATACGAGCCGCCGATACCAGCTCCATGTCCGCCCCAAGCCGTAATGGTTCCACTGGAAATAATGACATTCCCGCCGCTTGTAAGGTTCATACCTGTACACGCGCTGCCGGTCAATACTGAAGTCCCCTGACTGCCATTGTACGCTCCTGAAGGATACCCCGTCCAGTTATTTGGCGCTCCAATTCCTGCTCCTCCCTGTGTAATACTGCCGCTACCCGGTGTTACAGAGGTTGATATAGCATCCAATGTCCCACTATTGTTGTCATTCGGGTCTATGGCTGAAATATGAATCTGAGCGCCCTGGTCAACCTGAATAGCACAATAAAAAGTCCACCTGTCGCTTGTATTAGTGCCCGCCGGAACAATTAGTTCGTTGTCGCCTTCCAAAATAAGATTGACAAATGTGACAGGAGAAAGGTTACTCTGGTTGTTCAATCCCATAATAGCCATACAGGAAGCAGTCATAACCGTATTTGTTCCATTACCGCAAGCGGCTGTATGTGTACGCTCTACGGTTGATATAATACTTACGTTGCTGAGCGTGATGGTTCCGTTATAGCCGGAGCCAACAATGATTTGGTTGGTCGTTGTAGAACCTGTAACAAAATAATCATTCGTACTGCTACCTTGAATTATCAGATGTCCGGTACTAATATTATGATTAATAACAGTTTGTGCATGTAAATTATTTGACAAAAACAAACACAGTGCATAAAATAAAAAAATGATCTTTTTCATCTTATTTTTCCGTTTTCAATTCATAAATATAGGAAACAAATACAGGGCTGGCGCTACGAAGCGAATGATTATTTATTCGCTGTTGCACATACAGCCTGTTGCCATATACATTTCCTCCCGGGAGAAAAGGGACGGACAACGCATCGAAGCGGATTCCCTGTCTGTTGCTGTACGCATATTTTGTCCTCACAGTATTTTGTGAGGATAGTAGCACAATAGAATCCTGTTTTACGTCTAATTCCGTATAGATCACAACGTCAAGTTCATTTATATTGACATCTTGGTCTAATTGGTGAACGTGGTTTGCTTCAATTGCATCATCAACGCCGTGCACACAACCGGGAATACAAGCGTGAATAGATTCTTTTACAAGCGCCCATTTTCCTTCAGGGATTTTCTTCTGAACTTCTCTTATCTGAGCAAAGCTCACAAACGATATTGCGCAAATGCCTGCTGCAAATGCCAGTACAATCATTTTTCTTAACAAATTATCCATGGCCCAATCATCTAATACTTAAACATTCAATTCATAATTCATTACTTTTTTATTGATGTATTTTACATCAATATATTCGTCCTTTTTACAGCCAAAACAAAACATTACGCTTTGTTTGGCGCCACAAAAATACAATAAAATTTTAATATACAAACTTTTCGTAAAAAAATCGTTTTTTCCGACATTACCGGGTGCGCGGACGTCCCGTCCACGTTATGAAATGTGTGGACGGGATTGTTATTCACTCAAAAAACCAAACTCAAACACCTTCGGCTCTATTTTCCCTGCCAGCGTTCTCAATGCTACGCGCAAATTACCCATGAGTTCGTTATATGTTTCATCATCGCTTTTTATGTTCATTTTTCCCCTGTCATTGCGTCCCTGAAAATAATCGCGAATGTCATACAACGAAGCGTTGACGGGATTCCCCTGTAGGCCTGTAGAGGATGCGATAACCGTATGATAATAACGCCACAATTCGCGTCCGGCATCAAAAACCTTTTTTGCCGTTTCTGAAAATGTTCGTTTTTTGATAACAGTATCTTCTTCCTGCTCAAACAAATTTGAATACCGGTTTTTTATTACTTTCCCGCTAATGAAACTAATCATAAAATGACTGTCGAATTTATCGCAGGCGTTTAACTCACGCTCCGTAAAAGGTATCCAGTGGTTTACGCCGTATTGTGAACGGATATTGTTGTTAAACAGCGTATAGGCAAGGCAATCGTTTTGAAACTCCTCGTCGGCTTTCCAACTGTCGTTGGGGTATAGAAATTGGTCGCGGTCGTTCAGCCAGTCGGCAGGAATCACTTTACGGACAGCAAAACAAACGCAACATTCAATCAGATTTTCAAGACAAATCGTTATGCCGCGGGGAACAGCTATTTGTGATTTGCTATTAACGATGAAAATAATATTATTATGTTGAAAATCGTTTCTTGTAATGCCTTCTAACCAGCCGATTATTAATTCAGATTTAACTTTGAATGAATTTACCCAATTACTGAAATAGCTTGAATAATCATACGAAACAATTCTTTTTACTCCTAAAAAATCCCCCCTTCCGTTGAAAACATCAGCTTCAATGCTTGTAAAATGTTCTTCAATGCCTGTATTCCAAATAAAAAAACCGATTGGAAATTGACCGTTTACATTATCAAAAGTATTGGCGGGGCACACAAAGAGTTTTTCCAATTTCGCTTTAAAATTATCTCTAAACATCTTAAAATGTGCCCCTGATAAATTTTTCAACTTTGAAAAATTAGCTATCTTGCAAGCAGGGATTTCATAAAATACCCTTATAAGAAATTGCGCAAATAATTCACGATTAGCGCCCGCCAGCTTAGCATGGTATTTATCATGTGTTTTATTTCGTTCAACTCCTGTTTTATATTCGCCGCTTCCACGCATTTGCTTACTGCTGCCACCTTCTGCGTATGGCGGATTGATATAAACGACCAATCTTTTCCGTTCGTCCGGATCGTTGATAATATCCTGCAATCCCTTGGGCAGTTTTGAAAAACTGTCATTCAGGAAGTCAAATTGAAACACATGGCTTTCTAACAGGTTGGCGCCGTTTTGTATCCGGTCTTTCATCACCTCGACATCGGCCTTGTCCAAAGTAGACGCCCAAACATTGTATTTATTGGTTAGCCCTGTCAGCAAATTGCCGGTACCGGCGGCGCAGTCCCACACATAATATTCATCCTGCCAGTTGTCGCCCAGCGTCTCGGCGATGTATCGCTGCGAAAGCTCTACCCAGATTTGAGGCGTAAAAAACGACCCTTTGCGCTCACGTACATCCTGCTCCCTATTCATTTGTTATTCCATCAAAAAACCAAACTCATACACCTTCGGCTCTATTTTCCCTGCCAGCGTTCTCAATGCTACACGTAAATTACCCATGAGTTCGTTATATGTTTCATCATCGCTTTTTGCATTCATTTTTCCCTTGTCGTTACGTCCCTGAAAATAGTCGCGAATGTCATACAGCGAAGCGTTGACGGGATTCCCGCCTACGAGGGAATGACATGTGGGGATTAGGGGATTCCCTTGTAGGCTTGTAGAGGATGCGATGACCGTATGATAATAGCGCCACAATTCGCGTCCGGCATCAAAAACCTTTTTTGCAGTTTCTGAAAATGTTCGTTTTTTGATAACAGTATCTTCTTCCTGCTCAAACAAATTTGAATACCGGTTTTTTATTACTTTCCCGCTTATAAAACTAATCATAAAATGGCTGTCGAATTTATCGAAGGCGTTTATCTCGCGCTCCGTAAAAGGTATCCAATGGTTTACGCCGTATTGCGACCGGATATTATTGTTAAACAGCGTATAGGCAAGGCAATCGTTTTGAAATTCTTCATCGGCTTTCCAGCTATCATCGGGATAAAGAAACTGGTCTCGGTCGTTCAACCAGTCGGCAGGAATCACTTTACGGACAGCAAAATAAATACAGGACATCATCAGATTATCCATTGTGATCGGTTTGTAAAATGTGGAAGTCTTATTATTTATAATAGATTGGACAACCACTTCTTTTTGGTGTTGGAAGTCGTTGCTATTACAGGCTAAGTAACCAATTTTTCTTTCATTTTCTATCTGATAGGGTCGTAACCAGTCATTTAAAAATCTTGCTCCGTCATAGCTGACAAATGTTTTTTTTCTGATATAAACTCCGTCCCTGTTGTACGCATCTGCATTGAAACTTTCGAATTTCTCTTTTTTATTTGTGTTCCAAATTATAAATGCAATCGGGAATCGTCCTGATACATTATCAAAAGTATCGGCAGGACAAACAAACATCTTTTCCAAATTGGCCTGAAAAACTCTCCTGAAGTCTGAAAAATAGGGAGCTTGCAGAATTTTCAACCCTGAGAACTGAGCAAGTCGGCAGCCGTCAATTTCGCGGTAAATCCTGATAAAAAACTGCACAAACAGTTCTCTTTTTGCATAAGACCCAATATTGGCGCATAAGCATTTATGTACCATTGTCTCATTGGATACGCCTGTTTTTGCGCCTCGTCTTACCGTACTGCCCGCCTCCGCGTATGGCGGATTGATATAAACGATCAATCTTTTCCGCTCGTCCGGATCGTTGATAATATCCTGCAATCCCTTGGGCAGTTTTGAAAAACTGTCATTTAGAAAGTCAAATTGAAATACATGGCTATCTAACAGGTTGGCGCCGTTTTGTATCCGGTCTTTCATCACCTCGACGTCGGCCTTGTCTAAGGTAGACGCCCAAACATTGTATTTATTGGTTAGCCCTGTCAGCAAATTGCCGGTACCGGCGGCGCAGTCCCACACATAATACTCATCCTGCCAGTTGTCGCCCAGCGTCTCGGCGATGTATCGCTGCGAAAGCTCTACCCAGATTTGCGGCGTGAAGAACGACCCTTTGCGCTCACGTACGTCCTGTGGTACAAGCAGGTCGCGTCGTTCTGTAATATAGTCCCAATATTCCTCCAAGGGAGGACGCTCATATTTAGCCCAAAACTGTGTGTGCGCCCGCTGATTGTCAGCAAATCCGGTTCGCATAAATTCAAGCGCGCCTATCAGACCTGTTTTTCTATCCAACTCGTAATGAGTATAACGAAGCAACACATACAGCTTGTCTTTAAGGGTTTTATTATCATCGTGCGAAAGCAGGTCGGCCAAGTAGAAATCGCCGTCAATTATGCCGAGTTTCTTCGCTGTTTCCCAGTCGCTAATCTGTATCGTCGGCTTCACCATTTCGAGCCATTTGTTGTAGATAGTGATAAAATTGTTTTTGTCGATACGGATTTTGGTTGTCCCGGTTTTTCCTGCAATAAAATTGTCGCGAATAAACCTTTTCAACTCCGTTTCATCCTTTTCAAAATCGAAAAGGCAGGTTTCCCAAGGGATTTCTTTGTTAATGATTTTCTCCAACTTCGCATAAACCTGTTTAAATTCGTTTGTTGTATGGTCGGAAGGGGCTACTTTCCAGTTGAAGTCGTTTTGATAGAAAATATCCTGAATGTCGGCGTATGGCACAAACACTATTTTTTCGCAGTCGAAACAGCCCAGAAACGGCGGCGGCAGAATCCTGTCAAACATACGGGTTTTGCCTATTGTCAGCACCAATTGTGTGAGCATCGACACAATATCATAACAACCTTTTTTAGCCTCTGCCCACAACAAATAATTCATCTCCTTTGTTGGGACAGGGGCCGTTGATCCCAACGGAGAAGGACCTGTTGATTCCGAAGAAGCGGAGAGGCGGAGCTTGACAGCAAAATCAATCTCCTTAATAATATCGGTACAATCGAGTTTGCCGAAATAATCGTACGCTACCTTGTTTTTTAACGCCTCTTCACGTATGTTGGCATACTTCATCTGATACAAATTTTGCACAAAGATACGCTTTTTCTTTTCTTGTCGGAAAAAATCATGCTTTTTTTCACCGGCAAAACCAGCATTGTAAAATCCGGCACAAATATTTAACCCCCGCTTTCGTACAAAATTTCCGCTATTATACCCCCGCTTTGAAACAAAACGATTATCTTTGCTGCAAACAAAAATTTTATCGGATTGCGGGATACCCTGTTCGGCATCCATGATAATCAGCGACGGAGCTTCCGGATTAACAACGAGAACATGTGAATAATCCGGTGCATTCCCTGTGTCTACGATCAGTAGACCGTCATAATATACAATGTCGCAATTGTTTGTATCGTGCGGGCGCGCTTTCAGTTCGTTAAGCATATCATAGCGCCAGATGATATCGGCATCAGATAAACGCGGTCGCCAACAACCGTCGGCGTCGAAGATATTTAAAGCTGGCCATGCTTCGTCTGGCCATGGACACATGGATGCAGGTTCTTTTGTCATGGAAGCAATTGCATGATGTCAACGGTTTTGCAGACATTGTTTCGTGGTCGTCAGCCACCTGTTATATGAATGTTATCTCTGATATGTCGAAAGTCTTTGAAGGAAAGTTGTCGTACAGTTGAAACAGGATGGGAAAAAGTTGACATTGCCGGTTACCGAACCGGCGAATGTTACCATGAAAACCTGGTCTACCACATCTCCTAACGATTACGATTCCCCAAATCCCGGAACCGTGATGGTCGGATTCGAGGTAAAGATACCGGCCGGGAAATCAGCTACCTTGACAGTAAAACTGATTCCGCAAAGCGCAAAGAAAACATCGGACAAAATCCCGGAATTGAAAGAATGGCCCAAGTACTTCATACAATCAAAATCCTCAGTATTATAATCTTCCTATATCCTTGGCAGGTATTTACTTCTGTTCATGCGGGGATAAAACGCATATTCAATTAAAATGGAATTAACCGGTAAAACGTTAAAATTGTTTGAGAAAAAAATAAAAAAGTAATAGTTACGTTATAAATATAATATCCGATTATGTTTACAATAAATGAATTAAGCGCTTTTCTTGAAAGGAACAACTGTGATTTTGAGATTCTGGCGCATGAAAAGCCGATTGTATCTACGCAGGATGCGGCGCGGTATTTTGATATGGAGAAAGCGGCGCCTACCTTTATCATGGAGACGGAACAGGGGCTTGTGGCGTTTATTGTGAGTTCAAAACGGGGGAGGATGGACTTTAAGGCGATAAAGCGGGCGTTGGGTTTTTCAAAACTGAAAATGGCGGATAGCGGGAAAATGTTGGAGATGACGGGATATGAGACGGGCGCTATTCCGCTGATAGGGCATCACTTGCCTTGTGTTTTTGACGATTGGCTGTTGGCGTTTGATTATATCTATGGCGGTACGGGTGATGCGCTGCATACCTTGAAAATTAAACCCGCTGATATAGTGCGCCTGAATAATGTTGTAAAGCATATTTTGGTAGATTGTTCGTAAAAAATTGTAACTTTGCGGCCTCATTATGAGAGATTTTTTTTAACAACGTTCGATAATGTAAACTTGATGGAAAATCAGCAGTTGGAATGGAAAGAGACATGGTGGGATGAATACCTGAAATGGATATGCGGCTTTGCCAATGCGCAGGGGGGCACGCTTGTCATTGGCAAGAATGACAAAGGTGAAACTGTCGGCGTGAAAAATGCGGAGAAACTGTTGGAAGATTTACCAAATAAGATACGCGCTACCATGGGCGTTGTTGCCGATGTTAATCTACGTAAAGATAACGGATTGGATATTATAGAGATATACGTTCCCGCCTATCCGAATACAATCAGCTACCATGGCAAATATTACTTTCGTACCGGCAGCACAAACCAAGAACTGTCTGGCTATGCGCTTGATTCTCTGTTGCTTGAAAAATATGGACGTACGTATGATTCCATGCCAGTTCCTCATATTACACTCGGCGATTTTTGGCACGACGCCTTTGATATTTTCAGGAAGAAGGCCGTGGCAAGTAAGCGATTAACGACCGAAGAGGTTGCCGTATCGGATAATGAATTGCTCCAATCATTAAACCTTACAGCCGGCGATTATCTATTGCTTGCCGCAGTTCTCGTTTTTCATCAAACACCTCAACAATGGCGTCCGGGCGCTTATGTCAAAATCGGTTATTTCGCTGATGATGCGGAAATTCTTTATCAGGACGAACTTTATGGAGCATTAGTCGGATTAGCTGACAAAGTAGTTGATACCATTTTTACCAAATATTTTATCGGACGTATTCGATACGAAGGGTTACAACGCATTGACGATTATCCCATGCCTCGTATTGCGTTACGTGAAGCGGTCTTGAATAGCCTGGTACATCGCGATTATTCAACTGGCAGTCCCATTCAAATTCGTATCTACGATAACCGCGTGACGATTGCTAATGACTCCCGCCTGCCCGAAGGCACCACTTTATCTGCTTTGGTAAATGCACATAAATCTGTATCTATTAACCCATTAATCACCGGAGCAATTTTCCGTTCAGGACAAATCGAAGCATGGGGTCGCGGTTTAGAGCGCATCATCAAACTTTGTGTGGCAGATAATTTACAAGAACCTGAATTTATCATCACCCCGCGAACATTTACGATATGTTTTCATATCCGCGAAAACCGGTTGGATGCTGTAGAAACTGACAGCGCCGGTGAAATAAATGGTGGAGTAAACGATACAAATGGTGGAATAAATGGTGGAATAAATGGTGGAGCAAACGACGCAAATGGTGGAATAAATGATAGAGTAAATGAATTGCAAATAAAAATAACGGATTTAATGGAAAAGTTTTCAAATATTTCTGTACAAAAAATTGAAAAAGAAACCTCTGTTTCAAGACGTACGATTGAAAACAATATCAAAGCATTAAAAGAAAACGGATTTATAGAAAGAATAGGCTCACGAAAGACCGGTCATTGGAAAATAATCAAACCAGTCATTCGCAATTCCTGAATGAAAAATGGAGCGTTATACGGTATATTACGCTGATAATGAGAAAAATGAATAAGATATAAAAAACTAAGGATTATGAATGAGTTTTTAGAATTTGGTACGCGGGAGCAATTCAGGTGTTGGTTACAGGACAACTGCCTGACAAGCGGCGGTGTTTGGCTGTTGTTCGGCAAAGCGGGCGGGCCGAAAACGCTCAAAGCCAGCGAGGCGCTTGAAGAAGCCTTGTGTTTCGGGTGGATTGACGGTCAAATGCAAAGTTTGGACGACAAGACGTACCTGAAATATTTTGCTTTGCGCAGGAAAAACAGCAAGTGGTCGGAAAAAAACAAGACGTTAGTCGAAGCGCTCGAAAAACAGGGACTCATGACCGATTATGGCAGGGCGAAAATAAGTGAAGCGCAGAAAAACGGCCAATGGGATGCGCCTCAGGCACCGGTAGTGGCAGATGAGCAAATAACGATTTTATCTGAAATATTGAGAGCGCATGAAGTAGCCGCCAAGAATTTTGAAGCCATGTCGCCCTCTGTCAAAAAGACCTATACGCGCGCCTATTTGGATCCCAAAACGGATGAAGGCCGCGCGAAACGCCTGGCATGGATCATCGACCGGCTAAACAAGAACCTGAAACCTATGTAGCAAATGTCATGCCGTCTCTACCTGATAACGATCTTATGCCCAATGCCGTTATTCAGCGTAACGATATATAGGCCGTCGGGCAGTCTGTACTTTGTTTCGCCTGCCTGCAGGATGATCTGCTGTCGCTGCAGGATGCCGTCGGGCGAATAGATACGCAGGATACTGCCCTGTTTTGAAGTGCGGACAAACAGCTCGTTTTCAAAAGCCCATATACGGTCTTCTTGGGGCGTATTGTCCGGCTGAACGTCGATGGCCCGTCCACTGTGTTGGAAGTTGGCGTAATACGTTCGATCGCCGGTAGAGCCGGCAGGGATGACAACCGTCAGCTGCGGCTCGTCGCCGTTGGAACCCGTCCAGCCAGTGAATACATCGCTGGCTTTTTCAGGAGTAGCGAGGGTGATGTCGGGGGATTCTATCGAGAACTGATAGCAGATTGCTTCGTGCCTCGCAATGACGGAGGGGAAGCAACCGCCATGCAGATGGTATGTTATTGGATACACCTCAGGTTCAAAGGCAGCGTGCAGTTCGACATTGCCGTAAACCGTCAGCGTATCATACCGCATGACGCCGCTTTGCGCCCGGACAGCTTCTCCGCGAAGGGATAGATAGTCCGCATGGCTCCAGCCGGCAAAGCGGTAACCCTCATCCGGCACAATCACAACGCCCGACCGGGGCGCCGTCCGGTAGTCCAGCGCCTGCTCCATCGCCTGATAAATCTTTCCGCCAAAACCCGCCGAGAAGGTAACGATGCTCACCCCGGCGCCCTGATGCCAGGTGACATTCGTGGGCAGGGATTCGCCCTGAACGGTAACATACGCTTTATTGGCCAACAGCGGCTGCGATGCGCTCACCCCTTCCTGCAGCGTAGCGCGGAAGGTGACGACAGCCGAATCGGCTGGCAGTACAGCCGTGACCGACCAGGTGAGTTCGTCGCGTGAAGGCGCGCCGGAAAGAGGCGCGTGTACAACAGGCAGATTAGACGAGCCTGCGACATAATTCAAATAGGCCGGCAGCGTATCAACGATTTGAATATTTTGCGCAGTCAAATAACCATTGGCTGCCGCAATACGGTATTCGAGCGTGTCACTGTAAAGCGTAGCTACCGGATTGGCGATGCTCCCGTTATGCGCAAAGGGAGGGGTAAGCAGGAGTGTGGCATGCTTCTTCATCATCAGGTGACGCGCCGGATTGGGAATGATTATTTCATTATTGAGCGTATCACATTCGGCCTGGACGGGGAATGTCACGCCGTTGTCGTTCAGGCGGATAACCATGTTTGCAAAAGGCAGGAAGGGCGTGATATCAGGGATATGAACCGTAACCCGACCGGCAGAATCAGGCATGATCGAAATGTTCGAGCTGCCGGTTGCTATGGTGTCGGCGGAAGTATAAACCTGTGACAGATTTTCCTTATAGAGCGCTACGTAAACCGGAGGTCCGAGCGGCGCTTCTCCAATATTGTAAAAATCTACCGTAACGGTAACGGCATTTCCGGCGACGGCTGTCTCGACGGTTGCCTGCACCGTGTCGGCATCCGGCAAAAGCCACAGCGGGTCGCCGTATTGATTGAGCTTCGTCTGTTGCTGCAGGAAGCCGTTAAAGGGCTGCTTGCCGTTGGGGAAGAAAGTGGCAGAGTTTAGCTGATATTTCGGTACCGTCAGGTCTTCGTTTATGTTGACCGCATTGTAATTATACTGGTTCCATACGCTGCGGGCGGGCGCCCAGGCCGAGCCGTCGCTCTTGAATACCCGCAGATAGCCGTTCTGGCCGCTGGAAGCAATACCGTCGACGGTCAGGGCTATGTTGTCCCATCCCTGTATGATAATTTCGGCCTGCCCGTCGCCGTCAATATCGGCGACTATGGGCAATTCGCGCAACGTTCCCGAGCGAACATTGGTAAAGGTAGTCAACACTTGCGGCGTACCGGAAGGCACATTCCCGTTGATGATACGCAGCGTTGTCTCGTCCCTGTACACGATTTCGTTTACGCCGCTCTGGTTGAAATCGAACAGCGTCATTCCCGTACAGCCTGAACCGTCCGTATGCGTCAATGTCCATTTTGATACAATCTGACTACCCGGAGACGCTAATGGATTGTATCTTAACGCATACATATTGTATGCCGAACCGTTTGTGATAAATACGATTTCGGGTCGCGGTTCGTCGTCGATGTTGCCAATCATGGGGATGCCGTAATAACTGATCCCCGTAGCAGGAAGCAGATAACTGCCTGTCAGGTGGGAAGCATTACCCGGCAACGGTTTCCACACGTACACCACTACACGGCCCGAAACAAGCGTCGTAACCACCACTTCCAATTTGCCGTCGCCGTCAATGTCGGCAACTGCTGTAGCGCCGTCGGCGGCCGAACTGGCGGGAAAGGATGCCAGCGTCATATCGGATATGACCGACATGGTTCCGCTGTTGACGGCTGTTGCTCCATGCGGTATGACTACGCGGTATATCTGAGTGCCCGCGCACAGTTCCAGCCTCCCGTCACCGGTAATGTCGGCTGCCACGCTTGAATAGCCCAGTTCGCCCATAAGAATACCCTTGTTATTGGTTGCGCCGCCGTCGCACAGCAGATTGCCGTTGACGAGCGAGAATATCCTGTTGCCGGTATAGACTTCGGGTATGCCGTCGTTGTTGAAATCGGCGATATTGACCATTGTGCCAACGTATACGGTTGCCGAGATCGGCGCGCTTGAACGCCATATACGGGCGTTGGTAACGGCATTGTAGGCGTACAGATAGCCGTCGTGACCCGATGCAACGATGTAGCCGATACCGTTGTACCGCGCCATGGCCATCGAACCGAAAGAAGCGCTCGTATGTCCTGAAAAGGGAATATTTTTATTAAACTGTACCTGTCCGTTTTCAAAATTGAATATCCTGATACCGTCGCTGTCATACCTGTTCTGAGTTCCCGTTTTCGGCATGAGGCCTACGATTTCCACCCTGCCGTCGCCGTCAATATCGCCTGCAAGCAGCGGCCCGTAATTGTGTATCAGCCTTGTTTTGTATATGGGTGTTTCCCTGATACCCCATGCCGTAGTCGGCGGCGTACCGTAACAGTCCGCATCCGTAATATTGTCGGGACAGGGCGGTACATGAAATATCGTCACTTCCTGTGTATTGCCGCTGCATATACCGTCCGTCACAAAGCAGTAATAACTGGCCGGATCGGAAACCAGCAGTATGGAATCGGTCTCTCCCGCCATAAGTACACTGTCTTTGTACCACGCGAAAGTCGGCGTGTGGAGGAACGGGAAGGGGTTACCCGCTGCATCGGTCACGGACAGGCGAACGTTTCCACTGAGGCATACTTCGCTGTAGTTGACGGTCGTAAAGATGCCGTTCAGATAGGGGCAGTGTATGCCCGACAGCGTGTTGTTGGTAATGTTGCAGTCCTCATATCCCGTAGCGGGAAATTTGTTTGAAGGGGCCGTCAGCGTGTCATTGTCCATGATGCGCGCCCATATCAGGCAGTTGTTGAAGTCGCCTGTCAGCGTGTAGGTGAGGGTATCGGTCTCGTTGCGGAAAATATCCCTGCCGACCGGCTGCACGTCAATCAGTGTGGCGCCGGTATGGATTGAATCGGCTGCTGCGCCGCCGTTGTAGAAAGAGACGGGCGCGGAGGCCGAGACCGTCGCCTCGCCCGTATTTTGGATGACAAGGGTTACCTGTGTAGCAGTCGCGCCAAGTACCCGCACCTCCATCTCCGCCAGGATCGCATCCGGGAGGCGCACGACCGGCACATAGTCTTCGCCCGCCTTGACGATGGGCTGCTGTATCCACGAGCCGTTATAGGGGCGGATGGTTTCGCCGTTCAGCGTGTATTCCATCAGCATCGACTGCGGGAAGCGGTTTATCGTCAGGTCTTCGCTGACTTGCGCGGGGTCGTACATGCTTTGATTCCATACCGGCGGAGCGGGCGCCCATTTCGGGCCGCTGTGCTCGAAAACCCGGATGACGCCTGATGAACTTATCGAACTGTGGCTGTCAAAAGTTTGCGTAACGATAATGTTGGCGCTTCCGTCCATATTGACGTCGGCAATGGTCGGATATTCAAACCCTGTTCCGCTAAATACAGGGATACTGAACATGATGGAGGTATTGGGTGTCAGATGGGTTTCGCTCAAAGTCACATAATCCCGTCCGGCGCCGCTGTTGCCGATGGCAGGCGAGATCACCCGCAAAGTCGTTTCGTCGCGGTAGCAGATGTCGTTTGTGCCGTTGTTGTCGAAATCGAACAGCGTCATGCCCGTATTGTGTGATTCGTCCGAGTGCTGCATGGCCCAACTCAGTTTCAGGCGGTCTTCGATGGCTGCCGCCTGCCCGTCGTAAGTGATGCCGAGCACGTGGCGGGGCGTAGCGCTGTTGAAAGAACCGCCGGTCAGTTCCGTACCGGCCAGGTGATGGAATCCCAATCCGCTTCGGCCGCCGTTGGCCGTGCTGCGATTAATATAGGCTCCCCCCGTAATCATACATATTTCGGGCAGCCTGCGCGTATAGGCAGCGCCGTCCCAGCCGTCGTTTTTACCGTTAATATCTCCGATAAAAGGTATGCCGAAGTTGCCGTGCAGGCCGCTTGAGTAAAAAGTAGAGGCTGCCTTGACGTTTAGCGTTTCCGGGTCCCAGACATAAAGCAAAATCCTGGTACTCTGGCTGCCGTTGTCGCAAAAGGCCGTAACAATCACATCCAATCTGCCGTCGCCGTCAATATCGGCCACACGGGTGAAACCGTCGCTTAAGTAATGCGTTACCGGAGAAGCGCCTCCTTCGGGCAGGGTTACCGAAAGCGGCCCTTCAATGGTGGTATAGGTGTTCAGCAGATGGTTGGTATAACTGTTGAACCGGAATTTATGGATGCGGTTGCCGGTAATTATTTCCTGATGGCCGTCGCCGTCAATATCCACAATAACAGGCACAGCCAGATAACTGTCCGAATAGGTGCCGTTGCCCATGCGGCGTCCTGTCATGGCGGAATTTCTTACATTACCGGCATCGGTTAAAGAGGTGGGAGTGGCTGATGTGGGGTTTGCCAGTCCGTTTACGCCCGAAAGAATCGAACTTGCTTTGGGCATCGGCGCAGCGTCCTGCCACGACATGATTAAATCTCCGGTACGGCCGTTGAATATTTTATTGTACACAATTACCATGGGAATGGAATCGCCGTTCAGATTGGCTATGTAAGGATGCGGATACCCGAACGCAGTCTGGCTTGCCGTTTGAGGCGCGGCAAAACTCACCGCCGTCCCGCCGGCATTTCCCGTCCACATCAAAGTCATTCCGGTAATTGCAGCGCCGTCAAAAACAGGCTTGTAGGCACGCACCTGTCCGGTAGGCGAGATGCCGGCAGGCAGGGCGACAACAATCTCGACAATCCCGTCACTGTCCAGATCCGCAAGCGCAATCTGTGCAGGCGCACGGTGATAAGGATTGCCCATATTGTGAGCAGCCGTCGTCATACCCAAAGAATGTTGATACATCCTCTCTCCGGTTTGACCGTTATAGATATTGATATATTGAACGGAGGTGCTTGCCGACACCGTAGTGTATGTGTCGTATATGCCGGCCATGACGATTTCAGGTTTGCCGTCGCCGTTGAGGTCGGCCACCAGGGGCGAACTGAAGCCGTCAATACAGTTGTTGATGCCAACACCTTCCGTATTGTTTCCGGTGCTGAATTTTTGCCTGATACCGAAATTGATATTCGCCGGCATGTTATCATAGCAGACCACATTTTCGTCAATCATATTGACTGGATAGTTATACATTATTATATATACCCTGGCCGTCGAATAGTCCGCGCCGCACTGGATGGAATAGGTAATGCTGTCGCGCCCGTAAAAATCGGGATTGGGGGTATAGGTCAGGTTCTTATCCGGGCCAAAAACCGCCGCACCCTGTGTGGGAGGCGTAACGATTCCGACGGCGACGGTGTTCCGGTTGCATGTCAAAAGGCTGTCGTTTGCCAGGACGTCAATGTTGACGGGGTTGAAATGGAACGTCCCCGCATAATCATCATAAGCCCTGAAACAGGCTGTTACCGTGGCCGTAACCGTGACGGTCGAAGGTGCGGCAACGCTTGCATACGCCCTGTCGGTACCGTCTAAGGTGACGGTGATCACCGAGTTGTTGGGCGCTGATGGCGAGGACGTTACGGTAAAGGTGGCACTGTTGCTGCCGGCAGGGATGGTTACCGTAGCCGGCAGGGAAGTAAACGCGGAAGTATTGCCGGAATAGGACAAATCAACGGTCACATTGTCAGCCGCTGTTTCGCCGCCCGGGAACCGGACTGTAAACTGTTTCGACAGACCCGGACAGACATCCACAGGCGTATTGTCGGACAGACTCACGGTCGTCGGGACGGTTAAGGTAGCCGGACTGCCCAGCGGAAGGGTCTGTGACATATTGGTAATCGAATTACCGTCAACTACCCACTGCCCTGCACGGGTGATATTGACGGGAACGTTGATTGTACCGGTTCCCGAAGCGGGAATCGTCCCTCCGCTCAGTTGATAATGTTCATTTCCGGCGATACAGGTGGAAGTCCCTCCGCTAAAACCGGTAGACGAACAGCCGGACGGGGTTATTTGCAAACCGGGAAAATCAACCCTGAAACCTATATTTGATAATGTTGTAGCGCTGTAACTCAAATAATTCAAATTGAGACTGACAGGGCTTCCGATGCCCGCAGTAAGGTTCTTCTGACCGTTCCATAAATAATCCAACTCGCCGTCAAGCGATGCGGTAAAAGTAAGCCCCGTCTTGATTTCGGTAATTTGTCCGGCAGGAATATTGTCGTAACCGACGCCTGTTCCGTTGTCGTCGGAAGTAGGAATGTTGTTGTACGGGCCAAACCGGAATTTATATTGTGCATGATTGCCCGGATTAGCAGTCGTTCCGTTTCCGGGAACAAGGGCGAGTATATTATAACAGTATCCCTGGGCGTAGGGAGTAGCCGACCATGCCCTGTCAAAATTTCTTCCCATCGGGAAAAAACCGATAATCGTATTTCCGGAAACATCGTTTCGCGCTCCTACCAGACGAATCGAGTTCACCTGCGCTGTTGTTAAATTCCAGTCCAATACCGACGGATTATTGTTATAACCGTAAACATCCGGCAGTATATAGGCATAGCCCCGGTCTGCGTTGGCAAGATAGGTATCAAAACCGTAAGCCAAAATGATGGGCGTCCCGGCAGGGATACTGGCGGCGTCGACGGTTGCCGTTATGATTAAGTACTCGGGCGATGTGGTGTTATACGAAATTTTCACCGTGACGGAAAATGCATTTCCGTTGTAGTCGCCCGTAAACCGTTTCGTAAATTCCTGCTGAGGCCCTGATGTAACAGGCGTTCCTACATCGACTATCGAAGAAAATGCCGCAAGGGGACTTGCTCCCGGTATAAGCCCGCCCGTACTGGCGTTGATCCCTCCCGACGAATAGGAGGTGGTGCCGATTCTAATGGAAAACAGATGCGTTGATGTCTGGTCAAAAAACTGCCTTATCCAGCCACTGTTATACCGGGTTATATTATAGCGGCCCTGTGAAAACATCTGGATGCTCAACTGACCGTTTGCTGTCACGCCACCCAAAGTAACCGGATTATCTGTTTGAGCATGAAGCGTTTCTGACAACAACCCGAAGATCATAATTACGATAAGCAGACCTGTTATTCTTTTCATTATTCACCGGGTTTGAAGGTTAATTTATAGATTAAATAGAACTCGATAATGCCTTCAACATACCATATTTTAAGTGTTCTGTCATCGACCGTATAGGTAAAGGCGCGGGTCGTTCTGTCTTGCATGGTAATCGTCAGTTTACCGTTGTCTGTCGTAAAGGAGCCTTTCATACTCACATTTTCAGCCGGAACAAATTCCGTCTCCGTCGTGTTCACACCTATCTGGTCTTCAAAGAAATAGAGCGAAGTAAGCATGTTTCGCGGCAGTTTGCTCTTATCAGCAAGCAATACCGGCAAATTGTATTTTTGCGCAATCCGGTTGGAAGTCAGCACAACCGAATCCAAGTCCCATCTCCCCCACAGACGCTCGTCAACCGTCTGGGCACTTACCGTGCCGGCCGTTAAGCAAGCGTACATAATAATTAATGTAACCGTTCCCAAGTATTTCATAATCCCTATAATTTTTAGTTTATACACAATGTTTATACCTGACAGTCTCCGTTTCATACGAAAGATTGCCGGTCGAAGCAGGTAAATTGCTTTTTTCAGAAAAAACGCTTAATACTTAAATAATTCAATACACATTTTTTAATCAAAATTCAAGACCCCTTTTCAAATCAGGGTACAAAGGTATTAAATAAAATGTTTTCAATACAATAATATATCAAAAAAATTGCAAAAATGGCACATTTCATGCAAATAAAAATCAATTTTTACGATTAAGGATTAAATATAAATAATTCGCACCCCAATTTGCAATCGGCGTAAAAAAAAATCCCCGTATTGCTTAATTTGCAATTAAGCAAATGTGAGTATAAGCATTTGCAATGCGAAAAAAATATTCTCTTTTGTATTGCTTAATTTATTGATGTTTCGCACTTTTCTTTTGTCCCGTTTGGGACAAAATATCGGTAGAAAAAGGACATGCCCCCCCCAAAAAAAGTCCCGTAGGAACGTAATAAAGTGCGTACCTACGGCACGCTTAAAGAGCGTTAAATACGGTTTCTACTACCGATATTTAGTCCCTAACGGGACATCTTCGCTTGTCCGTCATCTTATTAAGAAAGCCCAAATATCTAAAATTGAAAACAGCACGACCGATGCAAGGTTTTCAACAATCCTGAAAGTATTTGAAGCATTAGATGCAAAAATCAACTTTCATGTAGAATTAAACAAACGGACATATTGATAAACGCCCATTTCATCTTCCTTTTTTTTCAGCGTAAAAAAACCGGAGAGAGTACCCACCGCCCGTCCTGTGCCGTTGCTAAATTTATACGCAAGCAAAAGTATCTTAGCCGACTCGACCATACCCGCTCATTCACCACGCCACGCCCATCGCCAACATCGCCCTCGCGGCTACGTTCCAAAACCCGACCTGTCAGGCAGCATGAGAAGCCTTACTACACGTAACAGAACAACGACAGCGTTTTTTGTCTCCGACGAAGAAGTCCAGTAGGGCTGAAGCGTTGGTAAAAATAATTTCAAGGATATAATTTAACACCCGGAATATAAACAAAGTCTTTAATATTCAGCGTATATAATTCTAACTTATGATAAATAGACGTGGCCGCAATAAGTGCGTCAGGTAAGGCTAATTTGTGTGATAAACAATACTGTTCAACAAGTATTATTGCCTTTTTCGATATTTGAGGCAAAATGGGCAAAACAGTTAATGAATCAATGTCTTTACGAAAAACTTTTAATTCCGCTTTATTTCTTGCGCCATAGAACAATTCAGCGCAAGTCACATCGGATACAGCAATATTGGCCTGCCCGACCATCCGCAACTGGCGACTACTAAATGATTTTTATACCGGTTCTCACAATTTCATCAATGAACGGGTCGCCATCGTTAAAGTAATCGGTGGGGTATGTTTTCGCCTGAATGAGTAAATACGGGTCTTTGATACCTATATAAGGGAATAACTTTTTGTCTTCAAAAGTAAATCCAATAAACTCGTCGGCAACTAATGCTACGTCTATATCCGACCACTGGTGTTGCGTACCCTTGGCATAAGAACCGTAGAGGATAACAGTACGCAGATTAACGCCCCGCGACTGTATTTCGTGAGCATAATCGCGCACTATTCCGATTGCAGTATCTCTATCAAACATTGTCTTGCCTCCTTTACC
>Ga0099364_10004970_pt1 | contig 19916 bp, 18 predicted proteins | sample TergutTh196P3_FD_73070 | JGI IMG/M metagenome (GOLD analysis project Ga0099364, IMG submission 73070) | Microcerotermes parvus P3 segment gut microbial communities from Pointe-Noire, Republic of the Congo - Th196 P3 | ecosystem: Host-associated > Arthropoda: Insects > Digestive system > Gut ... | reverse complement strand
AAGCTCTTACACAATGTTTAGACAGCATTCTTTCACAGACGGTCATGCCGGACGAACTGATCATAGTCAAGGACGGCCCGTTAACCGAAGCGTTGGACGCGGTTTTAGATGCCCTCCGTTTTCCAAATGAACTCAATATCATATCACTACCGGAAAACGTGACGTTAGGGCCGGCACGCGTAGAGGGCGTCAAGGCGGCAAAACATGACTGGATCGCCATAATGGACAGCGACGACGTATGCAGTCCCGACAGGTTTAGAAAACAGATAGACATGATAAAAGCCAACCCCAAACTGGGGTTGATTGGCGGGCAGATAGCGGAGTTTGTTGATAACCCTGATAATACCGCAACAACAAGAACGGTTCCGACAAGTCACAACGAAATCATAAAGTTTGCGAAAAAACGTAACCCATTTAATCACATGACGGTCATGTTAAGGCGCGAAGCGGCTATAAAAGCCGGAAACTACAGATACTTCCCGTGGTTCGAGGATTATGACCTGTGGGCGCGTATGATAACAAACGGCGTAGTTTGCGCGAATCACCCGGACATATTGGTTAACGCCCGTATCGGAGAAGGTATGTACAAACGCAGGCGGGGAATCGCGTATGTAAAGTCAGAATGGCGTATGCAGAAGCAGTTGAGGACTCTTGGCGTAATTAGTGGTTTAAGGCTTATCTGCAACGCAGCGGTACGCATCCCTGTCAGGATACTTCCTGCGGCGTGCATTGGGGCGGTTTATCGCAGAGTTGCAAGAGGGAAGGTTAACAACAGCGAACGGAGTATCAATGAGGAATAGTGGATTATTAAATGATCTGGTCATTCGCTATCCAGTATTATCAGATGCCAAAGATGAAATATTAACCGCTACACAGACAATGTGCGACGCGTTCACAAACGGAAACAAGCTGCTCGTCGCAGGAAACGGCGGCAGCGCAGCGGATGCGGAGCATATCGTAGGCGAACTTATGAAGTCGTTTGTGATCCGCGACAGACATGTTGCCCCCGATGTTGTTTCAGCGCTGACAGAGAGGTACGGCGAAGACGGAAAGGTCCTTAGTTTAAAACTAGAGGGTGCGCTACCTGCAATCCCGTTGACCGGATTTACCGGACTTTCTACGGCGTTTGCCAATGATGTTGACCCTCAAATATCGTTCGCGCAGCAGATTTACGGGTTAGGGATAAAAGGCGATATATTTTTAGCTATATCAACATCGGGAAACTCAATAAACCTGATCAATGCGCTTATGGTTGCAGAAGCAAAAGGTCTTGCAACAATTGGGCTCACCGGACGCAGTGGAGGATTGTTTAGCAAATACTGCCAAACTGTTATTCACGCTCCGGAAGACGAAACATATAAAATTCAAGAACTGCATTTGCCAATTTATCACACAATTTGCCTTATGCTTGAGGTTGAATTTTTCGGAGGGGACAGATGATTTCACTGGACATGCTGAAACAGGTCAAGATTCTTGTTGCCGGTGATTTCATGCTTGACAAATACTGTTACGGCACTATCGACCGCCTGTCGCCGGAGGCTCCCGTCCCGGTTTTACAGGTCAAAGGAGAACGCAACATGCCCGGCGGCGCGGCGAATGTTGTTAATAATCTTAGTAGCCTTGGGTGTAGCGTAAAAGCTTTCGGAGTAATCGGGGACGACAATGAGGGTAGGTTATTGCGTGGAGTTCTTAACGGTGCTGGTGCCGATACTACTTATCTCTTCAGCGAGCAGTCATACCATACAATCGTAAAAACCCGAGTTGTCGGAAACGGCAGCCATCAAATCGTGCGGCTTGATTTTAATGAGAATACACCATATCCCGATATACAGGAACTACTGTACAACCTAAAAGAAGCTCTGATTGGATGCGACGTCGCAATACTATCTGATTACGGAAAAGGGTTTTGCGATGAAAATACAGTAAAAACCCTAACAAGCCTTTGCCACAAGTTTGATATCCCAGTCATTATTGACCCAAAGGGCACAGACTGGCACAGGTACTGCGGCGCGACATGGATCGCTCCGAACTTCAATGAATTCGCTGCAATGACCGGAAAACCAATCAATAATACGGACGAAGAAATTAGTGCAAACATCACAGAAATCAGCAGCATCTACGACATAAGCAATGTCCTTGTTACACGCTCAGAACAGGGAATGACACTATATGACGGGGAAACTATTAGCCATATCCGTGCGAGAGTAAAAGACGTGTTTGACGTTTCAGGAGCTGGAGACACAGTGGTTGCCGTATTGGGTGCACTGATCGGCACCGGGAGCGAAAAGCAATCTGCGGTTGAAATTGCCAACCTTGCCGCAGGGATAGCATTAGGTAAACGAGGCACGGCTACGGTGACGATAGCAGAACTAGAAGCAGAGCTAAGGACTAACCGCATAGATCGTATTTCAGCGAAGATAATGACATGGGATGCGTTGTTTTCTCAAGTCGCAATTTGGAAATCTGAAGAAAAAACTATCGCGGTTGCAAATGGGTGTTTTGATATATTCCACAAAGGACACGCATCGCTCATACAAGCAGCATCATTGTGTGCGGACAAGCTTGTTATGGCAATCAACGCAGACGAAACAGTACGAAAACTCAAAGGTGAAGGCAGACCGATCAACAACGAACTCGACCGTGCGTATGTTTTGGCGGCGCTTGAAAGCGTGGACGCGGTCGTGATTTTTGGGGAGGACACGCCGGAAGAATTGTTGAGTCATATTATGCCGGATGTGCTGGTAAAGGGTTCTGATTACTCATTGGAGCAACTTGCGGGCAGGCAGTACGCGAGAAGGGTAGAGCTAATCGAATATATTGACGGGTATTCAACGACTGCGATTGCAGAAAAAACGGAACAGGACTAGAAACAGAATGGATCTTACACAAATCAAGACACGATCCACATTTCAGCGGCAAAATCAACTATATATCAAAGATATAGCGCCTGTCAGCACAAGGAACGATTATAAACCATCAGCCGAGTTTATCACCCTTGTCGCTTGTATCCGTAACGCGCGCAATGATGGCAACCCTGTAATAGGGTTTTTAGGTGCCCATGTCATAAAATGCGGTTTGTCGCTGTTCATAGTTGATCTGATCAACAACGGATGGATCACACACATTGCCGGAAACGGCGCTGTAAGTATTCACGATTTTGAACTTGCGTATCTTGGTGCCACTTCCGAAGACGTTCCTAGCGCGATTGAAGACGGGTCATTTGGGATGTGGGAAGAAACCGGAGCATGGATGAATGAAGCGATCAAGCGTGGAAAAGACGAGGGTTACGGTTATGCCATAGCGCGGTATATGGAGCAAAACAATGGGCGTTTTCCACACATCGACTTTTCAATTCTTTATGCGGCGTATAAGAAAGGCATGCCGGTTACAATTCATACTACGATAGGTGCCGACATCATCCATCAGCATCCATCTGCGGATTTTGGAGCGATTGGCGCTGCAAGCGGCAAAGACTTTTACAAGTTATGTGAAAGTGTATCGAACCTTGAAGGCGGGGTATTCATGAACTTCGGGTCTGCGGTGACGGGACCGGAGGTGTTCTTGAAAGCGCTATCCATCTCACGAAATTTGGGTTACACAGCGAGGGATATTACAACAGCGAATTTTGATATAAGACCGCTGGGTGATTATCGTATAGACATTGGTTATGATAATCCTGACTACTACTATCGGCCTAGGAAGAATATTGTTAACAGGCCCACACAAAGTGGCGGTAGAGGATGGCATTTTGAATTGGATCACAGAATATCAATTCCCGCTATTTATGCCGAGCTCCGTGAAAATGAGTGATTCATTTATGCTGCATCAGATCGTAAAGAAACTCAAGGTACTGCTCTCTCCCAAAACTAAGGAGAAGATTAAGAAAATAACGGGGTTTGGTTTGAAATCTCAAAAAGCAAGTACTCTTGCTCGAGTAGTGGTAGACCCGCGCAAAGTAAACATTGCAATTTACACAGGCGGAGGGTTAGGCGATTTTATTGTATATTCAGCGTTGTTTGATCAAATGTTGGCGATGTGTGATTGCGAGATAAGTATTTTTACACTAAGTTACGATAATGCGGTGGCGATTCTCAATAATCGAAAGAGTATAAACATATACTATCCATTCCGTCCCGTGTCTCGAAAGAAGTTTGATGTAGTTATTGAAATTGATCATTACCTTCACGTCAGAGATTATGCGCCTATAACGTTAAAGCGAAAATCTGTAGTTATGTATGACTTGGTGAATAGAATTATTCGGCATAACAAGGATAGTATTCCTGTGACGAAAATGATCAACTCACAGCGTTTGCTTTTGATAACACGCGCAAAATTCCTGAACTTGAACAGATGGACACAGTTATCAGGCGGTGGAGCTTTCAATATGAGTGCTATGAGAGCTGATGTCTTTAAAAAGCATAATTCAACTATTTTGACAGACAACTCCATTCATAACTGTAAATACATAACAATTCATTATGGTACAGATCCGGATGCCGGAGGCGACAGGCAGACAAAACTATGGCCATTTGAAAATTTCCGTAATTTTGTCAAATTGTTTAAAATAGAATTCCCCAGTGTCAGAATAGTGCAACTGGCAGCAAGCAACGAGAAAGAGATTCCCGGAGTTGATATTTGCATACGCGATGCCAGTTTAGATGATGTAGCCGTAGTTTTGCAGTCAGCTTTGACTCATGTTTCAAGTGAAGGTGGAATAGCTCATATCGCAACTCAAGTCGGAACACGCTGCGTCATCCTATTTGGGCCAACCCCGGTGCATTATTACGGTTATCCGACAAATATTAATATTGTTTCTCCTGTTTGCAATAGTTGTATGGAGATTTCTGTTGATTGGTTTACGAAATGTCCGCGCGGGCTTAAAAACCCTGAATGTATGCATGGGATTTCCGCTGATATGGTTTTAAGTGCTATAAAAGAAATAATTTGAGGTAAATGGCATCGATGTTTAGAAGTTTTAAAACGTTTATTATTAGCCGAGGGATCAATCTAAAAAAACCGTCAAGTTGGCTCAGCCTCATAAAAACGGGAATGAAATTTTTTCGTCAACACGGTCGTAAGAGCTATACAGTCTTCCGCGATACGTCAGTTCCGACGCCCGACAAGATATGGGAGCGAATAAAACCAACACATGTTGAACTAACCAAGATGCGAAAATCAATACCAAATTTAAAGAATCATTACACGTTTACAATAATAGTATTTTGGAACGACGAAGACACAATTTCTTCAGTAAACAAACAAATCTATGAAAACTTTGAAATCATAATGGGGGTGGCTCCTGATTTAGCACTTGAGAAAGCTACCGGCGATTATGTGATTTTCTTACAATCAGGAAATCATTTGTTGCCAAACGCGCTTTTTGAGTTGGTGCTAGAAATGAATCGCATCAAAAAAATGCCGTCAATTTTATACTACGACCACGACGGTTATGCCGCAAGGCGCGACATGGTCGACAGATTTTCAAACGACCTCCCTGAACGAATAGACGGAAAAGAACGTGGACACGACATGCCTTGTATTCTGCAGACACTGTCGAACAAAAGCTATTATGACTATACAGATGAACGTTTTACACTAACTCCCGTCACTTGCCGCATGCTCGGAAGTCCTTCAATCAGTAGTGAGGGTATTCAAAAAGTTGTTATCGTTAAATGTGACGTAATTGGTGACGCTGTTGTTGCTCTGCCCGCGATTAGAAGCATAAGAGAATCACTTCCAAATGCACGGATCGACTTACTTTGCTCTCCGAGAACTTTTGAGTTCTACAGCGCTCAACCCGAAATAGACAATGTTATTATATTTCCTTATTGCTATGGATACGATGATAAAAAAACAGACGATGATACCCGCCGGAAACTATATGAGAAAGTGATTCCTGCTATTGAAAAAGAGAAGTATGATTTATCCATTGACTTTGGCAACACATTTCCCACAGAACATATCTCGGCAAAAATTGCCGACTATTGCATAGCCTATTCAAATGAATTGATTGTTTCTCATCCGTTGTCTCGTGCGCCTGGAGCTGTTTGGAGCAATACTGAGGCAATTCTAAATTTAGTTAGCGTTCTTGATAATGAAAGTAAAATATATGGGAAAATGTCCATTCCACAGGCAGCTAAAACTAAAGCAGATGAGCGTCTAAAGAAAACATCGTTTTTTAGCGACGGGCTGATAATAGGCATTCACCCGGGCGCGGGCTTTGAGATACGTACTTGGCCTTTGGAAATGCTGCTAGAGTTCTGCGGGATGATAGTTGATAGTCTTGACGCAAAAATCGTTTTTTTTGGCGGTGAAAAAGAAAAACAGCTATGTGAGAATTTTATAAGCCGCACAAAGTCACCGGACAGAGTTTTATCATTAGCAGGCAGCCTTTCTTTATTGGAATATTGCTATGTTGTCAGCAAAGTAAACTACTATGTAGGAATGGATGGCGGTCCGTCGCATATCGCGGGGGCACAAGAGGTTGCTTCGCTTGTGATTTTTGGACCCGGAGCGCAATCCATATGGGCACCGATTGGCAAAAAAGTTATGCTTATTTCCAATAATACGCATTGCAGCCCATGCTCATTACAGGCTGCTAGTATATCTGATTGCCCCGAAAGACCATGCCTGAACAAACTAACGGCGGAAGATATCTACCGCGGATTAGAACGTTTGATGACGATGTTCCCAAAGGAAAAGTGACATAAGAAAGTGGAGTACATATAGGAGGAAAAAAGCACTATGCACATAGTAAAACCCATATATAAAAAGGTAATTCCATTGAAAGTCAGGGAGCAAATATGGAATAGTAGGCACACAAAAGTAGACACATCTATTGATAAGAGTAAGCTTGAACAGGAAGAGTTTGTTATACTTAATTATTGTGGATTAAGACTTCTTCTTGATAACAGATCTAATACTGACCTTTCCATAAGACTCTATCAGCAATTTGAAAAAGAGCAAATTGATTATTTCTCGTCTTTATGGTCAGCAGGAAGCTGGAAAAAGAAGGTTTTCTTGGATATTGGCGCACATTGGGGAATATACTCTTTACTAGCGTGGAAGTCCGGTATTTTTGATGAAATACACGCATTTGAGTCAGATCGTTATAACTATTCGCAATTATTAGCTCAGATATTTCTAAATACGGCTGTGGACATTGATACAGTGAATAAGTTTGCTTCTGACAAGATAGGAACTGTCAAAACGCTAAAAAGCATACTGCATCCTGATTATAATCGCGGAGGAGTGGGAATTGTCTATGATTACCCAGAGAGCGATGTGTGGGAAGTAGATTGTGTTACTATAGATTCGTATTTGTCCTCAAAGTTAACTGACGAATGTATTGTTTTTGCTAAAATTGATGTTGAAGGACATCAACTATCTGTTTTGCGAGGCATGGAAAGCATCATACAGAATCTCAATGTTTTAATTCAGGTGGAGGCTTTTCCGCAGGATGAAGGAGATTTGTACAACTATGCGGGATATCAGGGGTTACGGATAATAAAAAAAATCGGTGTTGATCATTACCTAACAAATGTGAAAGAATTAATATGAATCAAGCGATATTTCTTGACCGAGATAACACAATAATCATAGATAAAGGATACTTAAAAAACCCGGAAGAAATAGAATTCATTCCGGGGGTTTTATCTGCTCTGCGCTCTTTTCAAGATGCAGGGTTTATATTGGTAATGGTGAGTAATCAATCGGGAATCGGAAGAGGATATTTTACCGAAAGCGAGTATGATGTTGTACACGCGTATTTCGTGGAATTGCTTGAAGTTAACGGCATTACATTTGCCGGATATTACTACTGCCCTCATTCTCCGAACGACAACTGTGAGTGCAGAAAACCTAAACCATTATTGGCTCATAAAGCAGCTAACGAACTCAATATCGACTTGTCTGAAAGCTATATGATTGGCGACAAAGACAGCGACATTGAATTTGGCAAGCGCTTTGGAGCCAAGGAGTGTTTTTGCTGTATTAATGACCTTTCTAAGCATCTATCGCAAGTTGAGTGAAAGTGGAATCTGGTGGTGCCATAGATATCCTCTCTGACGATACGCTGGAAAAAATACCGCTTCCTCTTTGAAAGGAGTTGGTAAAACCTGACTTCAACAGAAAGTATAAGCGAACGCACTTAGGTATACTCTGGGGTATAATGTTGTTGCGTCGCGCTAACCAACTTTCTGCTCACTGTAGTTATTTTTCTCATCTTTACGGCTGTTGACGGACTCTTGCACATAAGGATTTTTCTGGTATTGTATCCTGCAATCTGTCTTTTTTTGATTTTCAGTATTGGTGTAGGGTTTATATTAGCTGTGTTATTTGTGTTTTTTAGAGATGTTCAGTACTTATGTGGTATTTTCACAATGCTGCTAATGTGATTTTTTGCGATTTTTTACCCCATGAAGGCTTTTCCGTAACAGTGCAGAGGTTGTTTATGATGAATTCATTTAAGCAAGAGCCGAACAGTAGATAAAAGACGTAGAAAAGTGGAAGTGTGAAATGAAAGATAGTGAGACTCGTATTGTTGATAACCGAGCAAAAAAAACTCTATGCTATAGCATGGCCGTCCTACTGCCGAATATTGTCCTGTTTTATTTATACAATAGCAATGTAGGTCAAAACGACATAAGATTTGTCGACACAGTTATTCTTGCCGCGCTGTTAGCAATTTTTAGTATTATTGCATTTTTGGTGTGTCGTTGCTTTGCACATAGCCTTGAGGGTGCGTTGCTTGGAGTGCTGTTATTCTGGCTGTCTTTCTGGTTTTTTGAGCAGATATACTCAATTGTGCGTAATTACTTTACTACGCTAACAAGAATACCAATGCTATTCTTACTACTGTTTGCCGTCGCCTTTGTCATCTGGTGTTACCGTAATCACGTCCCGCCTTTCCATAGAAACTATCCTATTACGATTCGCGTTCTTATTGTCGCTATTTTTGCTCTTTTTCTGTATAACTTCATCCCAGCTTTTTATCATTTTACAGGAACTGCAATTGAGCAGCGAGATAGGCGATCATTTCATATAAGAACTGAGTTCATTGTGGACGAATCACTACCTAACCCGGACGTTTACTGGTTCCACTTGGACGGAATGTGGAACTTTGGAACCATTTACAAATACTTCGGCGAAACACAAGATGAGTTGAAAGCCGAACTGGAAAGCAGGGGCTTTACTCTTAATGAAACGGCCGAGCTAATCGCCGGTAGCACAATTCATGCGCTTCCGGCATTAATGTCACCGGCTTTTTATGATAGCTACTGGGGCGAACGTTTATCAGAAGTGAGCCATTTGCTTCGTCGTCAACGTAACAGGGAACTAAGTAACCGACTAGCTATCGATGGAGTAAGTCTATCACAAGCTGTTTTTCCAAACTATGAGTTAATACATGCGTTTATGGCGGCAGATTATACTGTGGTTTCAATGTCCGTCGGTAAAGGTGCGCAATTTCAGACCTATGATTACTTATACCACTCTCATAGAAATGAATATCCACTAGCGGTTTCTGATGCAAAAACAGGCAAGGAGCAAACTACGTTCTATGATAGTTATTGGTGGCAAATGCTAGCCCTCACAACTCCATTATATATAATAAATGATTTCATAAGCAATCAGGCAAATGAGGTACATTGGGTACAAATACCTGAGTATGAGGACGTAGTTAATGCGTTATTTGATCGTACCCACGCTTTTCCGAACCCAAATAATCCATTCAGTCCTCATAATCCTTTGCAAGAAAAGCTTTTCTATAGACAGCTTATTGATTCTTTTTCAATCTCATCGCCGAAGATACTCGTTTATGCACAGTTTACTCACGAACCTTTCGGCACTCAGTGGGACTGGGAAGATCGCCATAGATATACATTGTATGACTTATATATGCACAATCATTTTCATTCCGCAAAAATGATGTTAAACCAAATTGATTTAGTTCTAGAGCATAATCCAAATGCGGTAATTGTCTTGCAGGCGGATCATGGTGTACATTTGGTAAGAGCACAAAAACTTTTAGTGTCAAGAGGTTATTCTGACGAAGAAATATTGGAAATGAACTATAGCACCATAAGTGCGGTTCGAATACCGGAGCAATATGGAGGATTGGATGAACCGCTGAACCCTCTAAATATATCAAGAGAACTGGTAAACCGTTTTGTGGGCGAAAACTACGAGTTGTTACCCATCGAAAATTAAGGAGGTTTTTTCCATGATGATTATTATACCGTTTTTAATGCTAATAGCGCCAGGATTGATCGCGCTGAGAATGCTTTGGGGTGATAAGTCAATAAGTCGCTCAGACTACAAGCTCATTATATGCGACTATATTATCTATTCGTTTCTTATAGTAATTCTCACCTATGCTGTAATGTTTCTTAGCTACCCTGAACGCGGCGTATCATTTTCCACACGGCTCATTTCCTTCGACAGCATTATATTCCACGCCAGCTTTGTAGTTAAGTACTCGTTTGTCGCGTTGGCGTCTGCATTGATCCTACCGATTATTGTACCTAAGCTGGTCAAGGTCTATAAGCCGCATATACAAGGCAAATCTTTTGAAGTCGCTAAAAGCTCCAACACGCCGGATGACGACGGAAAAGACTAAACAGTAATTATTCTATTCTATTTTCAGGAGTTAGCGTGAAAGCATTGTTGAATCAGAAGCCGCTGTAAAATAGGCGCACTACTCCCTTGGTGTTAGTAAGGATTTTTTTAAGCGGAGTTGGCCCCTGGGAGGGAGATGGCGTCAAGGCTGACAATTCCGTGTACAGCGAGTAGATTTGCGGCGCGTCTAAGAGATTTCTGCAATTCCTTTTCCCGCAGTTCCGGCGGCATGTCGACTTGCTGTAAGTCGCAGGGGTTCCAGACTTCACCGGTAGAGAGCATATGATAGATAGCAGTAAGGATCATCCGGGCAATAGCAATGATGGCGCGTTTCTTTCCACGGCGTTTTGAAATTTGCTCAAACTTAATTCTATAGTAAGGATTTTCCTTATCCTTGACGGCGGCGTGAGCGATTTGCACCAATGTCGGTTTAAGGTAAACGCCAGCCCTGTTGATGCGCACAGACTTTTTCTTTCCGGCGGACTGATTGTTTCCAGGCGTGAGACCGCCCCAGCAGCAGAGGCGTTTGGATGAGCCGAACTGCGACATATCAATACCTATTTCTGAAATTACGGTGGTCGCGGAGTTGCGCTCAATGCCCGGTGTGGTGCATAACAGGTTTATGAAGCCTTCAAACGGCTCGGCCAGCTCTTTGATTCTGCAATCCAGATTGGAAATCTGGGACACAAGGTAATCGTAATGGTCTTTTACGAAACGGGCGCGGGTTTTCTGCGCGGCGGTCATCTGGAATCCCTCAATTGACGCGACAACCTCGTCTGCCTTCTTTTTCAGTGACTTCTGGAGCAAAGAACCGCAATGCGCAAGGTCAAAAGAGTCTGAGCCTACAATGTAGTCCGTGATGGATGCGGCAGATTTGCCAAACATGTCGGAGACGACAGCATCAAGGGCAACATTGCAGACGGTGAACACGTTTTGATAGCGGTTTTTCTCGCTGGATTTGCAGGAAACCAGCTTGAAGCGGTACCGCGTGTACTCCCGCAAGATGCGGATATCCTTGCTGGGGATAAAGCTGCCGGGGACTAGACCGAGGCGGAACAGGTCGCCAATCCATTTCGAATCCTTATCATCGTCTTTGCAGCCCTTAACTGCCCTGACCCACTTTGGATTCGCAACGGTCACATTTATGGAATCTTCAAGCAAATTGAGCACGGGAATGTAGTATTTCCCGGTGGATTCCATGCAGACGTCCCGGCAGTTGTTCTCCAGCAGCCAGTCCTTGAATGCGAGGATTTGGTTATTGAACGTAGAGAATCGCCGCTTTTTGTACTTTGGCTGTATCCCCTCCGTTGTGATGAGCGTTGCGACGAAAAATGTCTTGTGGACGTCAACGCCGCAACAGGTAGGATATACGATTTTCAGTTTTCTCCCCTCCTAAAATGAAAATGGTTGGAGGGAAAGCATTGACTGAACCGCCACACATTTAACAAAAGGCTAAAACAATGGTTAGCGTGCGGGCTGATAGCTCCACTTATCTGTGCTTGAAAGGCGGTTCTTACACTGTTTACTATACTGGCTTGAGTCCCAGAAGACAATCTGCAACTCCCTCCTCCGTGCTTTGTAGTTGCTTTCCCTTCAAGCCAATTCTACCACCAGACTTTCGGGGATGCACCCCGCTTTCATTACTATTTGTGCCTTGAGCACAGCGAAAGGAATGGATTTTACTATGTACTTAGACCCGGGTTTTTACGGGGTGCTCATTTAGATTCTACTCGTCTATAGAATGAATCGACTGTTCCTTTCCATTGAAGAGCAGTTGACGCCTATCGGGAATTAGTTCAAATCTGCAAAGGCCATTTTCGTAGTCAAAATGCCAATTAAAGAATCGCATGGAGTCAGTCCCAAACAAAAGTCTGAATGGAACCGTTAAACTTGTAATGACAGGCCAGTTATAGCCTACCCAACCGGAAATGCTGATTTCCGGAAGCGCGACACGGTAACAATCGTCTACAGGTACACCGGATGCCACTGTTGGGCGGTCATCGCCTGTCATTAGTTTACCTTTGGCAATTATCCAGCTGTCGTCATAGCCGAGAACGTTGAGCCAATCGCGGCTAATAGTGGTGCAGTTGGCGCCTGTGTCAATTTTGTATGTCAAATGTCGCATTTTTTGCGTATGATTTTGGCGGACGTGAACGCGTACTATAGCGAAACCATGCTCGTCAAATGATATCTCAGCCACCGGCAACAACCCCTCCCAAGCTACACCTTTGATTTATACCTTCGACAATTCCGCACAAGTCCATATCGTCAAGCTGTGCGAGTTTTGCAATTGCCTCACTCTCGGTATCGTAGCCAAATAAAACTGTTCCTATGTCGCTGTTAATGCTGTCCATTTGCATGATAATGTAGCTGTTTGGGTATTTAACTGCCGCTTCGTGATCAGTCATGCGGATGTTGGATGTTATTGTTCTTGACATTATTGTGCTGCCTCGCTTTCTTCTTAATAATATGTATCCATTATAACATATCGAATCCCAGGTAGAAAGATGTACTTTTCACTGGATCACATAAAAAACCGCAAATCATACAAGATTCCCGATGATGAATAGGAGTTGATACTATGTACTTAGACCCGGGTTTTGGCGGGATGCTGCTGCAAATCATTGTAGCGCTGGTCGCCGCAGGCGGCGCTACGCTCTTTGCAATGAGAAGGAAGCTTCGCGCCATGTTTTCAAAAAACAAAAAAGCAACATCAAATAATGATATTGCCGCTAAATCACCGGTAATACCCGTTGCGGACGATGATGTCATTGATATGTTATCGGAGACTGAAGCGGAATAAGTACAATAGACTTACATCAGTATATCTTCTACAGCCATATCTATATCGCGGCCGCCGTAAATTACACTATCAATAAAGACAGTATTACCTTCCGGTGACGTATGAAAAAATACTACAGTGAGTATTTCCTTTCCATTTCCGCAAAGAATTCTTCCGCTGGTCGGCCTTTGCCTGCTGCTGCATCGCTGAAAGCTTTTTCCATCTTTTTGTTAAAATCCGTTTCACTCATGTCCCGCAAGCTAAGCGGTTTCACATCAAGCCTTAACGTAAAGGGAATCCCGCCGTATCGAACGGCTGAACGTAAAAACAGATTCATCGCAGTAGAAAGATTCATGCCAAGCTCATTGAATATAGCTTCGGCGCGGCGTTTCAAATCTTCATCTACACGAACATTAATGTTTGTAGTGTTTCCCATTATTATCAACTCCTTGTAATGCAATATACCATTATTTTTGCAAATAGTCAATGTGTTTTGCTGATTTGTTTTACAATGTCATTATAATAGCGAATATTGAGTAAGCATTCCTGTAAATAAGCGAAAATGCGCTTTGCAATAAATAAAACCCCCTGTTAAGATGATTGCGGGTGAGACAAACCCAATCAAAACAAAACAGGAGGCGCCAGGGATGCAAAAACTACAGGAGAATCTAAAACGCATAACACCGACAACGATAATCGTAGGTATCGATGTGGCAAAAGAAATACACTGGGCGCGGATAACGGATTACCGAGGCATAGATCTGACGAAACCTTTCAAGGTACATAATAGCGCAGACGGCTTTGAAAGTCTATTGTCAAAAGTGGAGAAAAATCGGGAAAAGCATGGATGCGACCAAGTCATGATTGGCATGGAACCATCCGGCCATTACTGGCGGGCACTGGGCTGGTATTTAAAGCTGCATGAAAGCAAACCGGTACTGCTGGGCGTCAACCCATACCACACTCATCAAGCCAAGGAGCTTGATGACAACTCGCAGACCAAGAGCGACCCGAAGGACGCGCTGGTAATCGCGCACCTGATCCGCGAGGGGCGGTACTTCGACACATACCTGCCCGACGGCGAGTACTCCGAGCTACGGCAGTTAAACACCGAACGCCAGCGGCTGATGAAACAAATCAACCGGTCTAACAATGTGCTGGTAGCGTTACTGGACGAGTATTTCCCCGAATACTCCACCGTTTGGGGCAATGTAACGTGTCCGACGTCTTTGGAATTGCTGAAAAAATACGCGTTCCCTTCTGATATTCTGTCGGCACAGCGAGGGCAACTGCGGGAAGATATCTTCAAAGCGTCCGGAGGGGTGGAGGGCGACAAGCTGACGGAAGAGATGAGGCGCGCCGCCAGCCGGAGCGTCGGCGTAAAAGAAGGGCAAAAGGCGGTGCGGTTGCGGATATTAAACCTGATTGATGATTTGGTGCACTACGAAAAGCAAAAAGCCTGCATTGAAGCAGCGCTGGGATCAGTTATGGACAGGCTGGAACTCGGCAAGGTGCTGCAGAGCATGCGCGGCGTTGCGACGATAATCTCGGCGGCGTTTCTGGGCGAAGTGGGCGACATCAGCCGCTTTGACAGTTGGAAGCAGGTTCGCAGCCTGGCAGGGCTGAACCTTGTGGAAAACAGTTCCGGCAAGCACAAGGGCAAAACCAAGATAAGCAAGCGCGGGCGACCCTATTTACGCCATATGTTATATATGGCCGGCGAGAGCGGCTATACGCACAATCCGGAAATGAGGGCTTTTTGCCGATATTTGCAGGATCGAAAAAAGAACCCGCTGAACAGATATCAGGCGCTTGTAGCGACCGGCCTAAAAATCATGCGCATCCTCTTTCAACTCGCAAAAACCGGCGAGAGCTACGACCCCGGCAAAGCATTGGGCGATGTCCGACTGCAGCAAATCGCCAGCCTCGGATAAGCGTCCAGTCTTTCCCCGTTCGTGATTATGCAAACGGAGCGGACGCCGTGCCGGATGATAAAAGCCCGGCGAACCACAGGCGAGGAGACTTCACCTCATCCTATCCGCTAGACCGAAACACTTCCTACACAAGTTTATCCACACAATTAACCACAGCAATCATTTAACCCAGGTATTCCCCTTGCGTTCCACAGTCAAAACAGGATGGCATATCATACAAGAGCCCAAGCTGCGGCGGAGCAGCGCGGGACACGCGGGTACCGGAGTAGCACCGCGAGGTATCTCCAACAGACGTGCGCAGCCGGATAACCGGTGGTAAGACGGCACGGTGCGCAGATACCGGGCATCGTGAAAGGGAGGCGTATCGAGAACCATCTCTTCCGTATCCTAGTGGACGCAGGGTTGATACATAGACTGTCTGTGAAGGCGACGGCCGGAGGCAGGCGGACAAAGGTTCAGCGGGGCAAGCGCGATCACACCATTAGGCCGCGAGCCAGGTGTCAAGTAGCAGCTCCCCGCCGGACTCCCGCGAGAAGCAGAACGAAGGAATGTCAGGGCGCGCCGACAAGATTGCGCGACCCAGGAGGACATGAGAGGGTAAGCTGCGAGAGCGCCGGTTGGAACCACTGTTGAACCCGCACATCGAACCCGCAAAAACAGGAAAATCACGCCTGTTTGGTAAAGTTGCTCATTTGTCTGTATTCTTCACGGCACGGCGACGCGATGACATCTATCTTTTCTTCGTCAAAGAATGAAATATTGCGAAATACTGCGAATGACCGAGCATGCGCGAGCATTGTGGAGTATATTAGGAGAGTTTCCCGTAAATATCCTCACGCATAAAAACTCTATCCGTCTTTTACAGATACAGCCGGTTTTAAACATAATAAAGCGGCGCTATGCGGGCGATAAAGAGCAATTGCATGAGGAGCAGTACAATCTCTTTAAAAAAGAAAAATATAGCCCGTACGTGGGTCTTGTTCCGCTGTTTATCCAGCTTGTTGTGATAATCGGCGTGATGCAGGTTATGTATAACCCGCTGCAACATATGCTTCATTTTAACAAAGAAGTCATTGAAGCATTAGTGCAAGCTACCCGGGAATTATATGGCATCCAGGGCGGCTACGGGGAGCAGCTGCGGATTATCGAAGCCATTCGTTTACCGGAGAATCTGTCGGTCTTTCAAACTGCTGTAGCCGGGTTTCCGGATGCCGAAATCATTCTGCGCGACGCCGCAAGCATTGATCTGCGTTTTCTGGGGCTAAATCTGGGAGCGACACCATCCATTATAAATCCGACTCGCGTTTTGCTCGTTCCTTTTCTCTCCGGCTTTACATCTCTGATATTTTGCCTGACACAAAGCGCTTTGAGCCCCGGCGCTCTAAGTCAAGCTAAAGGAACAAGCTGCGGGCTGACTATCTTTACAGTAGCTTTTTCACTATATTTCGCGCTGGTAACGCCGGTTGGCGTTGGCATTTACTGGACAACGGGGAATCTATTGAGCATAGCCGTGGTGCTGATACTGAAAACTCTTTACAACCCCACAAAGCTGGCAGGGGAGGCTTTGGCTCAAATAAAAGCCGCCAGAAAGATGCCGGAACAGTTGCGGGAAGAACGAAAGCGAAATAAAGAATTACGCATAAGGGAAAAGCAAGACGCCGCCCGTTTCAGTAACGCGAAGAAGCGACTGGTGTTTTATGCCCTGACGGGTGGTCAATATAAGTATTATATTGAAATAATAGAGTATATCTTGCAACATTCGAACATTCAAATACACTACTTAACAAACGACCCAAATGATCTCCTGTTTCAACAGACTTCATCATCTAGAATTATCCCCTATTATGCGAGTCACAAAAAAACAATAAGTTTAATGTTGAAATTGAATGCCGAGATGGTTGTGACAACAGTGCCAGATTTGCAAAATTTTCACTTCAAACGCTCTATTGTACGTACCTGTATCGAGTATGTCTATGTTTTTCATGGTTTTACCAGCATACATATGGTAATGCGCCCACATGCGCTGGATCATTATGATACTGTCTTTTGTGTAGGAGAACATCACGCCAGAGAGGTACGCCGTTTAGAGGAACTGTATAGCACATCTAAAAAGCAACTGGTAAAAGTTGGTTACAGCATGTTTGATCGCCTAACGACTGCCTATGAGAATCGTGCCGAAAAGCATACTGAAAGTACACAAATATTGATTGCACCGTCCTGGCAAAAGGACAATATTATGGAACTGTATATCACATGTATTTTGAATCAATTACTTGGGCAAAACTATAGAATCATCATCAGGCCACATCCACAATTCACTGCATATAATAGAGAAAGTATAGAAAAACTACAAGCAACTTATGCGGATTATATATATCGAAAAGAACTATTACTTGAGTTGGATTTTATGGAGAGTTCATCCATTTATCTTTCAGATTTGGTAATAACTGACTGGTCTAATACAGCCTACGAGTTTTCATTTTGCACCAAAAAACCAGTGGTTTTTATTAACACACCTATGAAGGTGCTGAATCCAAGATACACAGAGTTAGGCATAGAACCGTCAGAAATCTTTTTACGTAAAAAAGTGGGCGTTTCGGTGGATGTTGCAGATTTGGATACACTTAAAGATATTGTTGCACGTGTTTTAGAAGAAAGAGATCGGTACAGAGAATCAATCACCAGAACAGTTGATGAGTTCATGTATTGCCCAATGCAAAGCGGCAAAGCCGGTGGGAAGTATATTATCAGCCGACTAAGCTAAAACTGTTTGTAGAATATTTTTAAGGGGTGAGGTCAACTATGAAAGCCATTATTCTAGCAGCTGGGGTCGGTAGTCGTCTTGAGGAGTATACGAAAACATGCCCCAAGTGCCTATTGGATATCGGCGGGGAGTCGATACTTGGCAGAGAGTTGCGATTATTAAAAGAGTTGGGATTCGCTGCAAACGACATATTAATTATGGGCGGCTACAAAGCTGAAATGCTGAGTGGACTGGATGCTAGAGTATGTTTGAATAAGGAGTATATGTCAACAGATAATTCTTATACTTTGGGGCTTGCTTTTGAGAAAGTTGATGACGATGTCATAATAATGGACGGAGATTTGGTGTTTGAGAGAAACATACTTAGTGAGATACTGAGTTGCATGAAAGAAAATGTGGTTTTGTCAAAAATATCAAATGATTTAAGTGAGAGTACCGGCATATTAACTGATAAAAACGGATATGTTCTAGATATTGGGAAACACATAATAAATAGCGGATATGTCTACCTAAGTATTCTTAAAGTGAGCAAAAAAACCGTGCCAGATTTTAAGAACGCTTTGTTAGATAGCACAAAGGAAAAATCTTGGTACACTGCGCCGTTGTCAACAATACTGATAAAACACCCCTTTTTCAACTTAACCAGCAAATGCAAATGGCACGAAATAGACGATATCAGCGACTATGCCGCAGCTCAAGAGTTTTTCGGGGAGTCGTGTTAGTGCATTAAAATAGGAGATCTTTATGAAGGCTGTTATTCTGGCCGCTGGTCGTAGTGTGAGACTTGCGGGCTTAACTAAAGACAGACCTAAATGCTTGCTAAACGTTGGTGAGCGGTCAATCCTTGATCGTCAAATCGACATTTTAAATGCTTGTGGTTTTGATGATGATGATATTTTTATTGTTGTTGGGTATAAGGCTGAGCAGATTCATATCAGAAATGTTAATCTTGTATATAATCACGAGTATTATTGCACAGATAATGCTCACAGTCTGTTTCTTGCATTGCATGAAACTGGGAAAAATGACACTATTCTTGTTTTGGATAGTGATTTGATTTTTACTCATATGGTAATTAATCAAGTTCTTTGTTCCAGTTTTGGAAATCTTCTTTTAGCTCAAAAAAAAGAGATGGATGCTGGAGGCACGGGTATAGTTTCCGATATCGACGGAAGAGTGATGGAAATAGGTAAACACATAATAGACAGCAAGAATGTTTTTTCAGGTATAGTAAGAATCACTCCTGATGCTTGCGCGATTATTCGTAATGAGTTGAAAAGCGGAATGTATAAAAATAACTGGTACACAGTTCCTCTTAACAAATGCCTAGATTCAATCTCCTTCCAAGTTATTGAAGCAGAAGATGAAGTATATGAAATCAACACAAATGAGGACTACACAAATGTAAAAAAAAGATTTGGTATAAAGCGCAAAAAAATTTTGCTCACAGGCGCATCTGGATTATTAGGTGAAAAACTATTCAGTATCCTAAAAAGGAACTTCGAATTAATAGGCGTAAGAAAGACCACCAAAGGTAGGTTTATCTCTCTCGATCTTACGGATTATGATTCAGTTCAGGCGTTTATTAAATTATCCAAACCTGATATTATTATACATGCGGCTGGTGTTGCGGAACCAGATATCTGTGAAAAGGACAAAAAAGCTGCGTATGCTGCGAATGTTGTTACGACACAAAATCTATGTAATGCCAGCCAGAGTATAAATGCAAAAATGGTTTTTATCTCCACTGATTATGTTTTTACTGGAGATAAGAATGCCGAATACCAGGGCTAAGATGAGCGGAGATCAAGAAACTACT
>Ga0099364_10004969_pt1 | contig 19916 bp, 15 predicted proteins | sample TergutTh196P3_FD_73070 | JGI IMG/M metagenome (GOLD analysis project Ga0099364, IMG submission 73070) | Microcerotermes parvus P3 segment gut microbial communities from Pointe-Noire, Republic of the Congo - Th196 P3 | ecosystem: Host-associated > Arthropoda: Insects > Digestive system > Gut ... | reverse complement strand
GATTTGAAAAAGAATCCACTATTACTTTTATTATCTTATGTAATCTATGGTCATCACACATTAATTAAAGATATCCTCCAAGAAAAAGAATTTATTCATAATTTAACAAAGCATAAACGATTAACTGATAATTTTCAATTGTTTTTAAGATATTTAGATGAAAAAATTGATGGAAGGAAGTTTAAAAATTTTTATAGAATACAAAAGAATCTTTCAAATTTTTTAAAAGAAAAACATTATAATTCAACAGAGTTAAATTCTCAATTTTCTTTTTTTTATTCATATATTTATTCCTTACTAATCAAATCTGATGTTATTGCTAGTAATTACTATGATGAGGATATCGATTATGTCAAAAATCATATTTCTGATTGGGATAAAAAAATTGATAATAATCTATTAAACAAGATGAATGATAGGTTTAATAGTAACTTAGATAATTTTAAAAATCAGGCGGAGAATAAATTAAATAATCTTAGAGAAGAAATGATGTTGGAATCTTCATCAAAACTGAGATATAGTTTAAAAAATACTTCTTCAAAAATATTTTATCTTAATTTACCAACTGGAGGTGGAAAAACAAACACTTCTATGAAGTTAGCATTAGATATACTGAAAAACACTAATGTAGATAAAATAATTTATTCAATGCCCTTTATCAATATAATCGATCAAAATTTTGATGTGATTAAAAACACATTGGTAGATAAAAATAGAGATGATGAACCAATTAGGAAAATTTATTCAGCTTCAGAAAGTATTTTCAAAGGAAAAAACCATGATGATAAGTCGGAGATTTTATTAAAAGATGACTTTTTTGATTATCCTATCATCTGTACAACATTCGTGACTTTTTTTAATTCCATATTAAAAAATAAGAAAAAATATAAGTATGCTCTCTCTTCTTTAGCTAATAGTGTAGTTATTCTTGATGAAATACAATCATTACCTCTTAAAAACTGGACAAGTTTATATTATTTAATTAATGAAATTTCAAAAAATTATAATATTTATTTCATCATTATGAGTGCTACAATGCCAAGTTTTGATAGTCTAAAGATTAATAACAAAGAAGAATTTCCATATAATACTATTCATCTTATTGAAAATCCTGAAAAATATTTTGCCCATGATTTGTTTCAACGAACTGAAATATGTGAACCAATTACAGAAATAGAAATTGGATTAGATGATGAATTAAAAAATAATTTTCATGTATTCATAAATAAAATACTTTCAAAAAATTTTAATAATGATTTTAAAAAATGTTTAATTGTAGTGAATACTGTTAAAACCTCTAATTTTATTTATCATCATCTACTTCAAAACTTGAAAGATAACAAATTCGACTTTAAATTTGAATTAGATTTACTCAATTCTACAATTTTGTCATCAGAACGGAAAAAGATAATTCATAAAATTAACAACTCAAATTCTATTAATCATAATTACATTTTAGTAAGTACCCAAAGTGTGGAAGCGGGCGTGGATGTAAGTTTTGATTTTATTATAAGGGATTTAGCTATTTTAGACTCAATTGAACAGGTCAGAGGTAGATGCAACAGAAGTCGTGAAATAAATGAGAGACTAGGTGATGAAAGTCAAAAAGGAAAAATATATTTAATCAAGCTAAAAAGAAATAATAAATATGATTATTTAAGAATTTATCCTAATAATGAAGAGTATGAAATAAGATTTAGAGAAACTATGAGAATCCTTGAAAATAACTTAGATTATACATATAATGATATTTTAGAATACTATAAAAATGTATCAGATCGAATAAATTTAGACCAAGAAGAAAAAAATAAAAATTTAATTAAAAATGATGCTAAAAACATAGAATTGTGGAATAGATGTATTTACTCGGGAATAAAGGATAAAATCACTGGAATTCATTTAATTAATGATAAATTTGAAAATTATTCCTTTTTTGCTTCAATAAAACAAGACATATTTATCAATAATATAGGTTTTGAATTCATTTGGTCGTTTGCCATGCCAGTAGACATTTTAAGTATATTTGGTGATGGTTTAAATTTTGGAAAAGACATTGAAAATATGAGTATAGCTGATTTGGAAGAGTTAGAGGATGATTTTGAGAAAGAAACAATTTTTAGTATAAATGAACTAGTTTATTTAAAAGAAAAATCTGAAGAATATAAAGATTATAATTTAAGATTAATAACAAAAAATAAAGTAGATGGTTCAAAAGTATTAAAACTTTATAAAATTATTTTTTATAAACTCAAAGATGATATAAATCATAGGAAAATATTACAAAAAGAATTTTCATCAATTATAAATAAATTTATATTTCAATCACTAGTTTTTGATTTTGATAAATTAAAAAATTCATTTGGTTTAAAAGAATTTGGTTTTTTTCATATAATCCCTTCAGATTTCATTGGAAAATCTCCAAATAATCTGTATTCTTTAAAAACAGGTTTTAACTTTGATTATTGTGATGATAGTCATGATTTCGAGATATTATGAAAATCATATTACTGGACAACAAATGAATTATTACTTTATTTGTAAAACAAAATTATGGTTATCTGCTCACAAGATAAATATGGAATTAGAATCAGATACTGTTTTAATTGGAAAACAACTTCATGATAGTAGTTATAAAAGAGAAAAAGAGCTTTTAATCGATAATTTAATTAATGTAGATTTCATTAAAAAGAGAAAAAATATTGAAATTCATGAAGTAAAAAAAACTCCTAAAATGGAAAAATCTCATGAATATCAGCTATTGTACTATATTTATTATTTAAAAAATAAAAAAAATATAGACAATATTGTAGGTTATATAGACTATCCTAAAATTAGGAAAAAAGTTAAAATAAAACTTACAGAGGAAAAAGAAGAAGAAATCAATGAAATTATAAATGAAATTAACAATATTATTAATTCAAAAATTCCAAAGCCTAAAAAGCTAAGAATTTGCCGAAAATGTGCTTATTTCGAGCTTTGTTGGATATAAAAAAACTGTAAAAATATTTATTTAGAATTCTTTGTATGAATAATATGTAACTTTTTTTTTTAGTGCATAATGTTAGAAAATCTCGTAGAATATTATAAATTATTAGTGTGGGGAATTCATAATGAAAAAATTACCAAAGGGATTATCAACATTTCAAGAAATAATTGAGGACAATTATGTTTATGTTGATAAAACAAAATACATTCATAAAATGATAAACACGGGAAAATTGTATTTTTTATCAAGACCAAGACGTTTTGGAAAATCATTGCTTATATCCACATTAGAAGAGTTATTTAATGGAAATGAAGAGTTATTTAAAGGACTTTATATTCACGACAAATGGAATTGGACTAAAAAATATCCAATTATTAGATTAGATTTTGGAAAAATAGCTCATAAAAATCCAGAAGTATTGGAAAATTCATTGGATGATTTTATAAATCAGAAAGCAAGAGATTATTCTATAAATCTTATTAGTAGAACATTAACCAGTAAATTTGCTGAATTAATAGAAGAAATCCATAAAAAGTTTAGTACTAAAGTTGTGGTTTTAATTGATGAATATGATAAAGCTATTAGTAGCCATATTGATGATATTGAAATAGCTAAAGAAAATAAAAATATATTAAGAGATTTTTATCAAGTTTTAAAATCTTGTGATGAACATATACAATTTCTTTTCATTACTGGAATAGCTAAGTTTGCTAAAACATCCATTTTTTCAGATTTAAACAATGTTGATGATATTACAATACATCCAAAGTATGTAAATATATGTGGATATAAACAAAATGACTTAGAAACATATTTTAAAGAACACATCAGAGAAATAAGTAAAACCATTAACATGAGCTATGATGATTTGATTAACTCCATAAAAAAATGGTATAATGGTTATTCATGGGATGGGAAAAATTTTTTGTATAATCCATTTTCTATACTAAAATTTTTAGATACAGGAAAATTTGCTAACTATTGGTTTGAAACTGGAACACCTAAGTTGTTAGTAGATTTAATAAAAAAAGACTCGCTAGATATTGAAGTACTGACAAGAAAAAAATCTGAATTTTCGGGTATTTTTCCAAATTTTGATCTTGAAAACTTAGATTTTTCAACTGTCTTATTACAAACAGGTTATTTAACCATAAAAAATGAATTTGCTTCTCCAGGAGAACAATCTGTCTATACCATAGCTATTCCAAATAAAGAAGTGGAAGAATCTTTATTTAGCTATATAATTGGGAATTATACAAAGTATAGTGCAGAAAAAATAGAACCAATGACAAGAAATATGTTAAAATACATTATACAACTTGATGAAGAAAATTTACAAAAATCATTTGAAATTTTGTTATATAAAATACCTAATATGATTTATGGAGAAATAAAACAGGAATTAGAAGCATATTATAAAATTCTTTTCATATCATGGATACAACTTCTTGGATTTGATATCGAAGGAGAAATAATGAGCATTAAAGGAAGATTAGATGCTATACTAAAACATGATGACTTAGTCTTAATAATTGAATTCAAATTTAGTAAAGATAAATCCTTTGATGAAATGCTTAAAGATGCAAAAAAACAAATTATTGATAACGAATATTATAAACCATATCAAAATAAAAATGTTTTAATACTCGCTGTTGCATTTAAACCAAGAGATGTTAAATGTCAATTAATAACACTTAAAGATGTTTTAATAGAATTTAAAAAATAATACTATAATCTAGCTATTTAAAACAAATATTTTTTTCATAAATTAGATAATTGGTGTTATCGATGCCAAAGAAAAATTATTATCTTTTATCCGATGGAATTTTAAAACGAAAAGAGAACACGATTTATTTTGTTAACGAAAAAGGTAAAAAGCCTATTCCAATCAATAAAATTTATTGTATATATGCTTATGGTCAAATCACAATTTCATCACAAGTTATCAGTCTTTTTGCTAAATCTGGAATTCCGATTCACTTTTTTAATTATTATGGGTTTTATAATGGAAGTTTTTATCCAAGAGAAACATTATTATCTGGTGATTTAGTTGTTAAACAAGCAGATACTTATTTAAAACATGTTAAAAGGATAGAATTAGCTAAATTATTTGTTGAAGGATCTGCAAAAAATATTTTGAAAGTTTTAGCTTATTATAAAATTGATAGTTCTATAAAAGAAACTTTAAGTGATTTAAAAGATTGTAATCTTATCACAGAAATAATGAATGTGGAGGGAAGAATTAGAGCAGAATATTATACTAAATTTGATGAAATTCTTCCTGAAGATTTTAAAATGGAAGGTAGAAGTCGTCAACCTCCAAAAAATATGATAAACTCTTTAATAAGTTTTGGTAATTCTATGATGTATGCAACAACATTAACCGAAATTTATAATACACAACTCAATCCAACTATTTCATTTCTCCATGAACCTTCTGAAAGGAGATTTTCATTAGCATTAGATTTAAGTGAAATATTCAAACCGATATTTGTTGATAGGTTGATCTTTTATCTTGTAAATAAGAACATGATTTCCAAAGAAGATTTTGATCAGGATTTAAATTGTTGTCTTTTAAACGAAAAAGGAAGGACTAAATTCGTTCAAGAATATAATAAAAGACTTGAAAAAACAATAAAACATCGAGATTTGAATAGAAAAGTATCTTATAGAAGATTAATAAGATTAGAGTCATATAAACTAGTCAAACATATATTAGGAACAAAAAAATATAATCCATTTGTAATTTGGTGGTAGTATTTATTTAATAATCGTTTATGATATTAAAGTAGAAAGAGTAAATAAAGTGAAAAGTTTTTTAAGACAAAATTTGTTTTGGATTCAAAATTCTGTTTTTGAGGGTGAAGTAACTAAAAGCGAATATAACTCTATAATATCTGGTTTGAATAATATTATTGATCCCAATGAAGATTCAGTTATAATATATAGATTCAGAACTAAAGATGAAATGAATAAAGAAATTTTAGGCATTGAAAAGTCACCAATAACAGAAATACTTTAATTAACTTTTTTTTAAAAAAAGCATTAGTTATTTTCCCTATTTTACCTAAACAAATGATAACTTCGCATCGTTTATCATGAAAAAATATAATTTTGTGAAATAACCTCTCATATTTCAAAACCTTGTTTTGTAAAAATACCACCTCAAAGTTATTATAAAAATATATGCTTCTTATGATGCAAATTATTTAAGGAATTATATACAATATTTCTTATTTTTTTAAATATACTCTTTTTTAAATTGTCGTTGTTTAATATAAACTTATTACATAATTATCTATCGAAAATTTTAAGTGTTAAAAAGAAAAATATATTATGGGAATTTGCTAATTTTAAGCAAAATCTCGTCCTGTTTGAATCAGAACAATTTGTAATTGAAATTACTATAGAATCAATACTAAATACATCTGCATTATGGTTTGAATCAGAACAATTTGTAATTGAAATAAGTTTGCTGACATGCTAGAAAGATTTAACAAATTTGGTTTGAATCAGAACAATTTGTAATTGAAATTAAAGGATGGGATAAAAAGAGCTGGGATGATCTAGTGTTTGAATCAGAACAATTTGTAATTGAAATGAGACTAATGAGGGTTTTGTTGAACTTAATCATTTTTGTTTGAATCAGAACAATTTGTAATTGAAATATAGATAATACTGAAGAGGAATAAAAGCATGAAAATGTTTGAATCAGAACAATTTGTAATTGAAATTCTGAAGACTACATGATCATATTCGTATAATCTTCGTTTGAATCAGAACAATTTGTAATTGAAATGTTGCCTGGATTGGAAAGGAAGTAGAAGTAATTTTAGTTTGAATCAGAACAATTTGTAATTGAAATAGTAGAACTGACAATGCACATCCAAAAACTTCCTCGCGTTTGAATCAGAACAATTTGTAATTGAAATTTTTTTTAGTATTTTCAAATATATACTTATTTTCCCGTTTGAATCAGAACAATTTGTAATTGAAATGAAAAAGATTATGAATTCTTTCAATTGTGGGCTGGTTTGAATCAGAACAATTTGTAATTGAAATGTTGCAGTAGTAGCTGCATTAGCTACAGCTATTAGGGTTTGAATCAGAACAATTTGTAATTGAAATTTGTTTCCCAAGGACATGTATTAAAAAAGAATGAAGTTTGAATCAGAACAATTTGTAATTGAAATCCGAATGTTGTTTTTTTATCAATGATTAGCTTAACACGTTTGAATCAGAACAATTTGTAATTGAAATATGAACAATGGCTGGAAAGAAGCTGTGAGATTATTTAGTTTGAATCAGAACAATTTGTAATTGAAATTTTCACCATACTCATTGATTATTTCTTTTGTCCTTGTTTGAATCAGAACAATTTGTAATTGAAATCTTAAAAACTAGATTTTTACCACATGCAGTATCTAGTTTGAATCAGAACAATTTGTAATTGAAATGCATGAGCCATAGCTTCACCAATAGCTGCACTTTTCGTTTGAATCAGAACAATTTGTAATTGAAATGGTTCTTCATAGAGCCATTCATCATGGAATGTACTAGTTTGAATCAGAACAATTTGTAATTGAAATAAAACTACATTAAACAGAGCATAAAAATCTCTATTTTGTTTGAATCAGAACAATTTGTAATTGAAATGAAAAGTAGTAATATCATCAATACTATTACAAAGATTATAGTTTGAATCAGAACAATTTGTAATTGAAATGCTTCAATGTCTTCTTTAGTGTCTTTTTCCTTGTCAGGTTTGAATCAGAACAATTTGTAATTGAAATACAAATATGAATTATCAGTTACAAGTAGCTGTTAAGTTTGAATCAGAACAATTTGTAATTGAAATGGAAGCTATGAATTTATTCTTCCAGTAGTTATGTGTTTGAATCAGAACAATTTGTAATTGAAATGCAGATTCAATACTGGTTTTTATAAGAGCAAAAGTTTGAATCAGAACAATTTGTAATTGAAATGCCACAGCTGAACAATCTGTATAAAAGGTTCAACAAAGTTTGAATCAGAACAATTTGTAATTGAAATATCAATCAAAGGAAAGAAACAACAATAGCTGTTGTTTGAATCAGAACAATTTGTAATTGAAATCTTGTAATGATTCCAATATTTTGTCAGCTACTTCAAGTTTGAATCAGAACAATTTGTAATTGAAATGTTACTTATGAGCTTATTGGTGGTGCTGGCGGAGTGTTTGAATCAGAACAATTTGTAATTGAAATTTTTATCAAAAGCTTTATATACTATAGAGAACTATTAGTTTGAATCAGAACAATTTGTAATTGAAATAAAAAGAATTGAATATTACTAAAATCATGATTAAAAAAATCTTCAACATCTTCAAATGGGTTTGAATCAGAACAATTTGTAATTGAAATGGCAATAAAGCTACAGGTTTGCTTGAGTTTTCAGACGTTTGAATCAGAACAATTTGTAATTGAAATTAACCATGCTATGGTAGGGTTCATTGAAGATAATCGTTTGAATCAGAACAATTTGTAATTGAAATACGTCTACAGGGCAAAGGAAAACCTCTCATTTTGGAGTTTGAATCAGAACAATTTGTAATTGAAATATTTCTTAGTCCTTCAAAAGAATCAGATTCTTTGGTGTTTGAATCAGAACAATTTGTAATTGAAATAAACGATTAAAAATTAATATGGAGGATTATTATTATGGTTTGAATCAGAACAATTTGTAATTGAAATGAATAGTCTGGATTGTTTCCAAGTACTGCATAAGCTTGTTTGAATCAGAACAATTTGTAATTGAAATATTAATGAACCAACAATATCACAAGAAGAACTGACAGGTTTGAATCAGAACAATTTGTAATTGAAATATGAAAAAACGAATTGAAAACATTGAAAAAGAACTGTTTGAATCAGAACAATTTGTAATTGAAATGAATTACAGACAATACACTTTCTTTATAATCTTAATAAGTTTGAATCAGAACAATTTGTAATTGAAATAATGAAATCATAGAAAATGTCCTAGAAGGTGGCAAGTTTGAATCAGAACAATTTGTAATTGAAATGATAAAATTTGTTACTTGAAATTAGATCTTGAAGGTTTGAATCAGAACAATTTGTAATTGAAATATATACATGAATTAGATGTTGATACTTATGCCAAGTTTGAATCAGAACAATTTGTAATTGAAATATCCCATAATGCTATAATAGCTAATACTAGTCCTAGTTTGAATCAGAACAATTTGTAATTGAAATACATTACTAATTATGCACTAGACCTAATAGATGAGTTAGTTTGAATCAGAACAATTTGTAATTGAAATGCAGCTGGTTTAATAAAGATATTTAATAAAAAGGAGGGTTTGAATCAGAACAATTTGTAATTGAAATATAAGCACTTGAAGTATTGGATGTGAAAGCATTGATTAGTTTGAATCAGAACAATTTGTAATTGAAATATTAATAGCTGCGATAATAGGTAGTAAGTTTGGTGAGTTTGAATCAGAACAATTTGTAATTGAAATTACCATTAAGGTAGACTTTAGCTAGTACTCGACCATAGTTTGAATCAGAACAATTTGTAATTGAAATACTTATTTATCTCAATTAGAGATTAATGAAGTGAAAGTTTGAATCAGAACAATTTGTAATTGAAATTAGAACTCTTCGTGAACATTCGTGGAGGTATAAAGGTTTGAATCAGAACAATTTGTAATTGAAATGAACTAGTTTGGAATTGGTTATTGTCTACATTAACTAGTTTGAATCAGAACAATTTGTAATTGAAATGCAATACCAGATTATCGTAGAACAGTTATACAAGGTTTGAATCAGAACAATTTGTAATTGAAATCATAAATCTAGAGATGGTGTTAATTCTGTGTGTTTAGTTTGAATCAGAACAATTTGTAATTGAAATAATATCAAACCATTTAGACGCTGGGAGTCATTGATTAGTTTGAATCAGAACAATTTGTAATTGAAATAATAAATTTTGGAAAACTAAAGCAGAGAGTATGATAAAGTTTGAATCAGAACAATTTGTAATTGAAATCAAGATCAGGACAAATACCATAAACATTCGCACCAAGTTTGAATCAGAACAATTTGTAATTGAAATGAAATTGGAGAATTATTTGATAGGGAAGTAACAGTAAGTTTGAATCAGAACAATTTGTAATTGAAATTTGTATAATGAATGGTTAATGTTATTTAGCTCTCTCGTTTGAATCAGAACAATTTGTAATTGAAATAAAATATTAAACGATTACATTAAATTTGGTAGGTTTGAATCAGAACAATTTGTAATTGAAATACAAATACTACAAGTCCATTCACCTTCATAATGAGGTGTTTGAATCAGAACAATTTGTAATTGAAATATGTTTAACCATGAACAAGCAATCAAGAACATATGTTTGAATCAGAACAATTTGTAATTGAAATCGTATAATGTCAATTTCACAATCACACTGTTCAGCTAGTTTGAATCAGAACAATTTGTAATTGAAATTTTTTCACTTCAAATGGGATGTGCTTATTATGAATAAGTTTGAATCAGAACAATTTGTAATTGAAATCTTTTTATAAATTTATCTTTAGGTTCTGAAAAAATAGTTTGAATCAGAACAATTTGTAATTGAAATGGCGTTTTGCATACACAATCTATACTTTTAACCGTGTTTGAATCAGAACAATTTGTAATTGAAATTTTCTATAAAGATGGTGGTTTGTATGGTGTAAGTAAAGTTTGAATCAGAACAATTTGAATTGAAATGTGTTTTTGGGACTGAAAGAGAATAATGAAGCCTTAGTTTGAATCAGAACAATTTGTAATTGAAATTAATTTCTGAACAAGGTCTAGCATCTGCATGAAGGTTTGAATCAGAACAATTTGTAATTGAAATTTTGAATAGCTTCTTCCATTTCGTTTTCCTTTGTCTTGTTTGAATCAAACAATTTGTAATTGAAATTCTTTAAAGTTATGATAGAAATCAAATATTCCAGTTTAAAATCAGACATTTGTAATTATATCCATTAAAAGCCGTAGTACCATTAGTAGTTACTGGTTTAAAATCAGATAATTTGTAATTATATCCTGTTAGAACATCAAGGTTATTACCAAAATATCCTTTTAAAATCAGCTTGAATTGGAATTAAAGTTGCCTTGGAAAATTAGAAAATAGTAATAAGTGTTTAATCAAATATTGTAAGATTTAGAAAATAGCTTAAAATATAATTTTATACATGATATTAAATCAGAGTCATGAAAATTTAGTTCAAAATCATGATAAGTACTTTATTAAGATGAAATATTAATCATAATGATATAACAAGTTTCATCCAATTTTAGCATTTCAATTCCATCAATCATATATAAATTTGATATGTAATCATATTTATAGAAATATCTATCAAAATTAGTAAAAATATAAAATAATTATTTAATAGGAGTTCAATTATGAGATTAAAAATAATATTAACATCAAAAAAAACTTTGCATATACCTTTCAACTATAACTATATATTATCTTCAATAATTTATAGTAAAATAGCTGATTTGAAATTAGCTAAGGAATTACATTCCTCCAAATCCTTTAAATTCTTCACCTTTTCACAACTATATATACAACAACGAAATATGGTTAAAAATGGATTTATTTCTAAAAATGGAACCATCAACTTCCAAATAGCTTCTCCCAATGAACATTTAATCAAATCTCTTGTTAATGGCTATCTTGAAGATCTTCAAGTTGATTTTATAGGACAAAAACTATTTGTGGAAAAAATTGAATTATTACCTCCTCCAAAATTTGAAAGTGAAATGAAGTTCAAAACCATTTCTCCAATAATTGTTAGAACAAAAAAAGAAATTGATGGGAAATTGAAAACTTGGGATTTGAATCCATCAGATTCTATGTTTTTTTCAAATATTGAGAAAAACCTTGTTAAAAAATATAACAAGTTTTATGACAAAGAAATAGCTTTTGATGATATAAAAATAAGCTCAGAAATGAAATTAGTTAAAAGAAAAAGAATAGCTATTGAGAAAGGAGATATCAAAACTTATAACAGAGCATTTATGATGGATATAGCTATGGAAGGGGATAAAGATCTTATAAAATTTGGATATAACTGTGGTTTAGGTGAAAAAAATTCATTAGGGTTTGGAATGATGGATTTAGATTATTAACTATAACTAAACCTTCATATTTTATAAAACATGTTATTTACAGATTTTAATATATTTCAAGTGTTTATCATGTTTTTTTAAAAAATAGACGTTATATAGGCTTTGTTCAAAATCAGAACAATTTGTAATTGAAATACGCCTATTGTGGTCATGTCTACATGATTATAGGGTTTGAATCAGAACAATTTGTAATTGAAATTTCTCTTCTCTCATTTTACATCAACTCAAAATCATAAGTTTGAATCAGAACAATTTGTAATTGAAAGTGGGAAGGAGTTAGATGGGTAGTTCTCAGGCTAGTAGTTTGAATCAGAACAATTTGTAATTGAAATTTCATATAAACATCATTAGCTACTTGATAAATATCTAGTTTGAATCAGAACAATTTGTAATTGAAACTGCTTATCTTTTGTTCTTTCTTATATTGAATAAAAACATAACACAGCACAAACTATGCTAAGAAACAATCCATTTTTATTTAACCAAAAAATAGCTATTTAATGATAACGAGTCTCAACCAAACAAAGTTTTCAAATAAGATTATTTTAAAAACTTTTCATGGCAAAAATGACAATATTCATGACAGAAGAAAGGATTACAATTTTTTTTTGGAGTGTTCCGATTGAGACTCTATCATTAATTTTTTGCAAACATATTTTTTATTCAATAGAGGAGGGAATTCTTTAATAAAAAATTATTCACAATTAACTATTATGAATTACTAGTATATAAATTTTATTGTCGACTACTTGTTGTATATTTTTTTTATTATATGAAATTAGCTGTATATTTTTTTTATTACATAAATTATCAGTATATATTTTCCATTAATTTATTATTGTTCATTATAATGTAAAAAAATAATAGAATTACAATAAAATCCTTTAAAACTAAATAAATTAGGAGGATATGAATAATCCTAATCATTAAAATAAATAATGCAATAGCTAAGCATTAATAGCTATCAATATCTATCTTAACTAGCTTATCACTAATTATTATAATCACAAGTTTTTGCAATCAAATATCATGCAATAAGCTAAAAAAAGATTAAAAACTAATCAAGTCTGTTTAAAATACATTGAAAAAATAGAATTTGATTGATACTCTTATATTATAAAGTTATATCAACCTAATAAAAAAATTTAAAATAAATTATTTCCATTTAAGATAATTAGAATACTAATATCTCTTTGAAAAAAGATAAAAATTAATAAGACCTAAAATAACCAAAATTATACCTGATAAAATAATTAACCACTCAAAAATAGCATAAAACCAACTTAATATTAGTATCAATAAACCAAAAATAGATGTAATTAAACTTAATATTTTCAAAATTTTTATATCCACTATAAAACACTCCTCTTTAAAAAAAGATTTCATAAAATAACATCAATAATCCAATAGCTTTTCAATTTCTAATAAAACTGAATTAATAGCTAGATTAAGTAATTGTTTTCCAAAGACATCATCTACATAAACACCATGATTTTCAACTTCACTAGCTCCTTCTTCAATTTTTGGATCATTTTCTCTTGCTCTTTTAAACTTAGCTAAACCAACTTCTCCAAATTCATTTAAATTAGTTTGATTAGCTATTTCATCTTCATCTAAAATTCCAAGAATTTTGCCTATGGAAAGTTCACCTGAACCACCATGTGGTCCTTCTGTTTCAACTATTTTATTATCTATCATAATATCCAGTTGTGTTTCATTTTCAATATGGTCAATATATGTAAATAATGGAATGTTACCTCCATGAGCATTAACTATTATTACTTTCTCAATAGCTAAATACTTCTTTGCAGATTTTAAAGTTTTTATTAAATTATTAGCTAACTCTTCAAGGGAAAAATGAACACCATGATTTATTTCTTCAATCTCATGAGCAGGATATATCACACCTAAGAATTTAGCTCCACTTTCAAGTGATGAGGATAATGCAATATAAGAAGCTATTTTAGCATCTGTATCAATAGGTAGTGCAGGACCATGATTTTCTAAGTGTGATCCTAGAGCTAATATTCCGACTTTATGAACATTTGGATTTATTATATTTCCAGCAGTATATCTTAATTCTACCATTTTATCATTTTTTGAAATTTCTTTAATTATTTAAAGAAACTAATTAACTTATTTAATATATACTCATTTTATAGCTGAAGATTCCAAATGTTGTCTCCAATAAAATGAACTGTTTCAATAGCTTTGCCTTTATCATTTTTAACCATTTTATTACCTGTAATTAAACTTACCCCAATAGCTAATGGTTTTTCATGATTTTCATCAACTATAACTACAATATCAGATTTTTCTATATTTTCATCAGTAGCTACTATTCCTGGACTCATAACATCAGCACCATTTGCCATGTATTTAACTGCTCCCATGTCTACAATTACTTGTTTTCCATGAATGTTATTATCAATAATAGCTTTTAATGTTGGAAAAGGTTTTTTATTTATCAATATAATGTGTGGCTGACCATTGATTAGTACAAAAGAATTAAAATCAGTTTCTAACATCTCAACATTTGATTTATCTGGAATTATTGATGAATATTCTTTTAATTCTTTTTTTATTTCTTTAAGTTTCTTTTTTTTGAGATGATATCTTTTTTTAATTTTCAAAATTAGCACCTATTATTAATATTAAAGATTATTTTACTCTTTGAAATAGCTAATAAATCAATTAAATATTTATAATTAAGAAATTTATTTATATTAATCGTTTAACTTTTTAGGTTTTTGAAGGATTGTTATTAATAGCTTAACTTTTTAAGTTTTTGAGGATTATTTTAGGATATTTCATCAATTATTCTACTATTTCATCTAAAGGAGTTCTTCCAACTTCTAATTTATAATTATAATAATTTTCCTTGAAATATTTTAAATCAGATTTCTAAATCTTTGTTAATCTTATAGGGAATATTCATGATTCTATAGTAATTACCATAAATTTATATATTGTTTTTATAATAGCTATTACTTGTCATACCTTGAAATTAATCATATAGCTGATATTTTATTAAATAATCAGTCATAGAATTTTTATCAAACCAAAGTTAAATTTTTAATTATATATTTCATTATTAATTTACTACTAATTATTATTTATCATTAAGTATTTTAATAAGATTATAAAAAGAATATCCACAAACTATTTATATCATATCAGTCAGACTTAATATATTATTTATTCATTTATCAATTTTTAAAATAATAGATTTTCAAAAATACTATTTTAAAGTTTTTAAGCATTTATTGTTTTACATTATAAATAATAAAATTTAGAATAGTTAAATTAGTTACATTTAAATAAGAATCTAACATATGAATATTTAGAATAGTTAAATTAGTTACATTTAAATAGGAATCTAACATATGTATTATAGTAATAGGTGATAATCGTGAGCGGACAACAAAATGTTCAAAGACCACTTGATGCATTAGGTAAGGCAACAAACTCTCCAGTTTTAATAAAACTTAAAGGAGATAGGGAATTCAGAGGCATACTAAAAAGTTTCGATTTACATATGAACCTAGTTCTTAATGATGCTGAAGAATTAGAAAAAGGTGAAATTACACGAAGACTTGGAACTGTTCTGATTAGAGGAGATAACATAGTGTATATATCTCCATAGAATATAGCTATTTAATAGCTATTTCTATAGAACTATTACTTTAAAATCTTAAATTTATTAGGAATTTAAATCTGTATTTTACATTATTAATTAATGTGCTATCTTATATATTTACTAATTTTAAATAATTTGTTTTATTAGCTATATAGCTATTTTTTAAATACTGAGTATTTAATATTACAATTACAGATATTGTATTAAAATATATTATTATACTACTAATTATCAATTTAAGGAGGATAATCAATGAAAGGAACGCCTTCAATGGGTAAAAAGAATAAAAAAACCCATATTAGATGTAGAAGATGTGGAAGAAATTCTTATCATGTTCGTAAAAAGGTCTGTGCTTCTTGTGGATTTGGAAAATCTAAGAAAATGAGAAGATATAATTGGCAAAATAAAAAACCAGTTACAGGTTTTAGACTAAAATAATATCAATCATATCACAATGCTTTTTTTTCCAATTGTGTTATACATTATTAATAATCAAATTTTTGATTATTTTATCTTTTAAAAGCAATAATAGAATCAATTATAAATAATTATAAATCACTATAAATCATTTAGGACATTAACCTAATCATTTAAAAATAAAAACATTTAGTAAATGTTATTATTTTATTTTTATCTATAAATAGCTTTTTAAATGATGATTTGTTAATTCACTAATTGAACAATTAAATTTAAATACTTACTAAGAGTAAATATAGTATATTAACTAATATCATCTGATAAATTATAATATTTCTATTTTTTTAAAAATCAATATTTTTAAATATTGAATAGCTATTTATATCTGAATATTACAATAATTTAGAAATTTTCTAATTTAATCACTATTAATGAATAAATATTATTTATCATAACTGAACTTAAGCATTTTTCTATATAATATAATTTACAAATTTTAATATTACTTAAAGTGGTACAATGGCAAGAACAAAAAAAGTTGGTATTACAGGAAGATTTGGAGCTCGTTACGGGAGAAAAGCTAAAAGAGCTGTAAAATCCATTGAAGAAAACATGAAAAAAAAGCATGTTTGCCCTAAATGTGACAGACCTTATGTAAAAAGGATTAGTGCAGGAATTTGGAAATGTAAAAAGTGTGATGTTGTGTTTACAGGTGGAGCATATGTTCCTGAGACTCCTATGGCTAAAACAGCTTCACGTAATATAAAAAGAATTGTTGGAGGTCAATAATTGTATAAATGTTCTGAATGTGGAACTGAAACTGATCTTAAAAGCTATATGGAAAATAAATGTCCTAAGTGTAGATATAGGATATTATTTAAAAAAGTTCCTGAAGTTAAAAAAACAGTTAAATCACGTTAATATTATTTTTTATTCTTATTATCATGGTTAATTAATAATTTTTTATTCTTTATTATTGTGATTGTTATCAATGGTTTATTAATTATTTTTTATTCTTTATTATTGTGATTGTTATCAATGGTTTATTAATTATTTTTTATTCTTTATTATCGTGTATGGTGATAAAGAGCTTAATTAATTTATATTCTTTGTTCTCATTTATCCTGGTTAATTTATAATTTAGTATTCTTTATTATTAAATAAATTAATATTTAAATTTTAGAAAAAAAAAGAATTTTTAAGAAAGTTTATTAATAAATTTAAAATCTACTCATTCTATAATCTTTGATAATTGTTATTTTTCTAGAATTATTTTTTATTTATAAAAAACTTTAAATAATGTTTATATTATATTCATTGTTCATTATTCATTTGAGGTTGATTTAATGCTTATTTCTACATCAAGAAAGCCATCACAAAAAACGAGGTCTTTTTGTAAAAATTTATCACATGCATTAAATTTTACATATATTAATAGAGGAAAAATGAATATGAAAGATCTTTTTTTAAAATCTTCTCATTTGAATTATGATTTTACAATTTTAGTTTATGAAATTAAAGGAAATCCTTCTAAAATAACATTTTTCTCTAATGATGGTGATGAAAAATTAGCTATTTTAGTTTCAGTTAATTTAGCTAAGGAAAGGCTTAATATTAATACTAGTGAAATTAAAGTTAAATGTAATTACCCTGAATTAGCTATTTTCGCAGATATATTAGGTTTTGAAAATAGTATTTTCGTGAATAAAAACTATATTAACATTCAAAAAATCAATGAAAACGATAATTCTGACTCAAAAATGGATAATATAGCTATAATCGATTTTTATAATAAATATGGAAATAAAACTGCCTTACAAATTATAGTTAAAAAGATTTTAAATTAAATTTTATAAGTATCTTGTTTCAGATTTAGTTTGAAATTTTAAGTTTTTATAAATTTTATAAGTATCTTGTTTCAAATTTAGTTGAAATTAGATTTTAACCTTATAAAAATCTTGTTTCAAAATCAACTTAGTTTTTTCATATATTTTCTGATTATTTGTGAAATTTATAAAATTTATTAAGTTATGGAGGATTTTAGATTTCAATTGATTTATCAACGCCTTTAAATCATATTAAAGGTAATATTGTTATTGATTTAGATAATGAAAAACAAGCAAAAATTGTTTATAATTCTATTTTATTAGAATTTGAAGCAGCTCCAGACTTTAGATCTAAAGTAACTGTTGAACTCGAAAAAAGTTCAATTAAACTTTTTATTAAATCAAAAGATTCTACATCATTTAGAGCTTCGATTAATTCAGCTATTAAATGGATAACTCTCTCTTTGGAAATAGCTAAATTATCAAATAGCTATTAATAGCTTATTTTTCAGCTATTAACTCCATTTGGTTTTTAAGTATAATTTAAAAACAGTCAATTTCTTTGCGATGTTTTTTCTAAAGAAAATTTTTCATATTGTAGATAATAATAAATATTAAAAAGAATAAATTTAAGTTGTTATAAATAGATTTAATCTAATATAAATAAATCAAAAATATAATTAATAAATCTTATCGAATAAAAATTAATCTAATCTAGAAAAAAATCAAAATTATTATAAGTAGATTTAATCTAATATAAATAAATCTAAATCTTATAAATATACTTGATTTGGCATAATTGTTATATATAGAATATTTTGAATGTATAGGTGAAAAAATGGAAGTTCCACAAAATGTACAACATCAATTAAATCAGTTTCAACAATTACAACAACAAGCACAAGCTGTAACTGTGCAGAAACAAAATGTAGATATTCAAATTCAGGAAACTGAAAGAGCTCTTGAAGAACTTAAGAAAACAAAATCTGGAGCAGATGTATATAAAACAGCGGGTAATTTACTTATTAAAGTTGATCGTGATGAAGTTAATGAAGAGCTAGAAGAAAAATTAGAAACACTTAAACTCAGAGAAAAAACTATGGCTCGTCAAGAAGAAAGAGTCTTAAAAAAGCTTCAAGAAATGCAAACATCCATTCAAGAATCAATGAAAGGAAATATTCCTGAAAACTGATTTTTGAATCTAGTTATTTAATAGAAAGTCTTATAAATATCTTTATTTATTTTATTTTTAATTAATTTTTTAAAAATTATCTTTTTTAGGTGTCTACTTTTGAAAAAACTTAAAGAATTGAATCAAGAAGATTTACATAAAATTTCTGATTTTTTATCAGATAATATAAATGAATATATATTAGCTAATGTTCCATCTAAAGAGATTTTAGACATGGATATTAAAATAGAAGTTTCATATAATGAAAAACTCGATGTTGACATAGCTATAGATCTTGAATTCCATGAACTTTCTAAAGCAGATGTTAATATATCTAATATAGCTATTGATGACTCTTTATTAAAGCTTAATAGCTATTTAGATGAAAATTTTAGAATATAATTAATATTCATCAAAAATACTTATTTATCTTATTTAATTTAAAATCCGTAAATAATGTCTTTATATTTGTTTAAAGTATTTATTTATCTTATTTAATTTAAAGTCCGTAAATAATGTCTTTATATTTGTTTAAAGTATTTATTTATCTTATTTAATTTAAAATCTGTAAATAATATATTTATATTTGTTTAAAGTATTTATTTATCTTATTTAATATAAAATCATTAAATTTTATCCTTTATATTAATTAAAAATTCTAATTTTATTTATAATTAATTT
>Ga0099364_10004968_pt1 | contig 19920 bp, 17 predicted proteins | sample TergutTh196P3_FD_73070 | JGI IMG/M metagenome (GOLD analysis project Ga0099364, IMG submission 73070) | Microcerotermes parvus P3 segment gut microbial communities from Pointe-Noire, Republic of the Congo - Th196 P3 | ecosystem: Host-associated > Arthropoda: Insects > Digestive system > Gut ... | reverse complement strand
TTTGGATTTATGTTAAAATACTCGGCCTTTACGGGGTTTCCCGTATATATAAGCCTGCTTTTATCTTTAAAATATTTTCTGCTCTCCTCGAAGCTTATCATTACTTTGTCGGCCGTTTTCGCGAGCATTTTAGTCGTCAGCCCGGGAAATGCGTTCTGTTCGTGTATGACCGTCGGGATTTTAAGCTTCGCGGCGGCCGAAAGCACGGGCCAGCTCACGTAACCCCCCGTGCCTATGACGATATCGGGATTATATTTTTTTATTATTTTCTTCGCCGCGAGCTGTGAAGTGAACGCCTTTATCAGCGCGTCTATATTCGCGAAAGAAAACTTTTTCTTTCTGTTAAACGGACGCACTTTCAAACAATATAATTTATATCCCTCTTTAGGCACTACTTTGCTTTCCAGTCCCTTTTGCGTTCCGGCAAAAGCGACCTGTATATTTTTGTTTTTTTCGCGCAGATAATTCGCTATGGCGACGGCGGGATTTATGTGCCCTCCCGTGCCTCCTCCGCTTATCAGAATACGCATGATAAATCAACTCCCCCGCGTTTTTTTACGCTTTTTCTTCATATGAATATCTCGAAACCGATAAAATTATCCCCATCTCCCCCATCAAAACGATTAACGCTGTGCCACCGTAACTGAAAAACGGCAGCGAGATTCCGGTATTGGGAATCGTATTAGTCACGACCGCGATATTCAGCAGAAACTGTATCGCGACTTTTATTATTATCCCCATAACTACCAGAGAAGAAAATTTATTCGGCGCGTGATACGCTATGACGAATCCCCGCCATATCAAAACGATAAACAGAGATATAATAATAAGCGCGCCTATAAATCCCATCTCTTCGCATATTATGGCGAAAATAAAATCGTTTTGGGGTTCGGGAAGATACAGGTGCTTCTGCATACTCTGCCCCCAGCCTACTCCCGTAAGCCCTCCCGAACCTATCGCGTAAAGCGACTGAATCGTCTGATATCCGTCGCCGGACGGGTCAAGGAACGGGTCCCTCCACATTTCCACCCTCGACCTTGCGTATTCGCTGCCGAATATGCCGATTGCAACGAGCCCCGCGCCTATAGCCGCGAAAGCCCCGAGCCATTTAAGAGGCGCTTCGCCGATAAATATAATAAAGCAGCATATCGCGGCTATTATTATCAGCCCCGAAAAATGGCTCTGGAAAAACATCGCTACGGCTATTAAAACTATTATCAGTCCGGGAACTAATATCCCCCAGAATAAAGTCCTCATCCTGTCTCCCGCCTTGTTTATATAAAACGCGAAGAGAAGGACAACCGCGACTTTTAAAAGCTCGGACGGCTGAAAAGTTCCCAGAACCGGCAGAATTATCCATCTCATCATTCCGAAAACCGGGGTAATATAATTTAATAGAAGCGTCGCCGCAAAAAACCAGACCGCGATTTTTTCCAGAAACGTGTATTTGGCAAAATGCGACGCCCCGACCATCGCTGCGACGCCGAGAGCCGCCATAAAAAACTGCCTTCTCGCAAAATAATAGCTGTCTCCCCTGTATTGCAGGGCGTTCGCGTAACTCGCGCTGAATATCATGACCGTACCGAGCAGCAGCAGGATAATCACGAGCATCATAAATATATGGTCCACTCCCGACCTGTAGACGACGAGCTCCACGGCCCGGTTTCTCTTTCTTGATTTTTTACCGGTCGTAACCTGTCCGTAAGGCTCCGTCTTGCGTAGAACCGGTTTTTGCGTCTTCGTCTGCCGTTTGAGCCGGTTGTTTTTGTTACGGGGATTCCGCGTCATATTTTTTCCTCCTTCGCTTTATTTTATTTATTATCTCGATACCGCCGCGATTACCGATACCGCGCACATAAACAGAGTGAGCGACGCGGCGACCGAAACGATTTTAAATTCGCTCCAGCCGCTCATTTCGAAACTGTGGTGTATCGGCGACATTTTAAATACGCGTTTACCCGTCAGTTTAAATCCCGTCACCTGTATCATAACCGAAAGCGATTCGATTATATAGACAATCCCGAACAATAAAAGCAGCAGTTCCATATTCAGCCATACCGCGATTCCCGAAACTATTCCTCCCAGAAACAGCGAGCCCGTGTCTCCCATGAAGACCTTCGCGGGATAAATATTAAAATACAGAAAGCCTATAATCCCTCCGAGGCACGCTCCGGAAATCACCAGTCCGGGACTGTTTCCGTCTATATAAAATATAACGATAAACATCACCGTTATTATCGCCGTAACGGTTCCGCACAGACCGTCTATTCCGTCCGTCAGATTCACGCTGTTCATAATATAGACGATTCCGAAAACTATAAATATATAGTAGAAAACGCCGAGTTCTATATTTGCGTTGACAAACGGGATATATAATTCAGAATTTATAATCCCCGAATATCTCATTAAAACGACGTAGATTATCGGCGGGGGGAACTGTAAAGCGAATTTCTGTACAACCGTCAGACCCTCGTTTTGCTTCTTGATTAATTTCGCGTAATCGTCGAAAAATCCGATAATCCCGCAGCAGAGAGCCAGGGCGTAAGTATATACGACGGCGATTCCGCCGCTTTGATTTTCAAGGGTTAGCCCGAAAATCACGACAGACGCCAGAGACCCGAAGATAAACAGAAGACCTCCCATCACCGGAGTTCCCTCTTTCGACTTGTGCCATCTCGGACCTATATCGAGTATCTTCTGCCCCAGTTTTTTCGATTTCAGAAACGGGATTAGAATCTTACCGAGTAATACCGCGATAACCAGCGATAATACAAGAGGAGCGACAATATAATACACGGCGTATATATTCCCCCAATAATTATTTTATATTTCAATCGAATTTTTTCTTGAAATCGTCGATAACGGTTTCGAGCTCCATTCCCCTGCTCGCCTTAAACAATATAACGTCGCCTCTTTTCGCCATTTTATAGAGCGCGTTCGCAATTTCCGACTTTTCGTTAAAATACATGCAGTTTACGGAACTTCTCTTGTCTTTGCCTCTTTGTTTTATAGTATCGTGCGTAACTTTTGATTTTTCGCCGCAGATAAAAGCGATATCTATATTTTTATTTACGACTTCTTCGCCTATATTTTTGTGTATCATCTCTGAATAATCTCCCGATTCCAGAACGTCCGAAAGAACGGCGATTGATTTCGGCTTAAAATTTAAATTTGAACGCTCTTTTGATTTTGCCGCCATACCCGCAAGAACCCCGAGAGCGGCTCTGACCGATTCAAGGCTTGCGTTGTAGCAGTCTTCTATTATTGTTATATCATTAAAGTCATATATATTTTGTCGCATTTTTGCGTTCCTGAAATTATTAAAGCCGTTCTGGATTTCTTCGTTTGAAAGTCCGTAGATTTTCCCCGTGATAATTGCGGGCAGGGCGTTATAAATATTATGAAGCCCGACCGCTGGAATAACGAATTTAAAATTATCGGCTGAAAATTCAGATATATTTTTCTCATAGTCAAGATTTATATTTTCAGCCGTAAAACCGGCGTCTTTATTATTCAAACCAAAAAAATATTCTTTTCTTCCGGTTTTATTTTTCTCCGAATATAACAAGTCGCAGTCGGCGTTCAAAATTATATTAGAATTAAAATCCATGCCGTCGAGTATTTCGAATTTCGCTTTTTTTATACCCTCTCTCGAGCCGAGTTTTTCTATATGCGACGTGCCGATTGTCGTTATGACGGCAATATCCGGATTAGCCGTTTTTGACAGCCTTGAAATCTCGCCGAAGCCGCTCATGCCCATTTCGAGGACTATCGCCCTCGTATCTTCTTCAAGCCCAAACAAAGTCATAGGCAAACCGACTTCAGTATTAAAATTGCCCTCGCTTTTTTGAGTCTTAAACTTTTGATTAAGAACGGAATATATAAATTCTTTAGCCGTGGTTTTTCCCACGCTTCCGGTTATTCCAAGAGTTATATTGAGATTTTTAAACAAATTTTTATAATATTTCGCAGTATCTAAAAGAGCCTGTATCGTATCTTCGACTGTTATAATCACTGAATTTTTATTCTGTAAATCAATTATCTTTACACTGTCTTTCTGCATAACCGCGCCGAGAGCTCCGTCTTGCAGCGCTTTTTCCGCAAAATCATGACCGTCGGCGGCTTCGCCTTTAAATGCGAAAAACAGGCTCTCCGGCAGAATTTTTCTCGAATCCGTTATTATATTTTTTATTTTTATATTCCCGTCTCCAGCGATAATTTCGCCGTTGACGGCCTTTGCTATTTCAGACGCTTTTAGTTTTAAATTCATAAAATCCCCATACCGCAAATTTATTTTTATTATTTATTTTTATTTAAAATCTCAAAAACAGTCTCGGTCTCGCTGAAATGCCTCACGGAGCCTTTTTCGTTTATGTAATCCTCGTGGCCTTTTCCCGCAAGTAATATAACGTCTCCGGGCCGCGCCGTATTCATCGCGTATTCTATCGCTTCCCGTCTGTCCGTTATAGTTTTGAAATCGCTCCCGGTTATTCCCCGTGTTATATCCCGTATTATATTTTCGGGCTCTTCCGTTCTCGAATTGTCCGAAGTTACGACGCAGAAGTCGGCGTATTCAGACGCTATTTTCCCCATGACCGGACGTTTTGTCCTGTCTCTGTCTCCTCCGCACCCGAACAGCGCGATTATCCTGCCTTCCGTAAAAGTCCTTATAGATTTCAAGACGTTTTCCAGAGCGTCGGGAGTATGGGCGTAATCTATAAAAACAGAATAAGGCGTATTTGTCTCGAGTTTTTCCATTCTGCCCCGGACTTTTACTTTTTTCAGCGCGCCGCTTATAATTTTTTTATCTATGCCCAGAACATAACACGAGGCCGCCGCCGCAAGGGTATTATAGACGTAAAACTCTCCCGCCACAGGAGTGGATATTTCAAAGCCGCCGCCGTCAGTATTAATACCGATAAAATCATACGCCGCGCCGTCTACTCCGGAATATTTTATATTATCCGCGTAAAAATCCGGGTTATTATTTCTTGATTTTATGCCGTAAAGATAATTTTTGCCGGAATTTCCCGAAATTTCAATAATATCGCCCGACGCTTTATCGTCCGCGTTTAAAATTCCGGTCCTGCACATCTTAAAAAGTTTCGCTTTCGCTTTTTTATAATTTTCCATCGTCTGGTGAAAATCAAGATGGTCCTGCGTTAAATTCGTAAAAATCCCCAGTTCTATAATATCAAGCCCCGCGACTTTGTCAAGCTCGAGGGAATGGGACGAGATTTCCATAACCGCGTATTCGACCCCCGCGTCTTTCGCGAGGGAAAATAACCTTGCGAGTTCGTCGGGGTCCGAAGTCGTCAGTTTTGACTCTTCTTCTATTTTGTCGTCTATTATATATTTTATAGTTCCGAACAGCGCCGTTTTATATCCCGAATCTTCTAATATTTTCCTAATCATGTACGTAACCGACGTCTTACCGTTCGTTCCCGTTACTCCGATTACTTTTATATTCCCCGTCTTTACCGGTTCGCCGTACCATGTCATCCATAACTGCGCTTCTGTTTTTCTCGCGTTTCTGACTATTATATACGGCGTGTCTTTTATCGCCCCGTCAAAATCTCCGGGCTTATATTCCAGAATAACCAGCGCCGCCCCGTTTTTTACCGCCTCGCCTATATATTTATGACCGTCGGTCTTTGTTCCGGTCTGGCATATAAACGCGGAGTTTATTTTTACGTCGAGGGAATTTCTCGTTATATTGCAAATCTCAAAATTATTTATATCGTCCTTTAAATCTATACTGCTATGTATAATATCTATATTTTTTATTAAATCAAACAATTTCATAAACTTAACCGCTCTCCCGTTAAATATAATATAATTAATATTTACAAGTCAATTTCCGTTTTTTTGAGCGATATTAAATTTTTGATATTATCTTGAATTTTTAATTTATTTTTAAGTTTAATCAGTAACGGAAGCGTGTATAAAATCTACCGTTACGATTGTTCCGGTCTTCACCGTTTCGCCCGCGGCGGGGTTCTGCTCGGTCGCGGAGGCGCTCGAACTCATTCCCTCCGCTCCCCTTATATTTATATTCAGACCCGCGCCGGTTATTTCCGCGTTAGCGTCCGCGGCGCTCATTCCCGTAACGTCGGGAACTTCGACCGTCTGACGCTCGTAAATCTCGTCCGTGTATAATATAACGTTCCCGCCCTTAATCAGAGAGCTCCCCGCGTTCGGTATCTGCTCCCTCACAACGTCGCCGGAGCCGAAAACGGTATATTTTAAACCTCTCGACGTTATGTCTTCTTTGACCGTGTCGATTTTACGCATCCTGTAATTCGTCACGGATATAAGCCGCTCTTCTATTTCCTGTTCGGTGTACGCCGGCTCGATTCCCAGATAAGGCAGAACGTCGGCAAGCGTTCTTCCCACGAACGGCGCGGATATCACCCCGCCGTAAACGCTGTTTCCCGTTGGTTCGTCCACTATAACCACCATCGCTATCTGCGGATTTCCCGCAGGCGCGAACGCGACGCACGAACCTATTCTCGCGTCTGTTCCGACTTCCTTTTCGGACGTTCCCGTCTTTGCCGCTATCTCATATCCCTTTACGAAGGCGTTTCTCGCGGAGCCTCCCCCCGAAACCCCCTCCGCAAGTATTTTCGATATGCTCTCCGACGTATCCTGCGATATTACCATTCTTTTTATTTCGGGCTCGAAGCTTTTTATTATATTCCCGTCGTCGTCTACTATCGCCCTTACAACCCTCGGGGTCACTACTTTCCCCCCGTTCGCGACCGCCGCTATGCTCGTCAGAAGCTGTATAGGCGTTATTTTAAAACGCTGACCGAACGAAGCCGTCGCAAGCTCGACCGTTTTGAAATTCTCGGGTCTGTGCATTATGCTGCCCGCTTCTGAAGGTAAATCTATGCCCGTTCTCTGATTGTAGCCGAAGGCGTTGAAATACTTCAAAAACGTCTCCGCCCCTATCCTTTCGGCGGTCTGCATCGTGACGGGGTTACAGCTTTTCATGAGCGATTCCGCCCATGAAACCGAGCCGTGCCCGCCCCTTTGGTGGCACGATATGTTCACTCCGGAGACAGTATAATGCCCCGGACAGAAAAACCTTTCGTTTATACCGACGGCTTTTTCTTCGAGCCCCATCGCAAAAGTCGCCGCTTTGAGCGTGCTGCCCGGCTCGTATGCTTCCGAAATCGCCTTATTCTGCCACATTTTAAATAATTTCTGTCTTAATATTTCCGAATTTTTATCTTCTTCGGATTCGAACTCCTGCTTTTCTATAACTGCGAGCGTCGCCGCGTCGAGATTTATATAGTCTATGACCATGGGGTCTATAGTCCTGGGGTCGTTCAAATCATATGAGGGATAATTTGCCATTGCCAGGATTTCCCCCGTGTGAACGTCCATGATTATGCCGGTAACCCTCTCTCTGGGCAGAGACTCGGCGAAAGCGGCCTCCAGATTCTTCTCCAGAAAACTCTGGACGACAAAGTCTATAGACAGCACGACGTTGCTTCCGTTCTGGGCCTCGACGTAAGTAGAGTAATCCGACGAACCGAGCGACCTGCCCAGCGCGTTCTTTGCCGTAATTATCTTTCCGGGGATTCCCGCAAGATATTCGTCGTACTGAAACTCGACCCCGAACCTGCCTACCATTTCGTTATTTTCCGTTCCGGTAAACCCGATGACGTGGGCCGCGAGGCTTGAATGGGGATAAACCCTCTTTGTCTGGGGTCTGAATTTTATCGCCTTTATTTTATTCTCGTCCTTAAATTCCCTCACTTCGTTCGCCTTGTCTATCTCCACGTAATGCTTTATATTGACGTCTCTTCTGTGAATCCACTGGGTTCTCGCGTATGTATCTTCGTAATCTGCGCCGAGTATTTCGGACAGCCCTCTCGCTATCAGCCTCGCCTGTTCGTCGCTTTCTATTTCGGGAGGTTCTATAAAAATCTGTTCGACCGGTGCGTTGCTCGCAAGAATCTGGTAATTTCTGTCGTATATTTTTCCCCGCTGCGCGCTTACGGCTACCTCCGCGGACTGCTGCAGAGCGGCTCTCTCCTGATATTTTCCCGCGTCGGCTATCTGTATTTTATAAAGGTTATACAGCACTAACGCTAATCCCGCCGTTATAAACAGTACGACCCAGAAAATACGTATTTTACTTATTCTGTAAATACTTCCGTTCATAGTTTTTTATCCTTTCCCCTCCGGCTTTTTTATTCTGTCTGACATATTTTTATTATATTAGAACATAACGAAAATTATGTCAGTTAAAAAAGGCCGAAAATATATCGTTAAATAATTTTATCCCCTTAAACTCCCCGTTCGCCGCTTTTATTACCGTCGCCTTGTCGTAAGTCTCGGACGTAAGATAGCTTTTAGGCAGCGTTTCTTCCTTTACCATTCCCAGTTTATTTACCGCATAGTCGATTACTCCGTAACGTTCGGCTTTAATATCAAATTCCCTTTGGAGATACTGTTCCCTTCTCTCTTCGGCGGCTATATCCCTCTTCAGCTTGTCTATATCCATATTTTTATTATGCACCGCCATATAAGAAAACATCAGAAGCATCAGAAGGCCGAAAAAAACGACGACGCTCACAATCATGCCGAGCGGCAGTTTTTTGCCCTTTGTTTTTACGACGCTGTATTTTACGCTCGTTTTTTCTTTCGCGGCGATTCTGTATTTTCTTTTGCGCGCTTCGAGCGCCCTTCTCGTCACGGGGGTCGTCAGTTCCCTTCCCGTCGTGATTTTTTTACGTTTATTGGGAAAATCGGGGTTTGCCCCGACTCTTCCGTTATATCTTCCGGAGTCTCTTACCCGTCCCCGGGTATTCGCCGAAACTCCCCCGCCGGACGACGCGTACAAGCCCGCGCCGGCGCGCCTCGTCCCCGCCGTTCCCTGTCCTTTTGCCGTAACGCGGCTTTTATTTTTCTTATTATCAGCTTTCCCCGCCATACGTTTACCCCCCGGTTATATTAATAATTAATAATTTACAATTAATAGTTAATAAATTTATAGATTATACATAAATTTATCTTATAATTTTTCTATCGCCCGAAGCTTGGCCGGCTTTGACGGCGCGTTGATTTCGATTTCTTCCCTGCTCGCGAGCACGGGTTTTCTTGTAAGTATTCTCGACGTCGCCCTCTTTTTACATACGCATACCGGCAAAACTTTCGGACATTCGCAGTCCGTTTCGTATCTTGCGAAGCTTTTCTTTACGACTCTGTCCTCTCCTCCGTGAAAAGAAATTGCGACCAGTCTGCCTTTGCTCTCCAGCATTTTTTCGACCGAATCGAGCGCCGGTTCTATATTATTTATTTCGTCGTTCACAAAAATCCTGACCGCCATGAAAGTCTTCTTTGCGGGGTGTCCTCCCGAATATCCGACGTTTCTTACGGCGTATTTTATTATATCCGCAAGTTCATGCGTCGTCTCTATCGCTTTGGTCTCTCTCCTTTTGACTATCTCCCGAACGATAAGCTCCGTATATTTTTCTTCCCCGTATTTATATAATATCTCTTTCAGTTTATTTTTGTCAAAATTGTTTACTACGTATGCGGCGTCTAATTCCTGCTCTCTGTCCGCTCTCATGTCGAGCTTTGAATCGTTCGCGCCCGAATAGGCGAACCCCCTGTCCGACTGGATTTGATAGCTTGACAGCCCGAGGTCGATTAGCGCGCCGTTTATTTTTTCGAATCCGAGATTCTTTATTATTTTTTCCGCGTTGACAAAATTATCCTTAACGAAATAAATCTTGTCTTTATATTTTTTCAGCTTCTCTCTTGAGAAATTCACCGCGTCGGCGTCCCTGTCGACCGCAATCAGCTTTCCCGACGTTAATCTTTTCGCGATTTCTTCCGAATGGGAACCCCCGCCGCAGGTTAAATCGGCATAGACTCCCTCGGGTTGTATATTCAGATATTCGAGCGCTTCCGTTTTCATCACGGGAAAATGATTAAAATTAACGTTAAGTTCCATTTATTTTTATATATTTATATATCCATCTCTAAAAAATCGTTTATGATTTTCTCTCTGCTCTCCTGCGAGTTCAAGCCGGCGATAAACTCGTTCCAGTCGGGTACGCTCCAGATTTGAACGCAGTTGCTGTTTCCGACGACTATCAGTTCTCTCTCCTGCCAATGCGGAAGACCGGTATCTTTGCACAGCTGCTGATTTATAATAATCCTGCCCTGCGCGTCGAGCTCCACGTCTTCAGAATTATAATATATACTCTGCCTCGCGCGTTTCATTCTCGTAGCCGGAAGCCGTTCTATTTTTTCAGTAAACTCTTTCCACCGTTCGTAAGAGTATAGATTCAGGCATTTGTCTTCCAGGTCTTTGGAAATTACGCACTTCGTTCCGAGTTCTCCCCTGAATTTATGAGGAACGCATATTCTGTTTTTGGAATCGACCGAAACTACGTATCTTCCGAGCATATGCTTTTTGACCCCTCCGGTTATTCAAACCGTATAAATCGCGTAAACTTTTCCGCTTTACGTCCCCACCTGCCCCCACCGAGCCCCACCGGTCTAATCATTATAGTAGATAACACCCTGTATTGTCAAGGGCTTTTCAGGTCTTTTCTCCGCAATTTAAATTGTTTACACATTATTCGCATATCGTTCGGGATATATTCTGAATGTTTATTCTTTTTATATAAAGCAAGCCCGCGTGAAAAAATCACGCGGGCTTGCCTTATATTATATTTTTATTATATTTTTATTCGTATAAAGTCTTTTTACTTTGCGCTATTTATTCTGACTCATGAGATTTTTTATATAACCGGCGGCTTTTTCCGGAACATAACCGGATATATCTTTGCCGTATAGAATCATCTCTCTCACGAAAGTCGAGCTTATAAACAAATATTCCGGTTTCGAAGCTAAAAACAAAGTGTCTATGCCGTCTCCGAGCTTTCTGTTAATTTCAGCCATATTCAGCTCGTATTCGAAATCCATGATATTCCTTACGCCTTTTATTATAAAATCCGCGCCTTTTGACCTCGCGTAATCCGCCAGGAGAATCCCGTTCCCCGGTTCTTCCACCGTTACGTTATCTATATCCCCGCACGCAAGAATCAGCATATCAAGCCTTTGCTTTATATCGAACATCGTTTTCTTCGACGAATTTTCAAACGGCGCGACGTATATTTTATCAAAGATTTTAGCCGCCCTTGCAATAATATCGACGTGCGCGACGCTTACCGGGTCAAAAACTCCGGCGGCTACTCCTGTTTTTTTTCCTCTCATCTTTTCAGCTCCCGCTTCAAACTTTCAGAATCGTTATATATACTCTCCCGTATTTATAAACCCTGACGTTTTTTATACTTTCCGATATTTCCGGCTCTTTTTCAAAATTTAAATCGGGCCGTTCTCCGCTGCCCGTCTCGCAGATTATCAGTCCGCCGTCCGCCATAAATTTATTTTTTATAAGTTTCCTTACGCAGTCTTTTATTATATCCGCCGAGCCGTAACCATTATTATAATGATTATACGGAGGGTCTGCGAAAACTATGCCGAACTTATCGGATTCTTTAAAATCCCTGCGCTTTTTGAGAGCGGACAGATATTCCGAATAGTCGTATTTCAATACGGCGCATTGATTATATAATTTTGCTTTCTGCGCGTTTTTAATAATTATATCTATGCACTCGGGGTTCGAATCTATAAAGACCGCCGTTCTCGCTCCCCTGCTCAGGGCTTCGAGACCGAGCTGCCCCGAACCCGCGAACAAATCCAGGACTTTCGCGTCCTCCAAATCAAAATTTACGGCGTTGAAATAATTTTCCTTCACTCTTCCGAGAGTCGGGCGGGTATCCTCTCCCTTTGGGGTTTGTAAAATCGTTCCTCTCGCCTTTCCCGCTATGATTCTCATTTATTTTTTACTCCCGAAATAATTTTTTATATTCCCGGCGTCCGTTTTCGTTATTCCCTTTACTTCTTCAAGCTCGCTTTCAGACGCTTTTTCTATTTCTTCGATTGACTTAAATCTCCCGAATAAATTCCTGATTTTAGCGGAACCAAGACCTTTTATATTCTGTAAAGCCGAAGTCTTTACGGTTTTTCTGCGTCTTATATCCATGCGTTTCAGCGCGTATCTGTGGACTTCTTCCTGGATTTTAAACATCAGCACAAACACCGACTGGTCGCCTTTCGCTATGTTTATTTCGTTTTCGCCGTCCGTCAGAACGCGCGTCTTGTGAAACTCGTCCTTGACCATGCCGAACACGGGAATATCAGATATTTTGATTTCTTCAAACTCTTTCAAAACTCTCTTTATAACCGATACGTGACCTTTGCCGCCGTCCAGAAGAATCATATCGGGGAGTTTCTCGAAGCCTTTCTCTTTATAATTCGCGAACCGTCTCCGGACCGCCTCGCTCATAGAAGCGTAATCGTCCTGATTTTCAGTTATTGATTTTATATTAAAGCTTTTATAATCGCTTTTTTTGAAATTCCCGTCTTCTATAACTATCATTCCGCAGGTTATATTGTCTTTGCCGGAGTTTGACACGTCGTAGGCCTCGATTCTGTTCGGAAGAACCTCAAGATTTAAAATTTTCGCGACTGCCGCGAGTTTGTTAATATCCCTCGAATATTTCTCTTTATATATCCTCTGGTTCTCTCTCGAATTTGTCACCGCAAGTTCCGTTCTCGTTTTATGCTCGCCTTTTTGAGGGCATATAATTTTTACTTTAACTCCGGCTTTTCCGCTGAGCCAGTCCTGAAGTAAATCTATATTTTCAGCGCTTATATTTACGCTTGACAGAATCTGCCTCGGAATAAATTCGCGGTTTAAATAATATTCCTGTATATACTGCATAAAGCCTTCTTCGTCGAGTATTTCGTCGTATGAAAAATGCTCCGTCGCAGTATTCGCCATCACGCCGCTTCTTATATTAAACACAGTAACGCACGAACTCGTATCGCCCGCGTATACTCCGAAAACGTCCTCGTCGGTATTCGGCGGAGCGACTATTTTCTGTTTCGAGCGCAGTTTTTCAAGAGCGAGTTTTCTGTCTCTGAACTGCGCCGCTTTTTCAAAATCCAGCTCTTCGGACGCCCTTTGCATACTTTCGTCATAATATTTTATTAAATTTTTGTAATCGCCTTTAATAAACATAATGACGTCGTTTATTATATTTTTGTATTCACCCGCGCTTATCTCTCCCGCGCATACCCCCATGCATCTGCCTATTCTCAAATTTAAGCACGGGCGTCTTTTTTTAATATCCCGGGGAAATTCCCCGCCGCAGGACGGCAGTTTGAAATGCCTCGCTATTTCGTCGGTCAATTTATATATGCTGCCTTTATTTGAATACGGCCCGAAAAAAACCGACCTGTCGTCCGCCGTTCTCGCCCTCGTAACAGAGAGAGACGGGTACTCGCTCTCCGTATTTATTTTAAGATACGGATAATTTTTGTCGTCTTTTAATTTTATATTATATTTCGGCGAGTGGAGCTTTATGAGCTGATTTTCCAGAATCAGCGCTTCTATTTCGCTTCCTGTAATTACAAACTCAAAATCATGTATATTTTCTATCAGTTTATTCGTTTTATAGTCTCTGTGGGGGTAAAAAATAAAATACTGCGAAACCCTGTTCGCAAGATATTTCGCCTTGCCTATATAAATAATTTTATTTTTATTATTTTTCATGAGATAGACGCCGCTTTTATGCGGCAGGGTCAGCGCTCTTTTTTTGAGTATTTTCAGACGTTCTTTGAACTCCGTCCGAATATCTCCCGTATTGTTTATATTATTTCCCGCGTTTGAATCTTCCATAAAATATTTTCCCTCCGGAGTCCAACGGCAAAACGGCGCGAAACGGACCGCGCCGCGTTTTTTACGCAAGCCCGACCCCTTTTTTATGCCGTTTTATTTTTTCCGGCGCTCCGTTCGACAAACAAAAAATAAGCCGCGCGCCCGGAATAATATTTAATCGCCGAGAATCCCCTTCTGAATCAGCTCCACAAGTCCGCCCAGAGCGTTTTCTTCGTCCCCTCCGTCGGCGATAAGAGTTATTTGCGTTCCTTTGCCTATGCCGAGGGAAAGAACTCCCAGCAGACTTTTTGCGTTTATCCTCCTGTCGCCTTTTTCGACCCACACCGAGCTCTGGTAAGAATTCGCCTTCTGAACGAAAAACGTCGCCGGTCTCGCGTGGAGCCCCACGCTGTTTTGTACTGTAACATCTTTGGAAATCATTATTAACTGCTCCTGTTCGTTAAAACAATTTATTCTGTTTTTATTATATTATATAATCTTATCAGAAATTTCATTAAAAATCAACAGTTTTTTATTATATTTAAAATATTTTTACAAATTTCATTAATTAACCGGTTTTCGTTACTTTCAGGACTCTTATCATGCCTTCTATTTTCCCCGTGTGGACAAAAAATTCTTTGTTCGCCGCGACGAATATATTGCCGTTTATCATATGGCTTCCGTCTTTTGTCGTTCTGCCGGAGCTTTCCATAACCCCGATAATCTCTATTCTTCCGGGAGACTCGCTTTTTATTATATTGCCGTTTCTGTCCGTCACATATATCGGCGCGGGGTTTCTTATATCGAGTATTTCCGTTATTACGCCGATTTCTATACTCGCCGAATCGACGTGGAATTTCTCTCCCACAGTCAGAAAATCCTGAGACGCTTCCTGTATGTCGCCTATTATAAACTCGATTTCGTAAGTTTCCATGTTTGCGCCCAGAGTAATTTCTTCGGCGAGATTAAGTCTCATAAGTATGCCGGCCGCGGCTAAAATCACGAACAATATTATAATCAGGTCGACTATTCCGAATCTTGTTTTTTTCGTTTTATTATCTTTAATCATCTGCTTTTACTCCCCCTGCTTATTTCTTCGACATACACGCACATTCCGTAACCCACAAAATGGGGCGTCCTGAAATTTATGGGGATGCCGGTCATTATCGTTTTACCTTTCACAACGTACTTGAAACCGTCTTCGAGCTTACATTCGGCTTCTACTATTACCGTAATTTTCGAATGGTCCGGAAACGGTCTTCTGCTCACCACTCCGGTGTCTAAATCCGTCTCGTTCACGTAGGAGTCGACGACTTTTACTTCCTTTACCTTTCCGATTTCCTGCTGCCTTACGCTGTCTATTATCTCGTCGCCCGGGGTTATTTGATTTATCGCGGGAACAAGCTCGTTGCGCAGCAGATTTATTTCTATCGTATATAATATAACCGCGTCTTCGTCTCCCGCGAAGAGGCTGTTTCCCAGCAACACGTAAACCAGCACCGCGGCGGCGGCTATAATAAATACGATAAGCGCGGCGTCGATAATATTGAATCTTCTCGATTTTCCCGGAAATTTCCCGCCGTTTAATTTATCCATTTCTTTAATTTCCACTCCTTTTTAAATTTAAATATATTCAGATTAGCTTTATTATTTTGTTATAACGCACACGGCCATTCTCGTAAAAAATTCTTTTAATACGGGCGTTCTTATAAACAACTCTTCTTTATAATATTCTGCGTTCATATCAAGTTCTTTCAGTATTTTCTTAAAGCGTTTGAGCGTCATTTTATTAATATACGACAAATATTCGGTTCCGTCGTCTCTCTGTGAAATCCTGAATTTTATCCGTCTTTCGCCGTCCGGTAAATCCCTAACCAGTTTTTTATACGCTTTAATTAAAGATTTCTGGCTGAAGAACGCGTGCGCCCACGGGATTCCGATTGCGTCCGAGAGATGCGCGCCGAACGGGTGATAATACGGCGGGAAGTTTATATAAAGCCGCCCCCCGGGAACAAGCAGACGCATACACTCTTTCAGGACCGACTCGGGTTCGTTTACGTGCTCCATCGCGTCGTTCATGACTATCGTATCGAAAGACGATTCGGGCAGTTCCGTTTTTGCCGCGTCTCCGCAGATAAAGCCGAACTTCTCCGACAACCCCAGTTTTCCGGCGAGTTCCGACGACTCTTTTGCGTACTCCTCCGTTATATCTATGCCGCAGACGTATTTCGCCCCGACTTTGTCCGATGCGTAATAAAGCGACTTCCCTCCCGCTCCGCAGCCTATGTCGAGAACTTTTTTGCCTTTAAACATCTCGTCGCGGGTATATCTTTTGAGATAAAACTCAATCGTACGCTCTCCGTTGTCAAACTGCCATTCGGCGTAAGTTTTGCCGCCCTCTGACTGCATATTGAACGGATGCGCCGGTTTTTTAAAGAATTTATTTATAAGCAGCAGCATAATTTATTTCAACTCCTGATTCTGCGTTTTAAACCCGAATCTGCACACCGCGGCCGTTATCGCGACTATTAACCAGAACATCAGGTAAACCCTGTAATTATACCAGACATAGTCTGTAAATCCGTTTGCCGCTATCCCGATGGCCGAACACATTCCCGCCGCGATATATAATCTTATATACTTCGCGTCTGATTTTTTCATAGCCGTAAAGCAATACTGCATAAATAAAAATAACATAAACATAAAAACGGCTAATCCTAATATTCCCGATTCGGTCATGATTTGCAGATACAGGCTGTGACTGTGGGGCGCGGTCTCTATACCCGCGAGAGAATACGCCGGATAGACTATTCTGAACGGTTCCCTTCCCAACCCTATTCCTCCGAAAAAACAATCCTCCAACATTCTTATAGTCCCCTGCCATATCGAAACCCTGTACGACGTCGAAGAATCGGCTATATTTCCTATGCTCGAAAATCTCTGTACTATTCTCTCGGGAAGAATAAAGGGCAGTAACGGCGCGGCGAGCAAAAGTCCCAGATACGCCGCGACGGCTTTTCTGCTTATTATTATAAATAACGGCAGAGCTGAAATTATAAACCCGAGCCACGAACCTCTCGACCACGTGTAAACGAGGCACAGCAGCGTAACTACTGCGCAGACCGTAAATTTAATTCTGGTCCTCATATTTCCCGCGATAAAAACCGAGACGATAATAAACGGCATAACAAGTATGAGATACGAGGCCAGAACGTTCGGGTTTTCAAGAGTCGAATATATTCTGCCGGATATATCTGAAAACATCTCCGTATCCTGCCATATTCCCATGCCCAGCCCGAAATAGTTCTGGTAAACCCCGATTAACGCCACTATAAACGCCGAAGCCATAAGCGCCGAGACCGAACGCTTTATCATTTCCTTCGACCTGATTATATTTACCGCCGTGAAATATATCAGAGTGAAGCACAAATACATCATCGCCGGTCTCACGCTTCCGCTCCCCGAGACCGAAGCCGCTCCGCTCGAGAATATCAAAATACAGAACATTAAAACAAATAAATCGAAAATCTCGAAGACAAACGTCCTTTTGCCTCTTGCCAGCTTCAAAAAATAACAGACCGAAATCAGAATACACGGCGCGGCCCCCGTGATAATCAAACCTCCCGCGGGCAGAAACGGAACCGCGAACAAAAACATCAGGAATCCCGCCTCCGGGTAACACAGAACGGCGTACAGAACCGTCGTTCCCGCAATTACGAGACACACCGCCGCAACCGCTCCGACCGGGGATTCCATAAAATAAGTCGAAACTCCGAGTATCATTCCCGAGGCGAAACATATAATATTTATTTTTCTTGAATTAATTAAATTATTTTTTCCCTGTCTTTCGGGGAATCCCAAAAATTTAAAGAACAGGGCCCCGCATATAACGCTGCCGCGTAGCGATTCGTATACCGATTTGCGCTTCCCGAGTATAATCATAAAAACCGATACTAATAAAAGCGCTCCCCCTACGATTAAATCCGCCATCATAACGTCGGGCTTATTAAATATAAATATTTTCAAAAGATACATAACGACCGAATAGAACCCGAACGACGCAAAAAACGACCCGACCGTACCCAGGCTTGCCGACAGTATATTACCGGCGAATTTCTTTACGCCGTTTATCACTATGCCGTCTTCGCATTTTACCGTCAGCCATTTCCTGATTTTTCCCGCAAAATTTTTGAGCGCGCCCGGTTCGTATCCCTGGAACGCCGAGTAAAACGAAGACTTTTCGTAATATCCCTGACATTTTTCGTATCCCGTGAAAACGAACGCGGCGAAACTCACGCCTATTTTTCTGTACAGCGAGTCTGATATATAAAGCAAAAATTTAAGTATCCTGCTGTTTTTAAAAACATTTTCCTTTTTTCTTTTATTTTCTTTAGTCAAAATTTCCTCCTTTTCTATTTATTTTCTTAATTTTATTTTTTCAGCATTTTAAAAAACGCTTTCGATTCGTTCGTCTTAAATATAATATTGCTCAAAGCGTAAACCGCCGTTCCCGAGATTAGTATAACTAACCCCACCGATATATTTTTTAAAAGCGAGGAATCAAACGCGCTGTTTCCTATTATATCATATAATATTTTAATAATTATTAACAAAACGGCTGAATTTAAAACTATTTTTATAATATTTACTAAAAAATCCCGGTCAAATATTTCTCCTATTTTTATTTTCAGCGCCGCAATTAAAATAAAAGCCGCCGCGCTCTGGCAAATCAGAACCGCAAGGGTTATATAAACCGGCGGAAAATTAAAATTTAATATAAACAGCCGGCTTAAAACTAAATTCGCGGCAATCCCCGAAAGCGACGCCGCCATCGGGATTGTCACGAGTTTTTTCGAATAAAATACTCTGTTTAGAATCTCGATTGCCGAGAACATAAGCATCGACGGCGCGAGCGGCGCCAGCATACGCGACGTCGAGACCGCCAGTCCGATAGTCTCTTTAAATTCCCCCCGGTTAAACAAAACGGCCACGGCCTCTTCCCTCAGCGCGAACAAGACGCACGCGGCGGGCGCTATAACGAACAGAGACGACGACAGACCGCCCTTTACGATTTTCGCAAATTCTTCGCCGTTATTTGCGTTCTGCGCAAGCTTCGGGAATATATAATTGCATACGCCGTAAGTCAAAATACCCGCGGCAAGCAAAAAAACGGTCGTCGAGTAGCCGAAAGCGGCGATATATAACTCCGGCTCGTCCGAATAGGAAAGAAACCGCAGCCCGATTAACATTCCCGCTGGAACCAGCCACGACCCGGCCATTATCGGCGGAGACATTTTCGCGGCTTTTATCAACGCTTCGTTTTTCAGTTTCAGAATAAATTTATATCTGTATTTTTTCCTGACCAGCGGAATAACGAGAGTAATCAGCTGTATAAGCCAGGCGGCAAGATAAGCCGCCGCCAGTCCGTAAATCCCGAGCGTTTTGTTTAAGAACAAAAAATACGCTATAATCCCGAGATTCGACGCCGCCGAAACCAGGGCGGGCGCGAGAAACTCGCCTTTCGACTGCAAAACCCCGGTAAGCGTGTAAACCGCTCCGGTAAAAATAATCATGGGAAATAAAATTTTAAGGAGATTCGAGGCGAGCCGTCTGGCTTCGTCCGAGTAATCCGGTCCGGGAGTCATGAAATTTATGATTTGTTCGGAGAATACCGCTCCGAACAACGCGAGCAGAGCAGTTATAATTAAAACGAAATTCAAAAATATATTCGCGAACTCGTCCTTTTCTTTTTCCCGTCCTGATTTCAAATCAAAACCAAACGAATTATAGACGGGTATAAAAACCCCGAGAACCGCCGCTCCCAAAACTATATCGAAAAAAACGAGCGGCACTCTCAAAGCCGTCGCGAAAGCGGCGTTTTCCATGCTCCCGCCGTAAAAATACGCCATGAATATATCGCGGAGAAGCCCCAGTATTTTAGAAAAAGCCGTCGCGAATATAATTAAACTTACCGTTTTTACCGCTTTTTTATTTTCGTTTATCATATTAAATCGTTTTCTTTCAAAAATTTCAGAGTATTTTTATCCAGAACGTCAAGATTTTCTTCCAGCCAGGTTTTAAACAAATCCGGACGGCGTTCGGCCGTAATCAAAACCGACTGTTCTTTTCTCCATCTGTCTATATTCGCGTGATGCCCGGAGATT
>Ga0099364_10004967_pt1 | contig 19921 bp, 14 predicted proteins | sample TergutTh196P3_FD_73070 | JGI IMG/M metagenome (GOLD analysis project Ga0099364, IMG submission 73070) | Microcerotermes parvus P3 segment gut microbial communities from Pointe-Noire, Republic of the Congo - Th196 P3 | ecosystem: Host-associated > Arthropoda: Insects > Digestive system > Gut ... | reverse complement strand
CGTATTCGATCTGGGTCGTGCCGTTCGGTAATAGAGCATAGAAGTTAACACTACCCCATTCAGTCGAAGTTGTCGGAATCCACTCGGTCGTATTTGTGAAAGTCACCGGCGTAGTTTGCGGACCACAGTTGGGTGTCGGACTAGCAACTGCGCATGATGTCCCGTCAGTGCGATACCAATCGAAATCTAAATATGCGCCACCCGGACGAGTGATATTTCGACTAGTAGAGTTGTAGGTCGGCACAACTACATTGCCAGCGTTAACTGTAGGATTGGTTGCCGGCAGATTGTCAGTAGAGGTATTCTTTGTCGAATAGGTGTTTGCGAAAGTCTGCGTTTGCACAACTGTGCCATTTACAACAAAACTAGCAGTTCGGCGAGCATAGTTTGAAAAAGTGTTATTAAATGTGTTTGCGAAATTCGAACCAACACTGGTGTCGATACTGTCAAATAAGTCTGTAGGGATTATACCAACAGTTGAGCTATTAGCATAATAGGCGAAAGTACTATTAAATGTACTGCTAAAGCTTGTGGTTTGGCTAGTGTTGATAGAATCAAACAAACCAGCTGGAATGCTCGCATTTGGCGAACTAAACGCAAAATATGTGAAAGTGCCGTTAAACATATTTCCTAGATTCGTTCCTCGGCTGGTGTCGACAGAAGCAAATAGGTTGGCTGGAATATTTGCGATGGGCGAACTATATGCATAATATGCGAAAGTGCTGGCAAATACATAGACAAAGCTTGTGGTAACTTGACTTGTGGTGATGGAGTTGAACAAGCCAGGCGGAATGGTTGCAATGGTCGAATTATAGGCGTAATAACTAAAAGTGTTATAGAACAAGTAGGTGATGCTCGTGGCTAGGCTGGTGTCGAAAAAGTCAAACAACCCCGCTGGAATGGTTGCAACGGTCGAATTGTATGCAGATCTTTGGAAAGTATTCCTAAACATATAGCTAATATTCGTACCTGAGCTTGTGTCGATGGAATCGAACAAGCCAGCCGGTATAGTGGCTGTCGTCGAATTATAGGCAAAGTCAGAAAAGGCGTAATCGAACATGTTAGCGAAGTTTGTGTCACCAGTTGTCGAAATATTTGCAAACAGATTGTCCGGGATACCGACAGCATTTACTGCGCCGCTGAACACGGATGCAAAACGAGAAGCTGCGCCTTTGGTGCGCATCAGATTAGTAAATGGCGTATCAATCGATAATATCTGTTGTCTGTTGGTGGGGGCGTTTGAACCAGTAGAATCGCTGGAATAAAATCCGAAACCACCCATCCAGTTCATTGCGGCCGTTGCCGCCGGACGAATGGTGATCTGATATTGTCCAGGGTTTGCATAAGTATAGTTGATACCACCGCCGATGTAATTACTGGACCCGCTATAATTTTGGTCACCAATGCCATCTCCCCAGTTAACAATCCAATTGTAAGCTTTAGCGATGGTGCCACCACCAGTTAGGCCCGCCGTTGGCAATATGAATGCCGCATTGCTTACATTAGTTAATCCACCCGTCGCATCCAGCCGTGTGTCAATCGAAAACGCGAAACACTCCGGATTGCCGCCGCAAGCAGCGATGGTCGAGGGGTCTGCGGCGATAATAGGATTGGCATTGGCCGGTTGAGTGGGTACGCCAAAAATCATTCCCAGTGGAGACAGTAACAGGGTAGCAATGACAAAGAATATGCCAAATCGTTTGGATTTTGACCGACTTTTTCTAATACAAAAGTCGGTAGTTGTGGTGGATTTATGGGGCATTTTGCCTCAATATTTAGTTTTTGATTTTGTCGCTATGGACCATTCAATAATAACACAAACAGTTTAGGAGTACAATCTATTTCCTGTGGAAAAGTCCTGCGCGCGTTTTCGCGAGCTTCATTTCATTATATCTGGTGGGCGATAAAAGACTTGAACTTCCGACCTCGTCATTATCAGTGACGCGCTCTAACCAGCTGAGCTAATCGCCCACAGATACAAAGAAATGATTTTTTCAAGAACGCGTCCATCATATCACAAACTCGGATATATTTTCAAGCTTCGACTAAAAGGGAAGAAAAGGCTTGCAAAAAAGCTGCACATGGTGTATAGTGGTCGAAGTTTGCGAAAGTTTCTACAGAAACCTCTGGCGAAAGGTTTAAGGCCTAGGTGAAAATCATGAGAAGTTGTTCAGGTTGTCAAAACCACAACGAAAAAGGTCTTTACAAGTGCGTTGAGGTTCTGATACAATGATAAGGTTAGAGAGTAGATAGAGTTTTCTTGGTTGGACAACCGACGGCTGAAATCAGCAAAAAAACGGAAATCTTAATTGTGCTCTCTACCACGACAAACGCAGCGAGAATTTTTGGCGGCCTTTGCGGTCGCCCGCGAAATTCAGGCGCGGTGGTACGCACAGCAGCTTAACAATTTATGTTCAATCGTAAGATGATGATGATGTTTAATCGACAACGTTCGTATCTGAAAATTGTGAAATCGCTTCGGCGAACTTCACAAAATGATGAGAAAGATGTTGAAGATTTTACAACGACAATTGATGGTGATTATCGCGAAGAGTTTTTGACAGATCACGATAATTAACCAAATGTAAGGATTGACGGCAGTTGAGATTTTCTTCTTTGGATCCTGAAATAAATTCAGGATGACAAAGTGGTTAAAGATTCAACTACCAATTCAGTCAATGCATAAAAAGGTACTCAAGGGCACAAAACGGATGCCTTGACATATATCACCGAAGAAGGACGTGGAAGACTGCGAAAAGTCTCGGGGAGTCGTCAACAGACTTTGATCCGGGAATATCCGAATGGGGAAACCCGCCGCGGGTCATGCCGTGAGCATCGTACAGTGAATACATAGCTGTAGCGAAAGGGAACCTGCTGAACTGAAACATCTTAGTAGGCAGAGGAAAAGAGAGTAAATAACGATTCTGGGAGTAGTGGCGAGCGAAACTGGAAGAGCCCAAACCTTTTTAATTTAGTGGCTTACCGGCCTATATTAGAAGGGTGTTGTGAGTTAATAGAATTTTTGGATTTTGAACTTCTATGCTGGAGTTTAAAGTCTAAAAACCGACAGCGGTAACTGAGCGGATAAGGTAAAAAATCGGAGTGGTTAGCAGAAGCAATTGGAAAGTTGCGCCAAAGACTGTGATAGCCAGGTATGCGAAAACGACTCTGACCTTATATCTGTTTTCTCGAGTAGGACGGGGCACGAGAAACCCTGTTTGAATCCGGCTGGACCACCAGCCAAGGCTAAATATGATATATGATCGATAGCGAACTAGTACAGTGATGGAAAGGTGAAAAGAACCCCGGGAGGGGAGTGAAATAGAACCTGAAATTTTGTGCCTACAAGGAGTCGGAGCCTCATTTATGGGGTGACGGCGTGCTTTTTGTAGAACGATCCAGCGAGTTAATTTTTACAGCAAGGTTAAATTAAGTAATGAAGCCTCAGTGAAAGCGAGCCTGAATAGGGCGATTTTAGTTGTAAGGATTAGACCCGAAACCGGGTGACCTAACCATGAGCAGGTGGAAGCGACAGTAACATGTCGTGGACGACCGAACCGTAGAGCGCTGCAAAGCTCCCGGATGACTTGTGGTTAGCGGTGAAATGCCAATCGAACTCGGAGATAGCTGGTTCTCCTCGAAATAGCTTTAGGGCTAGCGTCATGTGATTAGTTTACGGGGGTAGAGCTCTGTAAAGGACTGGGGGGAGCAATCCTACCCACCCTTAACAAACTACGAATACCGTAATACCGTATCATGGCAGTTAGAACGTCGGTGCTAAGATCGGCGCTCGAAAGGGAAACAGCCCAGACCATCATCTAAGGTCCCTAAATTAACACTAAGTGGAAAACAAGGTGGAATTTCTTAAACAGCTAGGATGTTGGCTTAGAAGCAGCCATTCATTTAAAGAGTGCGTAACAGCTCACTAGTCAAGAGATTCTGCGTGGAAGATGTAACGGGGCTAAGTGTTATACCGAAGATATGGATGTCTTACAATGAACAAAGTTTATGATATAATGTCAGTATGAAAGTAATCAAGAAATCTGGCCCTACATTTAATAGAGAAGACGCTCACGGCGGAAGCGGTGGCCGAAAACTGTTGTTAGATGACAGGGAAATTGAAAATGTCCAAGGTATGACCTATGGATATTTGCCCGGCGGTTCAGAATTTGCTTTGCATTTGCACGAGGATATGAATGAAGTCATGTATGTTTTGAAAGGAAGCGGCACAGTTCGCGACGAGGACGGAACATATGATTATCAACCCGGTGATCTGTTTATATTTCCAGCAGGAATAGAACACGAAATTACCAATCCAACTGACGAAGAACACGAATATATTTTTGTTCGCGTTTATAACTCATAAATTTCGTTCATTGTAAGGCGTGGTAGAGGAGCGTTCCTATCTGCAGTGAAGCCAGATCGTAAGGTCTGGTGGAGCGTTAGGAAGTGAGAATGCTGGAATGAGTAACCATAAGACAGGTGAGAATCCTGTCGGCCGAAAGAGCGAGGTTTCCTGAGCGATGGTAATCATCTCAGGGTTAGTCGGGCCTAAGCCGAGGCGTAAAGCGTAGGCGATGGACATCAGGTTAATATTCCTGAACCGGTTAAAATTTGTGAACTGTTCGCGGCGAAGTAGTGGAAGCGGATTCTTGGTTTTTATCCGTTCAATTGCCCATGGAAGTGGGCGAGAGTAAAAGTTAGTTTTCGGACTGACGATTTCCGCGTAAGCGCTGACTAGAAAAGCAGGTTCACGCGTGGTTTTAGCCGCCCGTACCGCAAACCAACACAGGTGCTCGAGTCGAGAAGACTAAGGCTTACGAGAGAACCTTTGCTAAGGAACTCGGCAATACAGCGACCGTAACTTCGGGATAAGGTCTGCCTTCCCGCACTTCGCGGGATTCACGAGTTCCAAGTAATATGACAATGTCAGGATAATCTTGGACTTGTGGTCATATCCGACGTTTACTGTTTATGATTTTTTTCAAAAATCGAAAACAGAAACTCGGAATCGCGCGATGCGCGGGAAGGCCGCAGCTAAAGAGCCCACGGAACTGTTTATCAAAAACACAGGTCTCTGCTAACACGAAAGTGGATGTATAGGGGCTGACTCCTGCCCGGTGCCGGAAGGTTAAGGGGAGCGCTTCACGGTGCGAACTGAAGCCCCGGTGAACGGCGGCGGTAACTATAACCGTCCTAAGGTAGCGAAATTCCTTGTCAGGTAAGTTCTGACCCGCACGAATGGAGTAATCATGTGGGCACTGTCTCAGCAAAGGACTCGGTGAAAGTGCATTGGCGGTAAAGATGCCGTCTGTCCGCACCAGGACGAGAAGACCCCGTGGAGCTTTACTACAGCTTCGCATTGTTCCGGGTTCTAACCCGTGTAGTATAGGAGGGAGACTTTGAAGCAGATACGCTAGTATTTGTGGAGTCGCCAGTGAAATACCTCCCTTGTTAGGATCTTGATCTAACCTATACCGTTATCCGGTATTGGGACCGTGCGTGGTGGGTAGTTTAACTGGGGCGGTTGCCTCCTAAAGAGTAGCGGAGGCGTTCAAAGGTTGGCTAACTACGGATGGAAATCGTAGTGATAGTGTATACGCATAAGCCAGCTTGACTGTGAGGAGTACATTCCGATCAGACACGAAAGTGGGAGTAAGTGATCCGCTGGAAGTACATTTGTACGTGAATGTGGGATTGCCAGCGCAAACGGATAAAAGTTACCCCGGGGATAACAGGCTTATAGCGCCCAATAGTTCACATAGACGGCGCTGTTTGGCACCTCGATGTCGGCTCATCACATCCTGGGGCTGGAGCAGGTCCCAAGGGTTCGGCTGTTCGCCGATTAAAGTGGTACGCGAGCTGGGTTCAGAACGTCGTGAGACAGTTCGGTTTATATCCGGTGTGGACGTCAGGAAACTTGCGAGGATTTGCCCCTAGTACGAGAGGACCGGGGTGAACGCACCTCTGGTGTATCGGTTGTGGCCACCTGCCGCATTGCCGAGTAGCTATGTGCGGAGCAGATAAGCGCTGAAAGCATATTAAGCGCGAAACTGACCTCAAGATTAGGTTTCCCCATGAGGACACTAATAGACGATTAGTTTGATAGGCGCAAGGTGGAAGTGCGGTAACGCATGGAGCTGAAGCGTACTAATAGTCCCATTGCCTTTTTATGTCCTTACTTTTCGTAAGTATTTGCTTGTGAAAAGTGAGGTAGGCTGAGTTGGTAGTCGAGTTTTTAACTCGGGAACCAGAAAGACGTCAATCTAAAAAGTTGTCATTCTGAAAGCCGCGCGATGAATTCCTTTTGGAATTCTGAGCCGGATATTCAGAATCCATGTGATTTTCGATGAGCATAAATTTGTTTTTGTAATTTAATAATTTGGCGTATGGGCATCAATTCCGTCCAATGAATCATTGGCCGAAATTGGTGTCCATGGCGATAGGGAAACACCTGTTCTCATTCCGAACACAGAAGTTAAGCCTATCAGCGGCGATTATACTGCGCAAGTGGGAAACTAGCACGATGCCAAATTATAAAGAGACCTTCCTAATCGGAGGGTCTTTTTCTTTATGATACAATGTCTGCATGACCGAAAAATTTACCGGCACCATACGAGTCTTCGAAGACTGCGACGCCCCTTGGTGGTTTGTGCCCGTGCCGGCAAAAATCAGCCAACCATACAAACCCTTGGCCACCAACTTCGGATTCATTCCCGTAACATTAAAAGTCGGCAAAAGCTCCTGGCCGAGCTCTCTGTTGCCATCTGGCGACGGCACGCATTGCATCGCCGTGCCGGCGAAAATCAGGAAAGCCGAGAACATCAAACTCGGTGATAAACTCTCGATCGAATTCGAAATCCGCGAGCGATAACAGTGTAAATTTTCATGTCTTTGGTATATAATATTGACATGAAAAAAGTTGTATCACTGGGAATAGAGCTAGACAAAGACGCAAAAAGTCGAATTGAGAAACGGGGGGGGGCAGTAGTATCTTGTGATATTCCTACCTCTGTCGATGATTTACTAGAAAAGACCAAGGACGCAGATGTAATTTATAGCGACGGCGATTTCCTGTTGGAAAGTCTGTCGCGGCTGAAAAATGTATTTGTGACTTATCCGTATATCGAACTGGGCGAGTTTGATTCCGCAGAGTTGGAGAAGAACGGCGTCTATGTGGCGAACGCACGCGGCGGCAACAAGAATTCGATTGTGGAGTGGACGGTGTTTATGGCGCTAGCGCTGTTTCGCGGCTTTCTAAATAAAGTGCGAATTACTGAAAGCGTTCCGTTCGAGCGGTTGAAAAGTCTGGAAGGCAAGAAAGTTTTGATTGTTGGACATGGCGATATTGGGTCGGAAATCGGCAAAAGGCTAGCTGAGTTTGGCATGAAGGTTAACTTTTACAACCGTGGCGACGATCTGATGCAAAAGGCGAAAGATGCGGACTTGGTTGTGAACGCGTTAAATGTAAACGTGACTGACAAGAACTTGCTCGACAAAAAGTTCTTTGCTGACCTGAAATCTGGCGCATATTTCATAAGCTTCTCGCGCCTATGGACCTACGATTTAGATGGATTGATTGCGGCGATTAACTCTGGCGTAGTTGCAGGCGCAGCAATTGACTGCGACCCAGAAGCGTCTGGTGACACAGAAAACGAGTTTTATCAAAAGGCATTCAGTAATGAGAAAATCCTGGTTACGCCACATATCGCATTCGCAACGGATGTAGCATCGCAAAATGGCGGCGAGATTTGTGTGCAGAATATAGAAGCGTGGCTTAGCGGCAAGCCGGTCAATATAGTGAAAAAATAAAACGATCGCATCGAGACGAAACACTCGATCTGCGGCATATGCTATAATAACCCAAATGATCGAAGCAATCGGATTCATAGCAGGCGCGCTATCGCTGATCGGCTACTTGCCGCAAACCATCAAAACCATCCGCACGCGCAAAACTCGCGATTTGGCACTGGCGACGTTTCTTTTTGTCATGTTGTCGGCTGCGCTGTGGATTGTGTACGGCTGGATGCAAAATGCGCCGTCGATCTGGGTGACTAACTCGGTTGTGATGGTGTGCTGTCTCATCATTACTATCATGAAAGTGCTCGATATAAGACAGAAGACGTGAAAATCCGTTTGGTGCCCGTATTGCCAATTATGCCGTAATATGTTATGATGATCAACTATGATAACCACATACCCCCGTGGTAGCAGAAGAAGGCGGGCAGACACAATGCAACGACCTACTGGAAGATTCAATGTAGTCGAAGGCGCGTGCTCTGGTTTGTGTGTCGCCAGTCGGGGGGGGGTTGATCCAGGACTGCCTGTAGAAGGACAAATCCAAACAGATGATTGCTTGAGTGATAAATTGGGCGAGCTGGCTAGACAACTGGAAGAGGCGAGGGAAGGGCTCGGTGCGCTTAAGAGCCTATATCCTGTTCTCAAAAAAGATTTCGATAAACACCAAGAAGATCTCGAAACAAGGCTGAGGAAATGTCGGTCGCCACTTGTTAATCTGGCGATGGGACTTGCACGCGAGGCGCACGGGGATACTAAAGACAAAAAAGGCGGCCTGTTCTTGACGCACCCAGAGCGTGCAGCTTGTTACGCCGATGATTTAATCAGCGATGACGATCCCGACAAAAATCTCAAGCTTGCCATTGCATTAATGCACGACACTATCGAAGATACGCGTATGACCAGAGAGTTTATCGGGAGAGAGCTCCGAGAGAGGCGATTTAGCAGTGATGATGTAAATACCATCCTAGAAGCTCTTGACCTGATGACGCGCCAGAAAGAAAAAGGCAATACATACCAAGAATACGGCGGCCGGTTGATCGGCAGTGGCAACATTGCCGCCATACTAGCAAAGATTTGTGATCTGATGGACAACAGTGACCGCAGTCGCTTGCCGCAGGGCAGGGCCGAGCAGATCAGGTTGATGGAGAAATATCTATGGATAATCGGCGAGATTGTCGCCAGCCCAGCATTTATTGAAGCTAAAGAATACTACAAAACTGGATTGACCGTAATACAAAACGCCCGCTAATTTTGCGGGCGTTATATGTGGTGAACTCTCTCGCAGTGAAGTTCGTAATTGCTATTATATATCACCACTAGAATAAACGCAAGTACTTTAACGACATAATTTAGCATAAAAGATATGTTGACAAAGCGCAAACAGTATGATAGAATAAGCAGCGAACACATACCATATGTGAGATATCAAGTGAGGGCAACAGAGGTCAGAAATGGCCAGATGTTGCACTTTTTATTTCTCGAAAGGAGAAAAAGATGGCAGGAATCAAAGGTAAATACTACTACGAAGACGGTTTCGAGTCAGACGTATTGGTTGAAGGTCACGGCAAGGTTGTTCGTATGACCGGCTCTAAGAAAGCAGCTGCGACTAACCAGGAACGACACGGTGAGAACTTTTACGCGACAATCGGTCGCAAGGGTGGCAAGAACGGCACCACCGGCGGTTTCTTTGCTAACCGCGAATTGGCGCGCGAAGCAGGCCGCAAGGGCGGTCGTATCAGCCGACGCGGTCCGGCTAAAACAGCCAAGAAGATCAATGTTGTTAGTGAATAGATAGTATTTTCTGACGCGAGAACGCTCCTTAATAATTAGGGGCGTTTTTGGTTGCTTGTCATTCCGAGCCTGTCGAGGAATCTTTTCGTCTTGCTGATGAGATCCCTCGGCTGCCCCCGGATCAGGTCCAGGGCTAAAGGCTTTTTAAGGGATGACAATGCTAAGCTTTTCTTAACATCTTCCTTTTTAATCCACAGACGCGAGCGTCGTTGGCCTGCCAACGAGCGTTGCAATTAACGCAATAATAATCCAAGGTTTGGTTGTCCTGCAAACCGGTTTGACGACAGTGCGGACAAAGACTGCGGGCGTGTAGCCAATCGCGATAGCCATCGAGCGCGGTTTCGACTGTATCGTCATCAATCTCCACCTCATATTTTGGCGCTAATTGACGGGCTTTCTCCCAGGCGTCGCGTTCGATGTGGAGTAGTTCGATATCGGCGGCGAAATCGTTGTGGTCTAGCAAAGCATGGCCGAGCTCGTGCAGCAATTCCGCCTCCTTGTCGCCGTAGAAAACCGTCACGGTCGATGGTGACCAGTGTGCTATTTCAGACTTCTCAAATCTAAATTCAGGAAAATCGCGTTGTAATCGAATAACTAATTTATTCACCATTTGGTTCGTTCCGAACGCTACACCCAGATTGATTTAAAGCAAAGATTGCTGCGCCGCGATTGACGACGTAGCGTTGATCAGTGACGGCAATAATTTCCGATTTGCCTACGGTGTTAAATTCAGCGACGATTTGACGCAGGGACGGGCCATATTTGTCAAAATATTCGCTCATTTTGCCGCCAATAACGATTTTGTCAGGGGAAAGAGTAGGTATAGCCACGAGAACTCCGACGGCGATTTCTCTGGCATAATTCTGCCAAATCGGGTCATCGGCTGGAATTTCTTCGCCTCTGCCGTATTTCTTGTAGAAAGTTTCTCCCGAGGCCAGTTCTTCCCATGATAGCCACTGGCCATTGCGCCAGGTCTTCATGTGGCCGATTTCCAGATTATCAAGTTCGCGCGAAGATCGGCCATCAACCAACATGCCTGCACCAATACCGGTGCTGATAGTCAGATACAGACCGCGGTCGCGAAAATCGGCAGAGAAAGCGCCTAGTGCACCAACATTAGTATCATTACCAACAATAACGCGATTGCCGTCCAGTTGTTGACTAAGCCTTTCGGCGAGCGGAAAATCATCCATGTCAAGGATTCCGGCCAGATCAGAAACATGGCCGTTTTTGACTACGCCGCGTGTGGCGATTGAAATAACTTTTTCTTCTGAGAAATCGGCGAATTCCGAAAAATGCTGTTGGACGATATCGGCCAAATTCTCTACTAACTCATCGGGATTCTTTGGCGCGGTAATTTCAAACTCGTTTTTAACTTGGAAATTTTCTGTGTCATGAAACTGCACAACGCGGATCTTGGTGCCGCCGATGTCAATAGTGAGGATTTGCTTTGTCATGCAAAGATTGTAACATGACTTGTCCAAGCCGGCAATTTGTGGTAAAATCGCCTTAACAGATAGGAAGGAGACGAATGTGAGAAACTTTTTCAGAGGTAAGAATGACCAACGCGGTGCGGTGTCAGCCAGCTACATAATCGGACTAATTCTGATCGCGGCGGTGTTAATTGGCGGTGTAGCACTATTAAAGAACGCCGGTAACAAACCGGACATCGATAATTCGAACGACGGCGAAATAGCAGTGGTCGAGTCGAGCGAAACAGAATCTAACGGCGAAACAGCTAGTACTAGTGACAATTCGGAAACTCAAGGCCAGGTGGCAACAACTGGCGCCGGTGGCGATTACGTACCGCAAACCGGTGCGAACAGCGAATATGTGCCCGAAGCCATAACAGCGACGGGGCCAGGGGACTTTGTGGCTACGACACTTGGTTTGGTCTTGGTTGGTGCGACTGCCTACACAGGCTGGAATTATTTGCAAAGTCGACGCGCAGTCAGTGCGGCACTACTAAAAAAGTAACACATTCCCGCTAATGGTAATTATTGAAAAATATTGCATGGTCGTTGACTTATAAAGTCAATTATTATATCATGTACTTAGTAGCTTATACCTCTAATGAGAGCAGCAGGTAATAAGCATAAGGCGAGGAGTGTGGCATGAAGGAAAAACTAAAGCAAATCGGCTTTTATTTTGGGCGGTTGAAAAAAGAACGGGTGATCATCGGCGCAGCGTTGGTTTTCACGGTTTTCGCCGTAGTTATCCAGTCTTTCTCTGTGTTTAATCAGCCTGATCCGGCTGCGGCCGCGCCTAGCAACAACGACATTATATACGGCGGGGTCTATAGTAAGCAGGCGACCGTTAATGCTTGTAACAGCAATACGCAAGGTTTTCGTGATCTGCTGGCCTACTATTACATCACCTGTGATGACCTGTCGCGGGGGTCCTGGGCCAACTACCGATCGGGCGACTACGCCTATAGTTTTGGCCGCACGCAGCAATACGCTCGTCAGGGGTCGGTAAACATTGGCGGTAGTGTTTACTACTATGGCACGCCGCCATCGCCGAATTACGTCACGGCCGGGTTGCTTGGTACTTCTTCTGTAACTGGCGATTCTTTCGCGATCATGTCCGACTGTGGCAATCTTTTCTTAAAGAAACTCCCGCCGGCACCGTGTCCCCACAACCCCAAATTGCCGACTGGTCATCCGTCATGCCAGCCGCCAACGGCCTGGTGTAACAGCTTGACTGCTACGCCGGCAACCGGCACGGCGGGCAAAACAGAGTTTAACTTTCATATCGACGGTGGTTTGGCTTACGGTGCGACCTGGTCTGGTTATTACATGAATTATTCCAAGGATGGCGGACCATGGGTCAGAGGTGTCACTGCGTCGCTCAACCCGAATGGCAGCGGCGGTGCTTACAACAACGGTGCGCATTGGAAGACTACTTTCAGTGAGGCTGGCACGTACAGAGTGCAAGGTTATCTGAACACGACCAACGCTGGCAATAATATTACTGATGCCAATAAATGCGTCAAGACTGTGACGGTTGTTGCGCCGAAGCCTTCCTACGACTTAGAAAAGAAAGTCGACAAGACTTCTGCTAAACCCGGCGAAACGATTAAATACACTTTGACATTTAAAAACACCGGAGAAGTCGACCTAACAAATGTCGTCATCAAGGACCAACTGCCATCTGGTATCAACTGGACCAATGTCGATATTAACGTTACAAACGGCAGCGGTATTACAGAGAAGGAAAACTTGTTTACTGCAGGTGTTAAGGTCGCCAGCGTCAAAGTCGGCGGCACGGTGACGATCGTCGTTACGGCCAAAGTTGCCGACAACGCTGTCCCGGCCGACAAATGTGGCGAGAATAAGAGAACCTTCGTCAATAAAGCCCAAGCCGTGGCGAAAGAGAAACAGACCGAAGACCGCACCGACAACAACGAAGCGTCAACCGACGTGACGGTTAACCGGGTCTGCACGCCGAACTTTGACATCGAAAAGAAAGTCGACAAGAAGACTGCTCGACCAGGTGAAACCTTGCAGTACACTTTATCGTTCAAAAACACCGGTGAAGTCGATCTGACCAACGTTATCGTGAAAGACGTCCTGCCAGCCAATGTCACACTGAGTGGCGATGTCAAAGTCGAACCGTCAACCGGCGTGACTGGCGATCTGTTTAGCGAAGAAGGTCTGAAGATCGCCAAGGTCGAGGTCGGCAAAACAGTTATCATCACCTTTAACGTCAAGGTGGCCGGCAAAGACGATCTGGTCTGCGGTAAAACCATCCTGACCAACGTAGTGTCATCCAGCACCAGCGAACTGGCCCAAGAACCGAACGCTAAAAATAATACCGCCAAGACAGAGGTAGAAAAAGACTGCAAACCGGTCAAAAAACCATGTCCGACCAATCCGTCGATCACCGAAGATGACGAGCGCTGCAAGCCTTGCGCGTACGACTCGAGCATGAACGCCGACAACCCGAACTGCGTGCCACCAGTTGTGCCACCGGTGAACCCGCCAGCCCCAACTCCGACACCGACGCCAACACCGTCTGAACCGCCTTCAAAAGGCTACACACCAGAGTACATCGTGGCGAGCGGCCCGGGTGAAACATTCGCTGGCATACTGGGCGCGGGGATGTTGACGTTCTCTGCGATTGCCTATGGGATTAGCCTGCGAGCTACCCGGCGTTTCTGAGAGAACAAAAGATCATTGTGATACAATTAAGCACGAGGGTTTTGACAGTTTTAGTGAAGCCTACCTAAGAATATTTTTCCACGGACTAGACTTCGCTAAACGGTGATCCTAGATATCCAGAAGTCTGGAAAGGAGGCGGTAAGAGATGAGCATTAATCTCAAATTACTCCGCATCGAACTGCAGCTTAGTCTGAAGTTCCTCCCCAAAAGACGAAGAGCCAGACATTAGTCTGACTCCGTCATAACCCTTGAAAGTGTTTTCTAGGAACACTTTCTTTAGGAATTATTCTATCAAACATAGGCGGAAAAGTCAAACCACCGAAGAGCCAAAATTTGCATTTCCTGAGCCAATCTGTTAAACTACTAACCAGTTTGCACCCAGGCCCAGATTGGTGCGAAGAATATCAGTTAACGGAGAGGCTTTCGACTGGGATCAGAGAGCCTGAGGTATGTAATGACGAAAACTCTAACAATGGACGAATTGCTGGCTGGCGCCGCGGTGAACGCGCTGGAAATTGGCGCCGTGATCGAAGGCAAAGTCCTGAGCGTCAAAAAGAACGAAATTTTGGTTGATCTGGGCGCGTACGGTGTCGGCATGGTGCCGCGGCGCGAGATCGGCTTTGGCAAGAAATATGAGGCCGGCGATACGGTCGCGGTGTCGATCGTCGAACCGGAATTGGACAACGGATACGTGCTGCTGTCCCTGAGAAAAGCCGCCAAAGATCGCGGCTGGGACGAAATCCAGAAAGTCGTCGAAGAAGGCAAAACCATCGAGGTCTTGCCGTACGACGCCAACCGCGGCGGCCTGCTGATCGAATACGAGGGAATTCGCGGCTTTATGCCGGTGTCGCAGCTGTCGGCCGAACACTACCCGCGCGTGACGGACAAGGACCAAATCCTGCGCCGTCTGCACGATTTGGTCGGTAAACCGATGGTGGCACAGGTGTTGGACGTCGATCAAAAGAGCAACAAACTGATCTTTTCCGAGCGCGAGGCCGTCAAGGATGGTCTGGCTGATCGGTTGACTTCGCTGAAAGTCGGCGATGTGGTTAAGGGCGTTATTACCGGTATTGTTGACTTTGGCGCCTTTGTTAATGTCGACGGCATCGAAGGCCTGGTGCACATTTCCGAAATCAGCTGGGAAAGAGTCGCCAGCGTGGCCGATGTCCTGAAAGTCGGCGAACAGATCGAGGCCAAAATCATCAGCATCGACAAAGACCGCCTGAGCCTGTCGATCAAACAGACCAAACCGGATCCGTGGCTGGGCGAAGCGGCCAAATTCAAAATCGGCGACGTCGTCGATGGCACGATCACGCGCATCACGCCGTTTGGCGCCTTTGTCCAGATCAGCCCGGCCATCGAAGCTCTGGTTCACATCAGCGAACTGGGCGAAGGTAACAATCCGGAAAAGCTGTTCAAACTTAACGAAAAGAAGACCTTTACAATTTTGGAAATCGACACTGATAATCGCAAGATTTCATTGGGTTTGAAGAAATGAGCGGACGAATTTAACGGCGCGGGTCATTATCGCGCCACAGAATGGACCTTAACAATTTCACAAATTTTTCTCACCCGAATAGAATTTCGCGTCGAAAAACTTTTTTCTAAAATTCAGAACCCGCGTTACAGGTATTCACTTAGAACCTGAATTTTAATCAAAAAAGTTTTTCCGGGAATTCTAGGATGAGAAAAACTTCGTGAAATCGTTAAGAATTAATTCAAGAAAGGAGCGGAATGGCTGAGAAAAATCATCGAACGACGCAAAGCTCAGACGCTGACGCGAAGAAAACCTTGCAAATTCCCGAAATGATCACGGTCGGTGATCTGGCCGCCAAGCTGGATTTGCCAGTGGTCAAACTGGTCGGCGAGCTGTTTCGCAACGGCATCGTGGCGACGGTCAACCAGCGGATTGACTTTGACACGGCGCAGATCATCATCGAGGAACTGGGGTTGGATGTCACGGTGGAAAAGAAAATCGCTGCCGAGGAACCGGCCGTAACGCATGAAATCGAACTGTCGGCAAACGCCCAGCCGCGGCCGCCGATTGTGGCTGTCATGGGCCACGTCGACCACGGTAAAACGACTCTTCTTGACAATATTCTTGGCATGAAAAAGGTCGAGGGCGAATCGGGCGGCATCACGCAGCACATTTCGGCTTATCAAACAGAGAGAAAGGATCGCAAGATTACTTTGCTTGACACGCCGGGACACGAAGCTTTCGCAGCGCTACGACAACACGGCGCGACCTTAACAGATGTCGTCATTATCGTGGTGGCGGCCGACGACGGCGTCAAACCGCAGACCGTCGAAGCCATCAAATTCGCCCGCACGGCCAACGCCAAAATCGTCGTGGCGATCAACAAAATGGACAAAGAAACCGCTAATCCGCAGCTGGTTAAAACTCAGCTGGCGACCGAATTCGGCCTGAACCCAGAGGAGTGGGGCGGCGACACGGTCATGGTCGAGGTCTCGGCCAAAACTGGCATGGGCGTCGACAAACTGCTCGACATGGTGCTGCTGGTGGCCGACATGGAAGACCTGCGGGCCGACAGCGACGTTCCGGCCGAAGGTTTGGTCATCGAATCGAATCTGGAACAGGGGCGCGGCGCGGTGGTGCGGATTTTGATCAGCAACGGCACGCTAAAGGTCGGCGAGTATTTCGTGGCCGGATCGACTTATGGACGAGTGCGGACTTTGCAGGATTTTGCGGGTCAAACTTTGAAAGAGGCTGGCCCGTCAACACCGGCGACAATCACAGGGTTCAAGGAAGTCCCGGAATTTGGTCATCGGATTGAGGAAGTCAAAAACGAACGCGAGGCCAGAAACTTAGCGGCCAAGAATTATGAAGAAAAAGTTCAATCGACGGCCGGCGTCAACATCACCGGATCGGACCTTCTTAAAATGATGAACCGCCAAGTCGAACAACAACATGCCGAATTCGTCGTCAAGGCTGACGTACAAGGTTCGCTGACCTCTGTCGTGGATTCGCTGAAATTGCTGGAAACCGACGAGGTGGCGGTCAAAATCATTGCCAGCGGCGTCGGCAACATCAGCGAAGGCGACGTGCGGCTGGCCCAGAGCAGCGATGCCGTGATCTACGGCTTTAACGTGACGTTACCGGCCCAGGTCAAACAGCTGGCGGCACGGGCGCGAGTCGAAATCCGGCTATTTAATGTGATTTACGAACTGCTGGACGACGCGCGGGCAGAAATGGAAAAGCTTTTGCCAGAGGAAGTTGTTGAGACCCCTGTTGGCGAATTAGAAATCAAGGGCGTTTTCCGCACGACTAAGAACGAGATTATCTGCGGTGGGCTGGTGAAATCAGGCAAATTGACGCCGGGAATTCTGGCGCGTATCTGGCGCGGCGGCTCGCGTAATGTTCAGCGAACCGATGACGAATCGGATAATGAGAACGAGTTGAAACGAAAAGGCGGCGAATTACTGGGCGAAGTCGAAATCACCAGCGTCCAGCGCGAAAAAGCCGAAGCCAAAGAAGTTTTCGAAGGCGAAATGTGTGGGTTGAATCTGAGATTGCAATCAGTGGCAATCGACCCAGAAACCAAAACAGAGGTACGCACTGGCAAATACACGATGGAAATCGGCGATCGAGTTGAGGCGTTTACGCGCGAACTGAAGAAACGAGCCCTGTAGACACTATTTTCACAGAGTAGATACTCAAGATACAAAAACATGTTGACACGGTATGCTAACGTGCTGTATAATCGTTAGCAGAATAGGCAAAACTAGGATAAAAACAATGGCAACATCATCAAAACTAGCTCCTGAGAAAAAATATCGCGCAGTTGTAACTGGTGTGGATGAGGATACGCTGGATAATCTGGCTAAGATAGAAGCCGCTAAAAAGATTGATACAGACAGAAGGCGTCGAACACTTGGCTATATTCCGATAATTGGCTACTTTGCCACCAAATATTTTGACAAGAAAATCGAACGGCAAGAACGGCAACAGCTAAATGCGGGTAAATTCCGTGGTGAAGACATCGGAAGCGCTGCCCTAGAACGATTTGCCCACAGTGACACAGCGTTTGCCCATGGTGATATGGGCGGAATTGATGAAGGGGAAAGACTTGATAATCCAGAGGCTGTAAAAGAAGTAAGCAAGCTATTGGAAGACGAAGTAAAAGATCTGCTAGAACAGGTGAAGGGGAATGTTAACTTATTAGATGATAAAGATCTTCAAAAAACTGTAGTCGATCGTGTCAATGAACGACTGGAGAGCGCTACGGTTACCATTGACGGTAAATCTTATATGCTGTCGAAAATTGTTGGTCTATTTGGTCGCAATAACATTGGTGAAGTCGTTATAGAGATGACAAGAAGTCTGGCCCCGACTGCTAACAACAGACAGGAGGCTGGTCTAGGGAAAAAAGGCGCGATTATCTTACCGCCATCACCGACACCTGAACAGATCATAATTGCTTTCAATGCAGATCCAACCAACCATTACGGCGTAACTCAGGCACAATACAACAGAGCCATGAGGAAAATGGTCAAAGATGATGTTGATATTGGCGCCTATACCGACAAACGTGTCGGCTCTGAGCAGCTGATGTTTGACGATAAAGAGAGCAGCAGGACTTATTTGAGAAATATATTGACTCGTCGGCTATCTGTAGCCGGAGGAAGCGTAGCTCTGGCATCATTAGGGGTAGGAATGTTTACTCCGTTGGCACCGGTCATTATTGCTGGCGCTGCTGCTGGCGCAGTATTTGGCGTTTTTCAGGGGCGCCGTGCCGCTAGGCGCCGTTATGACCGCAGACGTTCTCTGGGGCAGTTCGAGAAAACATACGGTGAAGCCGTGGGCGATGAATACAAAGGTTCTCATCTGTATGACACCAAATCGGCTACAGATATCATCGGAGACCTTGACGGCCTTGGGAATAAGGCGAACAAGACAAAATCCAGTCTGTGGCTCGAGAAAACAGCCGAGGCTTACGCCCGTGCGTACTATCAGGGGGGCATAACTCTATCTGGCAAGCTCGAGGATAGAGCCAAATTTATGGCCAGGATATTTTCGGCCAAGCAGGCTTTATGGGATAAGATAAAGAATAATGAAGACAATTTTGCGACAAAATTCCTGTTATCGGGTACAGAGGATGAAAAACGTGCTGCCTTCGAAGAGCGCTTTAAAAAGGAATTTGGCAGACAAGTTGATATATTGAGGCAGCAACGCGATGGTACAGATAAGACTTCCAGACAAGAACGGGGTAGACAAATGCTTCGGGCTGGGCTGATCGGTGGGGCGGCTGGAGGTGCGATAGGTGCTATTGCTCCGATTGGCGGGCATTTCCTGGGTGATGCCGTTATGGGTCGCTCGTCACACTCTCACTTTTCGTGGACCCAGGCACCATGGTCTAATAATGATGGCCACAGTGCAGTCACAGAACAGATGGCTGGAGAAAATGGCACTGGCACTCAAACATGGGATATCCCGCCAAACACGCAATTTCCGGTCAATGGCGGCAATATTGTTATAGATAACGAGGGCGATGGGCTAGTTGATCTGGTGATGCCAGACGGTGAATTCCACAATGATATTCCAGTAGATAGTGCTATCGGCATTATCAACAACTATGCTAAAGAACATGATGTTGATCTGAGCGGTTTAGCGAATCGGCTAGGTATAGGAACAGAGTCATTCAGTGTTACGTCGACATCAAGCAACTTCGTTCTTGATTCTTACAACACCAATGTTAGGGCGGGCGGTGGCCTTGGTGAAAATCTGGGAGGCTCTGGTATTGGCAATAACTGGGACGATTGGAACAGGCTGTTAGACAACCCCGAGGCTCGTTCATATCTGTTGAATTACACTAATGGTGTCGATGCCAACGGAAATCCTATCAGGTATTTCTACCAGATGGATAATGGCGGTATTGGCATTATGCGGCCAGGCGATAACCAGGTACCGGCCGATGTTCTGGATAGGCTGGCTGATTATGCACGTAATGAAAATATTTCGGTAGCTGGCCACGAGACAACAACTCCTGGTGGATCTCACACCATTCAACTGCTGGAAAATGCTCCTGCTCCCACCACTACTACCGGTGAGCTTCCAGTCACACAGTATGATCTCGCTGGGTTTGCACCTGGATCACAGCAAACGGCCTTGGCCGATAGCTATGGTATATCTATACCAGGTCATGATT
>Ga0099364_10004966_pt1 | contig 19923 bp, 18 predicted proteins | sample TergutTh196P3_FD_73070 | JGI IMG/M metagenome (GOLD analysis project Ga0099364, IMG submission 73070) | Microcerotermes parvus P3 segment gut microbial communities from Pointe-Noire, Republic of the Congo - Th196 P3 | ecosystem: Host-associated > Arthropoda: Insects > Digestive system > Gut ... | reverse complement strand
AACGGCTAACGGCTTCACACAGAGGCGCAGGGGAAGAAGGTAAAAGGTCCGCAGACTTTTTTTACCCAAGCCGTTTTGTCTGTTTTCCTATTTCACGAACCAGTTGTTTGATCTCAATAGCAGCGGATTTCCGTTCAAAGATTCTGTGCATACGATCTAATGAATACCGGGATCAGGTAAAAACTCACCCAAGTGTGAGTTCTTGATAAAAAAAATACTCACACTTGTGAGAGTAAAAGATTAGTCTTTATTCGTGGCAAGCAGGTTCAATCAAGAGGGGTTTACACATTTACACCTTGAACCGCCTACCTTTAAGCGGAAAAAAAACAGCACCTGACAACATTTCTTCTTTTCTAAACCCCATTTTTTCCCTATACTGGGTACATGGACATTGCCCGAAAGCTGACAGTCTCCGAGCTCACTTCCCTAATCCGGCAGACGCTTGAAGGCAGTTTTCCCTTTGTGATTGTCGAAGGAGAGCTTTCCAACTGCCGGCCTTCCAGCACGGGACATTTGTACTTCACTCTAAAGGATGCGGAAGCCTCGATTAGCGGGGTTATGTTCAGGAACAGGCTGGGGTCCCTTGGCTTTGAACCAAAGGACGGCATGCTTCTGCGTGTAAAGGGCAGCCTTTCGGTATATGCGCAGCGGGGAACTTATTCGATTGTGGCCGAGGAGATGGAGCTTGCGGGCGAAGGTGAAATACTTGCCATGCTGGAAGAGCGCAAACGCCGTCTTGCCAGCGAAGGCCTTTTTGACGAAGCACGCAAAAAAGCCATCCCCCGCTTCCCCAAAACAATAGGCGTTGTCAGTTCGCCCACAGGAGCCGCGGTAAAGGATATTGTCAACATACTCTCGCGAAGGTCAGGCGGTATGCGTGTGATTATTCTGCCGGCTCCTGTGCAGGGCAGCGAGGCCGGCGCAATTATTACAAGGCGCATAGAGCAGGTCAATTTCTGGCATCTGGCAGATGTCCTTATCGTGGGCCGCGGCGGAGGTTCACTTGAAGACCTTCTTCCGTTTTCAGAAGAATCCGTGGTGCGCGCCATTGCCGCGTCCCGTATTCCTGTTATAAGCGCTGTTGGACACGAGATAGACTGGGCCCTTTCGGATTTCGCGGCAGACCTGCGCGCCCCTACCCCATCGGCCGCTGCGGAACTTGTAAGCGACGACAGGGAAAGAACCATGGATAAAGTAATTTCACTTTACAATACCCTGGTAAGCTCAATGGAAAATAAAATAATGAATATCAGGCTTGCCATAAAACCATTCAGCCCCGAAGACCTGGAATACAGGTTCCGTTCCCTGTTACAGCCGGCCCTGGTACGTTTTGATGATGCCAAGGAAGCGCTGCTTTTCAATCTGAACCAAAGGGTTGATGAATTAAGGCGGCGGCTTGAACTGGCGAACATGGGTCTTGAAGCAGGCAGCCCGCAGAAAATTCTTGAGCGCGGATACTCGGTGGTTACACTGGTTGATGTGAACAGGACAAGAAAAATAATCAGACGAAGCTCTGATGTCAGAAAAGGCGACCGCCTTTTAATCCGGCCCCTTGAAGGCCTTATATACGCGGAGGTTAAAGAAAGCTAATGGCAAAGACCGCAGCAAAAACCACAGGACCTACTCTGGAAGAAAAGCTCCATAAACTTGAAGTTCTGGGCGAAGAAATACGCAGGACAGACATTCCCCTGGACGATGCGCTTAAGGCTTTTGAAGAAGGTATTAAACTTGCAAAGTCGCTTGAAAAGGAACTTGAAAAAATTCAGAACCGCATAGAAATTCTTATGAGCGGAACCGAGGCAAAAAGTTCCGAAAGCCCCGAACTTGAACTTTTTGATTCCTGATGAAGATGATAAATATACTTCCGCCGGAAGAAGCAAGAAAAATCGCTGCCGGAGAAGTTATTGACAGACCCTCTGCCCTGATCCGGGAATTCATGGATAATGCCCTGGACGCGGGCGCGGCGAACATCGAGGTTTCCATCGAAGGCGGAGGTGTTGCCCGAACGGAGGTCAGCGATGACGGACACGGCATGAGCCGGGAAGACCTGGAACTATGCTGCCTTACCCATGCCACAAGCAAGATACGTACCCTCGCAGACCTTGATTCATCCCTTAGCCTTGGATTCCGCGGAGAAGCGCTTGCTGCGGCCGCGGCTGTAACACGCCTGGAAATACTTACAAGCATGGACGGCCTTAAAGCCTTCAAACTTGAATCATGGCCGGGCAAAGAAATAAGCATTGAACAGGGCCGCAGAAAAAAAGGAACCAGTGTCAGGGCAATGGGGCTTTTTGATACAATTCCGGCGCGCAAGCGCTTTTTGAAACGCGAAGGCAGCGAGGCGGTGTTATGCCGTAATGTGTTTAATGACAAAGCCCTTGCGTTTCCGGATATTGGCTTTCGTTTTTTCAGGGACAGTAAACTAAAAACATTTCTGCCCCCGCATGTTTCGTTTAAGGAAAGGTTTACAAAGATAGCGCTTAACGAAAAGGAATCTGCATTGTCTGCCGGTGCGGAAAAATTGGTTTATGAGATTACAGCCAGGGGTGAAGGGTTTGAAGTAATAATTGTTTTCGCCGGGCCGGAATTGTCACGGGGAGACAGGAGGGGGCAGTATATTTTTGCCAATGGCAGGAGGATTCAGGATTTTTCTTTAATACAGGCCCTTGAATACGGACTTAGGGGGCTTTTCCCCAATGGTGTCCATCCGGTAGGAGCTGTTTTTGTGAATATAGATCCGGCATTGGCGGATTTCAATATTCATCCTGCGAAACGGGAAGTACGTTTTCTGGACCCCGGCGCGATTCATCATTCAATAACAACAACGCTGGAAAACTTCAGGCGAAAGACTTTTACACGTATATATGATATACCTGCCGCCGGGCCGGAGACGTTTCCGGAAGGAAATGCTTTTAATTTTGAATATAACAAAGAAAATGATTACAGAACCGGCATTAAGGCGCCCGCAGCGCCGGCTTCCGGCGTACTTGCGCTCCAGGCCGCGGAAACTCCCCCTGCTTATGCAACAGAACACTTTACCGGAAACGGACTGCGCCTGGTCGGACGCATCTTTGATCTGTTTATCCTGGTCGAATATAACGAGAAACTGATTATCATTGATCAGCACGCGGCCCACGAGCGCATACTCTACAACAGCTTAATCGCGAATCCTGTTACGGAGCAGGAGCTTCTGGTTCCAATTCCCTTTCAAACCGAAAATGAAGATGACGACCGTTTTCTGGAAAGCCGTCAAAAGGATTTGGCGGGCCTTGGCATAAGAATCGAAAAAGACGGGGATGGATGGCGCATAGACACCCTGCCTGCCGGATGGCGCGTTTCCGCTTCCCAAACAATAAAGGAAATACTGGGCCTTAAAACAGCCGGCAAAAACATGGCGGAAAAATTGACCATATCCCTTTCATGCGCCAGGGCTGTCAAGGACGGGGATTATCTTGATGACGAGTCGGCCCTGGTACTTGCCGAACAGGCATTGCGTTTAACTGATTTGCATTGTCCGCACGGCCGTCCCATATTGTTTGAGATAGAGCGCGGGGAAATGCTAAAGGCGGTCAAGAGGACTTAGGCCGGGACAATCAAAATCGTTAATAATCAAAGTCGTCAAAGGTAAACACAATTCTGCTGTTTGCATTTACCCGTACATCCCATTTTGTGTATGAATCACCGTCTGAATCCACTATCTTTATATCGTAGCGGTTTACTACATTTAGGGGATAGGGCAGGGTAAAGGTAACTGCGGAGCCGCTGCGAAGAATCTCATTACTGGCCAGCCAGTCATTTCCCCAGCTGTCAGACGCTGTTTGGCTGATATAAACATACCATACTGTATACCCAGTGTTATTCACCAAAGTTATGGATGGAAGATTTTGTGCAGAAGCCAATCCGGTGAAAAGTAAAAGAATAGACAAGAAAAAAATAGCTTTTTTCATTTTTTACTCCTTTTGGTACTTGCTTGCCCTTTCGGGTATATAAAAAAAACCGGTGACTTCGCATACACATAGTTCCGGTTTTTTTCAAAAATAAAGCGGGGTTTTTCCAAAAACTGAAACTTTGGAAAAGTCTCAATGGAACAAACCCAATGGTTAAAAATTACCACGAAAATCAGAATATGTCAAGAGATAAATTAACAGGAGGTAAATTGACAGGGTTCGCATTGCCCACGTCAATCAACCCCTCGCCGCGAATAAGCAGGGAGCCAGATACCCCTGCCAAGATGCCATTCAAAAGAATAGGACCCGCATCCTATATGTGCAAGGCCGCTGCCTTCAAGACCGCTGCTCAAAGGCCGGATGGCAAGGTTGGCGATCTGCGCCGCCCTGAAGCTGAAAGAGTTAATGCCGGGCACAGGGGGCAATTCTGTGTCCGGGTTTTCCAAAAGAGCCGCGCAAATAATCGGTTTTGGAAACTTAAAAATGATTTTTTCATTTATTGTGTTCGGTATTGTGTTCAATATTGTTTTCAATGTTGTTTTCAATGTTTTTATCTCAAAAATCTCCATTACTGAAATATCAATGCAAGGTCCCAAAAAAGCAAGGTTTGAAAAAGGTTTAATATCAGGGCAGCGGACAAGGCCAAGGCTGCCAGCGGTAATTTTGCCTTCATTAGGGAGGGTTAATTCCCTTGTTTCTGCTGCGATTTTTTTTATTTCTTCTGTTTCCAGGGGCCGGGACAATATGGCCAGGGGCACGGCAGGCGGGAAAGAATAAGCGCCCAAAAACCCGTTGCCAAAAAGCTCCTGGCGATAGTCTTCAATCAATTTACGGCTGTCCCTGTGGGGGAGCAGAACCAAAAAATTGGCGTATTTTTGGATGGATTTTTTTTTATCAGTGTTCAAATTTCAGTTCCCATGTTATACTTGAGCATAAAAAAATAATAAAGAGGATTGCGATGAAATTAAAGACCAAAATGCTGGTTGACAGGTTTTTGGAGACAATAAGCGCATGGCCGGGAATTGAATGTATTTCCCTAAACGAAGCTGCTTTGTCAGACACCCTTGATCCGTATTTTACATTCATTTTGGATATCTACTATGACGGATCGATTCCCGATTCAAAAGAAAGATCAAGGCTTTACGGTGATGATGTGGCTGCCTTTGAAAGCGCGGAAAGGGGTATATGCGGGAAATCAGGAGCAAGCAAAGATCGTTTCCTGCTTAAAAACACTCCGATTCATCTTGAATATAAACCCATAAAACTTGTTGAAGAACGCGTAGCCATTGCGGATAAAAACCTCGATTCTTTTGAATTTATCAAGGATTCAGGCACTTACAGTTTTTACAGGCTTTCCAACGGAGAAATAGTGTATTCCAAAAGCGACTGGATATACAGGATACGTGAAAGAATAAAAAACCTAAGCGATGAGTTCTGGCAGCTTATGCGCATCGCCTGCGAATCCAAAATGGAACATTTCCTTAGTGATTTGGGAGCAGCCGCCATTCAGGGAGATGATTTTAATTGTTTGATTTCAGCCGCGGGTTTTATAAAATCCGCCTGCCTTACGCTGTTCTGTATTAACCATTGCTTTGAACCGTCTCATAAAGCATATTCCAAACAGGTTCTTGAATTACCTGTGCTTCCGGAATCTTTCATTTCCACTTTTGAAACTTTTCTGACGCAGGATCACAGCTCGGTAAAAAACCGCAGTTATGAACTGGCCAAGCTGATGGCAAAAGGGATTGTTGTTCTTTGATTCGCATAGATAAATCAAGTTTGCTTATAATTTTAATTTTACCTTTATTGTCCTGCACATACAGGAAACCGGTAAATTTCTGGAATGGATCTGATACAACTGCTCTCTACGCGCTTTCAAGAAATGCTCAAAGCGGGATTCTTCCTCTCCAGTCAACTGTAAAACTGGAATACAGCTTATCCGGACTGGAAAACCTGAATGATGAATATTCCCTGGAAATAAGCTATTGGCTTGAGAATGCCGGAGCCAGGGGCCAGGCCGTTATTGACCTTGACGGTATTTCATGGGAATTACCCAGGGACTTTTCATTTCTGGATAATTCAGTTTTGCCTGACATTTACCGCAGCACTGAATCACTGACCATCAAGTACACCATACCTGTTGCAGGAATTTCCCTTGAACGGCTTACTCTGCTCTGGATGCCGGAAATAACAAATACATTAAGGAGGGGTTCATCTCTTAATATAACAAGGATTGAATTAGTCCCCCGCTGGTTTGGAGTTTCCCTTGATCCGGAAAATAATACTTTAAGGCTTAGTCCTTTTGTTTATTCCAGGGATTCGAGGCTTGTTATGGATATTCCTGCTGCCTTCGACCATGGCAACAGCGCAGAATCCGCACCTGAAGCTGCCGCAGAAAGTATAACAGCGTCAAGCCTTGCGCCGATTACATCTGATCCAGGCCGGATTCTGCGGTGGCCCCTGCATGAATGGCGTATAACTGATTATGAAATTTTCCGGTGGGGGGATTTTCCTTCTGTCCTGATTTTTGATTTTCTTGATTACGGGGTCCAGGACAGATTCCTTAAACGCCTGGCGTTTTTTGCGGAAAAAACGGGATTCCGCGGGCGGCTTGCCGCTGACAGTGAAATCAGGGACCTTCACGGCTGGAACGCCCATGACTACCGTTCAGAAACCCTTGCCTCTTTTTTCGATTTGGCGGAAAAAACAAACTTCCCCCTGCTTCCGGAAGAAAAGGAACTTGAAACATTATTGTTATATTCAGGGATTATTATACGCAATTCAGGCGGCGCCATAATGCCGGGCGAAGGAGGAATTATTTCGATTTCAAGGGAATCCCAGGATTACCTGCGCAGCCTGCTTATGGTTCATGAAGGATATCACGGTATATTTTATATTGATGAAGACTTCAGGAATTTCTCCCTGCGCCGCTGGAACAGCCTTGAACCTTTTGCAAGGGATTTTATACTTGCGTATTTTGATTTACAGACCTACGACATTAACAATAATTATCTGGTCTTGAAGGAATTTGCTTCCTTTTTACTCCAGCAGCCTGTATCCCAGGCCGCGCCTTACTTTGGACAAACCCTGCCTTCCAGGCTTGAAAACTCGCCCCGGCACAGAACCGCGCTTCCTCCCAAAGACGAAACTTCCGGCACATGGCCCATGCTGGCAGAAGCCTTTCGTGCTGAAGCCGAAACTTTTTCGCAGTATGTAAACCGGCGCTGGAATCTTGCCGCCGGCAGGGTTCATCAATTACAGCCATGACCTACAGCCCTAGCCCAACCGGGGCTTAAACACAGGACGCCTTGCTTTATAATCCTCAAAGGCGTTTATTCCGGCATTGAAACGGCGCTCGGTTTCAAGAGTTGTGGGAGGACCGTGTCCCGGAAAAATCGAATAATCGCCGGGCAGGGAAAGAATTTTGCCCCTTATTGCGGTCATTTGATTTGACGCCGCATAAACGCTGGGAGTTCGTCCTATAAGACCGGCAGTGATTGCATCTCCTGTAAACAGCATGCGGCCTATCCTGTAAATTGCCGAATCTGCGGAATGGCCTGGAGCGGCAATAACCTCAATGCTTATGGAACCTAAGTTCACGGTTTCTCCGTCACGTAAAGTAATGGTCTTAAACCCCTGGATCACGGGGCTTATGCAATAAATTTCAGTTTCATAAATCCGTTTAATGGTATTAACGGCCCGTAAATGAGTCAAATGTCCGTGGGTAATCAATATTCCGGCAAGAGTATATGAATTATCTTCAATAATATTCAGGATGGCTTCATCCATGCTGCCGGGATCAATTATAACGGCTTTCTGTTTATCCTCCAGAATATAGCAGTTGCTAAAACCATTGGCACAGAAATGAACGTATAGTTTCATTCATCCCCCATTTCAAAAATCGCTTCCGCGGTATTGGATGATTTGAATACAAGATCATTCTGCCGGCTTTTATAAAAATTGCTTCTTTTGACATTGCAGTTAATAATATCTGTTTTGCTTATGCTTGATTCTATAAAACGGCAATTATAAAGATTATTATTATTGAATATTGTGTCTTTGATATTGGCTCCGACAAAGTTAATATCAATCAATTCGGAATTGTCAAATTTGCAGTTTTCGATTTCAGCCCCTCCAAAAGAAAGAAACCGGAAGTCCACGTTAATAAATTCACATGAAGTAAAAACCGAAAAATCAAAAAACACAAGATTCATCCTGGTGCCATTGAAAATACAGTTATGAAAAAAAGCGCCGGTAAAACTGCTTTCGTGAATTTGACGGCCGGAAAAATCCATTTCCCTGAAACCAAGGCCCTGGGCATTAAGATCACTTATGGTTTTTTGCTGATCAATATAGTCTCTTATGCGGCGGCCCTCTTCCTGAGGATTTACAAGATGAGACGCGCATAATGCCGATCCGGAAATCGCGGATTTTCCGCAGCCTGCCGCGCATGGAGTAATAACGAACATACTTGATTATAGCAGGTTTTTTCATATTGAGTAGAGTGGATTCGTATAGTATAATCAGCCATGTGCTGGTTTTGCGGTTCCCCGGTTACAAATCCCGAACCCATAGGCAGATCCCTCCTCTGCAATGACTGCGGGAAAGATCTGCGCTCATGCTGTAACTGCCGGCATTACCTCTCCAAAGAAAGGAACTGCAAAGAACCCCAGGGCGAAAACCCGTCAGAAAAAGAGAGGGCCAATTTCTGCGACTGGTTCGGCCTTAACCCCCTGTTCAAGGAATCTTCGGCAGGCCGGAAAAACGCAGCGGATGCGGCAGGCCAGGCAAAAGAAGCCTTCAATAAATTGTTCAGTTGATATGGATAACCGCCCTGTAATTTTTCATGATTCCGGCATTGGATGCCTGCCTTACGCGGATTTTTTTCATTCACGCAATCCGTGCGAAAAGCTAATCTGCGTTGCTGACAGGGCCAATTTCCCTTACGGCGAAAAATCAAAAGAATATCTGATTGACGCGCTTTTATATATTGTCAACAAACTCATTCGTCTTTACGATCCAAAAATTATTGCCATAGCATGTAATTCCGCGGCTGTTTCCGCGCTTGATGTGTTAAGGAAGAGCTTTCCGGAGCTGCCCATTGTGGGCACTGTACCCGCAATCAAACCTGCCATTCAGGCAAGCAAAAAACGCAGCATAGGCGTTCTTGGCACGCAAAGGACGATATCGGATCCATATATATCGGAACTGGCCGCAAAATACGGGCCTGTAGTAAAAATAATTGGCATTGCCGCGCCCGAACTCGTAGAGTTTGCCGAATATTGCTGGATGGATGCGGACAGCGAAAAACGGCTCTCTGTAATAAAGCCCTGGGTAAATAAGGCCATTGAAGAAGGCGCGGATGCCCTGGTTCTGGCCTGCACGCATTTTCTTTTGTTAAAGGAAGAGTTCCAAAAAGCCGCCGCGGGAAACATGATGATTTTTGATTCTGTTGAAGGCATCTGTAATCGCATTGAATTTTTATTGGATGAGGGAGAAGGCCGCCTGCGCACAAACCTGACTGAAAAACAAGGGATATTATTCAAAATTACCGGAGAAGGCGCTCTCGACAGGAGCTGGGAAAAACTGGCCGGCCATTTTGGCGTTTTACCCGAACTGATATGAAAGCACTGGTTCTGCGCGGTTCCCGCAATATTTTCCATGTACGCGTCAATCAACAACCCCGCCCTGAAGAAACGGAATGCCGTATCAAGGGAAAGGTGCTTAAAGATGCCGAAGGCTTTTATAATGCGCTTGCGCCCGGGGATATTGTCGAATGTGAAAACAGCCTTATTACGGCTCTTGAAAAAAGGCGGAACCGTTTTGCAAGGTTCAACCAGAAAGGCCGCTCGGTGCAGATACTTGCGGCTAACGTAGACCTTGTCCTGTGCATGACAACTCCCGCATCCCCGCCATTCAGGCCAAGGTTTATAGACCGCCTGCTTCTGGAAGCGGATTACGCTAAAATCCCGGCAGCCATTATCTGCAATAAATATGACCTTTCACATAACGACTTTGGCCATAACGATCCCGATATGGAAGAAAGGCTTGAAGACTTTATACGCATTGGTTTTCCTGTATTGCGCATATCAGCCAGGACAGGCGAAGGCATGGAGGCTTTACGCGGCCTTATCGCGGGAAAGCTCTCGGTCATCTCGGGCCAGTCAGGCGTGGGCAAGTCCACGCTTATAAACAAACTCATCCCCGGCCTTGAACTAAAAACAACAGCGATTAACGAAAAATACAGCCGGGGAAATCATACCACAATACAGTCCTGTCTTTACGATCTGCCGGAAGGCGGGGCCATAATTGACACGCCGGGAATAAGGCGTTTTGCGCCCGAACGCGTCAGGCCCGAAGACCTTATTCTCTATATGCGTGAATTCGCCCCCCTTGCGGGAAAATGCAGCTTTGGCCTTTCCTGTCTTCATGTAACAGAACCAGGCTGCAAGATCCTGGAAGCGGTCCACGCGGGAGTAATTCACGAAGACCGTTATGAAAGCTATGTCCGCATAAGGGATGAAATGGCTGAACCAGAAGCCCGGCCCGTTAGTGATTAGGATTATGAACGAAAAAACCCTTAAACTGCTTGAATTTGATGTTATACTAAACCGCGTTGCCGCCTGCTCCATGAGCGAAGAAGCGGCCGGGCTGATACTTTCAGAAGCTCCCTTAAGGGACAGCATGGAAGCAAGGCGTCTCAAAGAACTTGTCGCAGCCTTTCTTAAACGCATGCACTCAGGAGACGAGGAAATACGGGAAAGCCTGCCCGCCATTAATGCCCTGTTTCCAAAACTGGATCTTGCGGGCATGGTTCTCGAAATCGAGGAAATCTACGCGCTTGCCGTGTTTATGGAACGCGGCGAGACCCTTAAAAACTGGACTGGAAAAACCAGTACTGTTCCCGGAGAAACCAATCCTCTGGAACAAATATCCAAAGAGCTGCCGGACACGGGATCAATTTGCGCGGAAATATTCCGTATAATTGACAGGGAAGGCAAGCTCCGCGACCTGCCGGTATTCCAGGCTTCGAGGCGCCGCATCAAGGCGCTGACCAAAGACCTTGAAAGCTCAGGCACAAGGTACACGTCCAACGAGGAAACCCGGCGCATGCTCCAGTCCATGATTCCTTCCCAGCGTGACGGCCGCATGGTTCTTGCGGTCAAGGCCAATTTCCGGGGCCGCATAAAGGGCATAGTCCACGAAGTATCGGCTTCGGGACAGACCTTGTTTATCGAACCGGAAGAAGTCGTTGAAAAAAACAATGAGCTGCTTATAGAAAAACGCCGCCTTGATGCGGAGATAAGGCGGGTATTACGGGAACTTACAGGCCGTATAGCGCAGGAAAAGGAAACCATAAAGCTGTTTCATCAAGGCGTAATTTACCTGGAAACATTACGCGCAAGGGCAAGATACGGACTTGAAACCAGGGGTGTTTTTGCATACGAAAGCGAATCCATTGCATTAAGAAAGGCGCGTCATCCGCTATTGGGCACAAAAGCCATACCCCTTGACTTTACCCTTGAAGAAAACAAGCGCACTGTAATTATAACCGGGCCAAATACAGGCGGGAAAACAGTCGCCTTAAAAACCGCGGGCCTTCTTTCCATGATGAACCAATTTGGCCTTCCTCTTCCTGTTGAACAGGGCACTACCCTGCCCTTTTTTGACGGCATATATGCCGATATTGGAGACGAGCAGTCCATAAGCCAGTCCCTCTCGACCTTTTCAAGCCACATGACAAATATCGCAGACATACTCTCAATGGCAGACAAAGACTCACTGATACTTCTTGATGAACTTGGTTCAGGCACTGACCCGGAAGAAGGCAGCGCAATCGCAATGGCGTTAATCGATCATCTGATGGAAATTGATGCGCGCCTTGTCATAACCACGCATCACGGAATCCTCAAGAATTACGGCTATACAAGGAAAGGCGCGGATAACGCTTCCATGGAATTCGACGGGAAAACACTTGCGCCGACTTTCCGCATTATCATGGGTATTCCCGGGGAAAGCCGGGCTCTCGACATTGCAGAAAGAAACGGTCTGCCAAAGGAAGTCGTGTCCGGGGCCAGAAAATACCTAGAGGATGAACAGGCTGATATAAGCGCCTTGATCGAGGGCCTTAGAATAAAACACAGGGAGCTGGATGCTGCAAGGGATGAAGGCAGACTTATAGAAGAACAGTTAAAGGAAGAACGCCGAAAGGCCGACCTAAAGGAACTAAGGCTAAGGCAAAAAGAACTTCAATTAAAACAGGAAAGCTCAAATAACCTTCATATTCTTTTGGAAAACTCAAGAAAACAGCTTGAAAATCTTGTGCGGGAATTAAAGGAAGGTGAAATAACTAGGGAGAAAACACTCAAAGTAAAAGAGTTTCTTTCTAACCTGGAAAACAGCGTTAAATCGGGAAAAGAAGGGCTTAAAAAAGAAGAACAAGCGCTAAGGGAAGAACGCCGCCGCATGGAAAACCAAGGCCGCGAAGACCTTGCCGCAGGCGAAGGACGTAAAGGAGTTTTTGAACCAGGCATGGATGTACTCGCCGGAGAATCACGTCTGGGGGGCAGGATTGTAAGGCAGGATAAAAAAGGCTCCGCAAGATGGATAGTTGAAATAGGTTCCATGAAAATGAGCTTTGACGAGACAGAACTTATCCAGGCAAGTCCCATGCAAAAAAAAGAACCGCAGAAAACCGCGGCAAGCTGGGCCGCGGAACTTGGCCCGGCAGAGCCTGTTCAATTTGAACTTAAACTCCTTGGTTTAAGGCATGAAGAAGCCATGCTTGCCCTAAGGCGGCAGATTGACGCGGCAGCTCTGTCAGGGCTTCGGGAATTCTCGGTTGTGCATGGCAAGGGAGACGGCATTTTACAGAATGCTGTTCACGAATATCTTAAAGCCGAAAAAACCGTTGCCAGTTTCAATTTTTCAAGACCGGAACTTGGCGGCTTTGGCAGAACCGAAGTTGTGCTTAATATTTAAATCAGGAAAACCCAACCGGGGTTTTTTGAGGTTCCCTTTGCTTTTTTGTAAGTTGAATGATACGTCCCAAAAATTCATCTTCAAGTTTTATGCCGGTCCAGTTGCCTTCTGCATCGGTTTTAAGTGTTTCAGCAACAAACTTCATCCCCTTGCGCTTAAAAAACGCCGCTGCCTTGTAAACGTTTATTGTTCCAATGGATATATTGTCATCTATATGCGAAATGGAAAAATTAAGCATTTTATGAACAGCTTCCTGACACAGCTCAGTTATGCGATCAAAACTGCCGGAATTCAAAAGATCGCCTGGAACCATCCATGAGCCGCCGCATGCAAGTATCCTTTCATAAGCAGTATATTTGGCTATATTATTGGCATTGATGCCGCCTGTTGGCATGAACATCATTGACGAATATGGGGCTGCGACAGCCTTGATATAATCAAGGCCCCCAGCCTGTTCCGCCGGGAAAAACTTTATAACATCAAGTCCAAAGGAAAGAGCCTGCTCAATATCAGTAGGGGTGGAACAGCCGGGAACAATCAGGATATCTTTATCAATGCAATGGGAAACAACCTTTGGATTAAAGCCCGGGCTTACAATAAATGACGCGCCTGCGTCAATGGCTTTATCTGCCTGTTCCGTGCTTAACACCGTGCCTGCTCCAAGAAGTATGTCCGGAACTTTTGTTTTGATTCTGCGGATTGCTTCTTCCGCCTGTTCTGTTCGAAAGGTTATTTCGGCGCATGGAATATTGCCGTTAATTAAAGCCTTTGCCAAAGGCACGGCCTTTTCAACATCATCAATTTTTATTACAGGAACTATTCCTATTTTGCGCAGGTTTTCAAGTGTCGGATGCATTGCTTACCTCCTCAATTTACTTCTTGAATGAGGTTTTTCCAAAACTTCAGTTTTTGGAAAAACTTCTTACCCCGTGGAGAAAATTGCATTTGGCTAATTTGTTGCCTTATAAAAAATTAGCAATTTTCTCCAAGAGCTTATTCCAAAACTAACCGAGTTTTGGAATAAGCTCGAATGACTTTATTAAGGTTTTCTTCCGGGACATCCATCAAATCCCAGGAAAGCGCAAGGCCCTTAATGCCTGTGCCCAGATATGAACGGATTGTTTCTTCTATATATGCGGGGCTTGTGTCCGCGATATTGTCTTTTCTGTTGATCTCAAGACCGGCGTAAACAGGACACTTTGATACGGCCGCAAAATTTTTCAGTTCACGGGCCGCAAAATCAAGATCAAAAGGGATTGTCCTGGAATTGATGCCGAGTATTCTGTCAAAGCTCATGTCTTTTTCATTATCCGCAAAACCGGTTTCCCTTAAAAACATTTCCGTTTCAAAAGGCAATCCGGCAGGCGCATTGGTTATGCGGTACATCATTGGTTTTATAAAATCGCAGATGCCGGAAAGAGATGATAAATCCTGTCCGGTAAAGGGCGCCAAAAACGGGGCAAACACATCAAGACCTATTCCAAGATTCCCGCTCCTGAAAAAATTACACAAATAATTGACACTCTGCCATATAAAAACCGATTTCAGCAAAAAGAATTGGGCCATTACAGGGTCTTCAAATTCATATTTGCCGTTTCCCGAATATGATTTTATGCCAGGCGGAGTTGACGCATAACGGGAAAGTACATCTTTAAGTTTATCAGGGGAAAAATTATTTTCTTCGTACTTTTCAAGGCAATGCGTACAGAAACAGGAGAAAACGCTTCTGTACCCGTCCCCATTTTTGCTGCCCTGGCCAAAAGAGGGACAGCGGATTTTGTCAAGAAAAATGCCGTCAAACGGTATGGAGGCAAATTCACTTTCATATATATCAAGTATTTTTTCCATATTGCCCGGATCATTGGGGCAGCAGAAGGAAAAGTCTTCGATATTATTATTTTTGTCGTATTGTATTGGCGACCCGTTAATATCAACAAGACCGCTAAGGGGCCTAACAGAACCTGTTTCCGAAAACACGGGAAACCACAGGTAAAACTCCGTATCGTGTTTGGCAAGCAGGTCCGCGGTTTTATGATACAGCTCTTTTGAGAATGACCAGCCCATTATTAGCTTGTTGACACGGAGACGGGAAAGCAAAGGTTTAAGTTTTTTTTCTACCGCTTCAAAATCAAGAACTTTGCTCAAAAATCCGCCTGTGAATATCTGCGCGCTTATTTCGCATTGCCCTGTATTTTTGTTAAGCGTCATGCGTTACCCAAGCACAATATCCATGGCGATGCTTGCCCATTTCCACAGCCGCTGCGGTTCATGATTAACCGTGCTTATATCCTTTAGTATGATTTCCAGAGGGCATCCGTTTCTTGAACATATCTCCTTTATTTTGAGAAGGTCTTTGCGTATAAGGTCTTCGTCAAATTTCCCTGTCGCAAGATATGCTGGATTGGGTTTGGAAGAAAACACATAATCCTTGCCTATTTCTTCCCCTCCCCTTTCCAGGTTTGCCCAGGGACTCATGGAAATTTTTCTTAAATTGGGTATTTTCCTTACTTCCTTCATTTTGGCGTCCAGAGGATCGCAGCACCCGTAATATACAAGGCCAAAGCGTTCAAACAGCGGTTTCATATAATTGATTTCATATTCCTCGAACATTGCAGGAGATACTGTGGAAAACATCTGGGCCAGGCCAAAAACCCATATATCTTTGGTTCTTGGTTTTTGCGAATTAAAGAAAAAAGCCGGAAGTTCGTCTGTCCACGCGCCCGTACAGTGAATCAAAGCCTGGCTGTGGCAGAGCAGGCCCTGCTCTTCGAGCTGGTCAAACATGGACATATACCCGTTTACCATTTTTCCGGCAATTTCATGCATCATTTCAGGGCTATCAATAAACGCGTAAAGCGCGGCTTCTACACCCATCCATTGGGATATGGGATCCCAGATTGTTATTTCGTGGAAATAACCTTCTTCCCTTATGGGCATAATGCCGTCAAAGAGCCAGGCAGCTTTTTCCATGCGCCGCGCGGTTTCCTTTTCATCATGCGAAATCTGCGGGGTCTTGATCTTCTCAACATCATCCATTGACTTGATTTGATTCTCGAACTTGTGGCTTACCACAGCTTCTTTACCCTGTGTGGCTAAGGTCTCTTCCTTTATGGCCATGCCAAAACCGGTATTGTTTACGGCCCTGGGCACTTTAATAAAAGGCTCGACAACCATATCAACGGGAAAATATTCCCACTGGTAAAGGATTTGCCGCAGCTTCTCCTCATAAGCGCGGCATTCCATGTCTTCGCATTTAAGGCTTAGTTTGGCGTCAATATCCATTTCGTTCCAGCATACCTGATCAATACAGACCATGGGACGCTCGGGATTAAGTCCGTTAAGATGCCGCCATAGCCGTTTCTTTTCCGCCTGTATGGGAAGATGGGCAATCTCCGCAACTTTCTTGGCCAGTTCGCGAAGGATTATTCTGTCCTTACTTTCTATTAAACCCATGATTTTTGATACCATCGCGTTGATAAATTGTCAATTATACTTTGTTAGTGGTATCCGTGGCGGACGCTGCCTTGTTTGGGCGGTTTCCGGCAAATACCCTGGTAAAAAACAAAAAAAACAAAAAAATGTAATCGTTTTCATTTTTTTACTTGACAAGCTGAAAATATGATGTATTATTAATAGCTGAGAGGAATTAAATGCTAATTGGTATTAATCCTGTGATTAGCCCGGATCTGCTTGACACTTTGTTCCGAATGGGCCATGGGGATGAAATTGTACTGGCAGATGCCTTTTTCCCGGGCGATTCAATGAATTCCCGTGTGCTGCGCGCAGATGGAATCAAAATTCCGGTTCTTTTGGATGGAATTCTGGCCCTTATTAACCTTGATTCCTATGTTCCCCACCCTGTCATCATGATGGCTCCGGTATCTGGAGATAATCTGGACGAAAATGTTGAAAAATCATATAGAAAAGTAATTGATAAATACTGGCCAAAAACTCCGGCCATTGAAAGAGTGGAACGTTTTGCCTTTTATGAGCGGACAAAAAAGGCTTTTGCCGTGCTTATGACAGGAGAAAACGTAAAATATGGAAATATTTTATTAAAAAAGGGGGTAATTCCAATATAGAGCGCTGCTTTATTATAAAGCACGGCTTTATTTTGACAAAAATGTAAACGTTTACATTTTATTGGGTTATGGGTAAAACTATCAGGGATGTTGCAGAAATAGCCGGTGTCTCAACCGCCACGGTTTCCCGTGTTATGGCGCCTGAAAACTCCATATCTGTTGCGGAAAAAACCAGAAACCGTGTCATGGAAGCGGCAAATGAACTTGGATTCCGCATGAATTTCGCAGCCCGAAGCCTCAAACGCAAGGCAACCATGGCAATAGGAGTGGTCTTCCCTGAACTGGCAAACGACTTTTTCATGGACGTGGCAGAAGGGATAGAGCGTGAACTTCATTCAAACGGATATACCATGCTCCTTTCATCATCACGCAATTCCATAGAAGAAGAAAAAAGGCATATCTCCCTGCTGGCTGACAGAATGGTAGACGGCATACTGATAATTCCGGCAGGTTCACAGGGAGAGCATCTCCAGTCCCTGTCAGATCAGGGAATGCCCATAGTGCTGCTCGACAGGATTGTTGAGGGAACATATCTTGATGCAGTTACTTCCAACAACGAGGAAGGAACTTTTAATTTAACCAAAGCCCTGATGTCGGACGGATATAAACGCATAGCTTTTGTCGGAGGGGATATCACCATTTCAACTGCAAGGGAAAGGCTTTCCGGCTATGCCCGGGCCCTTGCAGAAGCCGGGATTAAGCCTGAGCCTTCCTGGATATGCCTTGGAGGAATGGAAGTGGAAGACGGCTACCGCTTGATGGAAAGTTTACTGGAAAAACAAAACCCGCCCGAAGCAATGGTGGCGGTGAACCTCCTGGTCCATCTGGGCATGGAACGCTGCCTCTTAAATGCGAATATCAGCACAGGTGTGGTTATAGCCGGATTTGACGAATCCCGTTATACGCCATTTCTCCCGGCCTGCTCTTATATAGCATCCCAGGACGCGGTTGGCATAGGCAGAAGGGCAAGCCAGCGTATCATCGAAAAAATTCTGGAAAAAAAAGAAACTATTTTGGAACATAATAAAAAAAATACCGGGGATAAAAAAGATAATAAAATTATCCGTCTTCCGGTAACAATAAGCCGCGGAGGTAAATAATGGCGAAAAATCGTTTTATGGGAGCGTATCCTAAAATTGGCATTAGGCCGACTATTGACGGACGCCAGGGTGTCTTAAAGGTCAGGGAATCCCTTGAAGCACAGACCATGAACATGGCAAAAGCAGCCAAGACCCTGCTTGAAAAGAACCTGCGTTACTCCAACGGAGAACCTGTCCAGGTGGTCATTGCTGACACAACAATAGGCAGGGTACCGGAAGCAGCGGCCTGCGCGGACAAGTTCAGGCGGGAAGGCGTTGACATAACCCTTACGGTAACGCCCTGCTGGTGCTATGGCTCGGAAACCATGGACATGGACCCTTTGACCATTAAGGGGGTGTGGGGCTTTAACGGCACGGAGCGGCCGGGTGCGGTGTACCTGGCCTCGGTGTTGGCAGCACATGCCCAGAAGGGACTGCCTGCCTTCGGCATCTACGGCCGGGATGTGCAGAATGCAAGCGACACGGAAATCCCCAAAGATGTGCAGGAAAAACTGCTGCGCTTCGGCAGGGCAGCGCTGGCCGCGGCCACCATGAGGGGCAAGAGTTATCTGCAAATAGGTTCAATCTGCATGGGCATTGCCGGTTCGATTATAAACCCTGAATTTTTTGAAGAATATCTTGGAATGAGGGTTGAAAGCGTTGACGAAGTAGAAATAATCCGGCGCATGGAAAACAATATATACGATGAAAAAGAATTCCAAAAAGCGCTGGCCTGGACAAAGCAGTATTGCAAGGAAGGCTTTGACAAAAACCCGCCGGAACTACAGCGCTCCCGTGAGGAACAGGACAAGGCCTGGGAATTCGTTGTCAAGATGATGTGCATTATCAAAGACCTGTTTAACGGCAACCCCAATCTGCCCGCGGGCTGCGAGGAAGAAAGGCTTGGCCACAATGCCATTGCCGGCGGTTTCCAGGGCCAGCGCCAGTGGACAGACTTTTATCCCAACTGCGACTTCCCTGAATCCCTTATGTGTTCATCCTTTGACTGGGAAGGCCCCAGGGAACCATATATTCTTGCAACAGAAAACGACACCCTAAACGGCGTTGGAATGTTGTTCGGAAAACTCCTTACAGGCACCGCGCAAATTTTCGCTGATGTACGCAGCTACTGGAGTCCGGAAGCGGTCAAGGCTGCAACAGGCTATGACTTGACAGGCTTGGCAAAAGAAGCCGGCGGCTTTATACACCTGATCAATTCCGGTGCAGCCTGCGTGGATGCCTCGGGAGAAATGAAGGATTCAAACGGCAAAAACGTGATTAAGCCCTTCTGGGATCTAAACGAGACTGACTGGAAGGCCTGCATTGGGGCCACCACCTGGAATGCCGCAGACTTCGGCTATTTCCGCGGCGGCGGTTTTTCCTCACGCTTTATTACCAAAGCGGAAATGCCTGTAACAATGTCAAGGCTCAACATGGTCAAGGGAATAGGCCCTGTGCTTCAGATCGCCGAAGGCTGGACCCTGAATCTGCCTGACAATGTTTCGGACATACTCTGGAAACGCACTGACTATACCTGGCCCTGTACCTGGTTTGCCCCGCGGGTTACCGGCTCCGGCCCATTCAAAAGCGCCTACGATGTTATGAACAACTGGGGAGCAAATCACGGCTCAATCTCTTATGGCCACATAGGCGCGGATTTAATCTCGCTTTGTTCGATACTGCGTATTCCGGTGTGCATGCACAATGTACCGGAAGAACAGGTTTTCCGGCCCAGTTACTGGAATGCCTTTGGCATGGACAAGGAAGGCTCTGATTACAGGGCCTGCAGCAGCCTTGTGCCATTATTTAAGTAAGATTTACGGTTTGTTAAAC
>Ga0099364_10004965_pt1 | contig 19924 bp, 29 predicted proteins | sample TergutTh196P3_FD_73070 | JGI IMG/M metagenome (GOLD analysis project Ga0099364, IMG submission 73070) | Microcerotermes parvus P3 segment gut microbial communities from Pointe-Noire, Republic of the Congo - Th196 P3 | ecosystem: Host-associated > Arthropoda: Insects > Digestive system > Gut ... | reverse complement strand
AATCGGTGCTGACAAAAGCTGTGGCATCTCTAAAGGGAATTGCCTCGTCCATGGTTCAATCATTGATTGTGGTGATTTCTGATGGAATGAATCGAAAAAAGCCACCGAAAGCAATCCTCGCTGAAGTAAAAGAAAATGTTGCAAAACAGCAAAAGAAAGCAGTGACGGCCACCATCGATACGACGACAAGTGCAGGCGCAGAATCTCAAATACATGCAATGGGAGACCAAGGACATGAATACGTGACTGTTGTTGTGTCGACTATGGAAGATGACCGTGTTTGTGCGAAGTGTAAACAGTATGCTGGTGTAGAAATGCCGATTGAGCGGGCAAAAAACTTACTGCCAATTCATTACGGCTGTCGTTGTAGTTTCAAGGTCGTTCCTCAAAATCCGCTCACCGCCAAATTAACGCAATCGGAAAAGAAAAAACGTTTGAAGGAAACCAATACGGAAACCCTCGACCGGCTTGAAAAGGAACTGGAGGGGCTGGAAGAACAACGGAAGGAAAATCTCAAGGCGTTCGATGCGGCTGGGGGCGATCCCGAAGAGGATAAGAAAATCGTAACGGAATTGAAGCAGATTGACAAGAAGGCCGAGGCGAATAGAACTGCCGCTGACCATGCGAAAATCAACCGGGTTTATAAATGGTACGAGGAATTGCGAATCAGGATTGCGGATGGGAGGAGGAAATTGCAACGATGCAAGGAGCAATTTCAGAAAAAGGCAGAGAAAGAGGGGATTCAAAATGCCCTGAATTCAGATCATGCGGAGCAGTTTTTTCGGGAAATAGAGAGTATGTTAGGGCGGGCGTCCGGCCGTTTGGATTTATTGAAACTGGTGATTGAGGGTCGGAGTATTACGCTCGATAGCTACCCGGAATACGAGGAACTGCTGGAAGAAGCCCATAATCTCTGCGATGATGCCGAAAAACGCCTAAATCAGGCCGATATTTTCGATTTTCCGTTGAAAAAATACGAACATGTGCCGAAAACTGCCGAAGACCTGAACGTGGGGATTGTGAAACCCGTTTGGGAGAAGTATAATGGGGGGGAACAAGATTCGACGCTAGGATTCTCTGGTAATGAAAAATATGACGGGATTGTTGTGCTGGGACGAAAAGGGAAATCGACGGATTATTTGCGAAACCTACGGGAATCCATCAAAAATGGCACACTGACGAAAGAACAAAAAGATTTTTTAGATGGTTGCACGAGAAATAATCAGCCTGCCGCTGAAATGCTTGAGCATTTTGCCAACATGCAGCAGGCAGCAACAAAATACAAAACGACTGAACCATTGCTGTTACGCCGACGTGTGTCGGATTTGGCTTTTTGTAGAGAATTGCGGATTGGGGATGTTTTCCCATTTCAAGGAATTACGTCCACTTTTGCTACTGAAGAGGCATTTAACACTTCGAAAGCCATCAAATTATTTGGTAAAGCGGTGATTGAGATTCGTGTACCTGTTGGGACACATTGTATTCCTATTGGAATGAATGGTGTAGCGGATAACAGTGAAGACGAAATTGCTCTGCCGCATGGTACGCAGGCGAGGGTGTTGGAGTTCCAGATAACAGGAGACAATCCTCACATGATTGTGGAAGTTATTCCGACAAAAGTAGAAACATTATAACTTGCATCGTTTATAAACTTGGTATAATGTCAAGAAAAAGGAGGACTAGATATGAGTGAAGAAAAAGAAGACAAGCCCAAACGGGTGTGGGCTCCTGTTATGATAGGGCCGCCAATATTCCCCAGAGATCCGTCCGAATATCCGGGTTTAATTCTCTGCGATGAAGAACGTGCCGTTGTTGCCATTAGTCGGCATAAGGGATATCTTCTTTACAGGGATGGTTTAGCGAAATCAGAAATTCAGGATATAGAAGACTTACAAGAAAAATATCGCATGGAAATAGCAGGAGGTAAATGGCGTTGGGCAATGGAGGCTATCGGCAAACCTGTACCTGATGATTGGTGATTTCAAAGGGAAACAATTTAGAAAGGTTTTATCTTATGGAAATACTCGAAATGTTTATGAACATGCAGACAGCGGCTATGAAATACAAGACGAAAGAGCCGTTGTTACTACGGAGACGTGCGACGAGTTTGTCACGCTTCAGATCAATGGGGATTGGGGAAGAGTTAGCCCTCTGGGGATTCACGTCCACTTTTGCCACAGAAGAAGCTTACAACCACCCCAAAGTGGTCGAATTTCTAGGCAAAGCCGAAATTGAATTTCGGGTGCCAGTAGGGGTGTATTGTGTTCCTATCGGCGAAGAGGCAATGTCTTGGAAAGAATTAGATGATATTGTACTCCCGCATGGTACTAGAGTCAGAGTTCTGCAACTTCAAATCACGGGAGATTCGCCATCACTAATCCTCGAAGTTTTTCCTACGGCGATACAAGTAGCGGATGTGGAACAGTACATTACATACGCCGAGAGAGTGGCTGACATCGTAGGAGAAGATAATGAAGGCATTGGCGTAACGGATATCCGCAAGAGCAGATTTGCTTTGCCGATTATCTTCAGCGATCCAATATTTCCAAGAGCAGTTTCCGAGTAATTTGTTATCAGCGAACCTCTCCCCCCGCCTCCGTGGGAAAAACAAAACGACTGAACTACGACGGGTGCCTGCGGGAGTCCATTGTATCCCGATAGGAAACGAGGGGACAACGTGGCATAGTTTAGACGAGATAGCATTACCGCACGGTACACGAGTACGTCTGATGGAATTCCAGATTACCGGAGATAATCCCCACATGATAGTGGAGGTTATTCCACGAGAAGTAGAAATAATTTAACTTGCATCGTTTATAAACTTGGTATAATGTAAGAAAATTGAAAGGAGAATGACCATGAGCGAAGAAAAAATTAATCGTTCGGGTAGTATGGGGGATACTATGTACGGCGGCCCTCCGATATTCCCCGACGACCCTTCGGAGTATCCGGTGTTGGTGAATTGTGATGATGAGCGGGCTATTGTTGCAGTTAGTCGGCACAAGGGCTATCTCCTTTATAGAGATGGTCTCGCCAAATCCGAAGTAATGGATTTGGAGGTTTTGCGTGAGCGTTATAGAGGAATCATTACTCCTGCTGACCGCGATAGATGGGCTATGGAAGCCATAGGTAAGCCTGTAGATTGGTAAATTCGGGTGGGAACGTGATAATACCGGCACGTACAGAATTAAAATTAGACGATGATAAATATTCAATCAGCACAAGACCTGTCGATTCTCCGAGAATCGGAAGAGGTCGAATTCAAAGCGGCAGTAGGCAAAAATCGTCAGGGAGAGTTGCCATCTAGTTTTTGGCACTCTTATTCTGCGATGGCTAACACCAACGGCGGTTATATTTTTCTTGGCGTTGAGGAAAAGGATGGACAATTTCGTTTAGCCGGTTTATTGACGACGGAACATTTGCGAAAACAAATCGCAGATGCCGCCAACAGTCGGCAGAAAACGAGCATCAATCTCTTTTCCAATGACTCTTTTCGTGATTTTCATATTGACGGGTACACTGTGCTGTGCGTTCAGGTTCCTCGTGCCAAGAGAGAGCAAAGACCTGTCTATCTTAACGGCAACCCGCTTGGAAACTCCTATCGCAGAATGCATGAAGCCGATCAGCGAATGACTGATGAGGAAATCAAACGACATCTTGCAGAGCAATTGGATGATGTCCGTGATTCTAAACTCCTACCAGGATTTGATTTTCGATGCCTATCCGCCGAAACGTTGAGGATATATCGACAGATGTATAGTAACCGGAAGCCGACCCACCCATGGAATGAATTAGACGACCAGACGTTCTTGACGCAAATTGGTGGGGCTCGGAGGGATAGAGAAACAGATGTTGTCAGTTTGACAGTTGCCGGTCTTCTTATGTTTGGCACTCATCCGGTCATTCAAGAAGTGTTTCCGAACTACATACTCGACTATCGAGAGTATCATGGCAACGAAATTCAAACAAGATGGAGCGACAGGTTTACGTTGGATGGTTCATGGTCGGGTAATTTATTCGATTTTCAACGGCGAGTTTATCACCGACTTGTCGCGGACTTGAAAACACCATTTCAATTGAATGGTGACATAAGGATTGACGATACTCCTGTTCATGTTGCATTGCGTGAGGCTCTTGTAAATACACTGGTTCACGCGGATTATTCAGATAGAGCTTCTGTGTTGATTATCAAACGACCAGATAGGTTCGGTTTTCGCAATCCCGGTCTTATGCGTGTTTCTTGGGAGATGGCTATGCGGGGAGGCGAATCAGATTGTCGAAATCGTATTTTACATCAGATGTTTCGTTATGTGGGGCTAGGCGAACAGGCTGGATCTGGCATTCCAAAAATTCTTGATGGTTGGAGAAAAACTCATTGGAGACCGCCGAGCCTCTACGAGAAAACTGAACCATACAACCAGACAATTATGACTTTTTGGATGATCGACATTTTCCCAACGGGGACGGTCGAAGTCTTGCAACGTGTGTTTCATGGAAAAGGAGGTAAGGTTGATTACAAACGTTTGGATCATCCATCTCAGGTCGCCCTTGCTTTAGCCTATTCGGAGGGGATGGTCAGCCATGAACGGCTAAAACAATTGACTGATAAGCACTCGGCAGATTTGTCACAGACCCTGTATCAACTCGTTGAAAATCAGATTTTACGCAAAACTGGTAAAAGTCGGGGGGCAGTGTATCATCTTGTTGGACTACCACCACCGCTCAATCCTGATGATGTGTTTGGTTTGGAGGCTAACTCTACCAATTTGGAGCAGAGCTCTACCAATTTGGGGCGGAACTCTACCAATTTGGAGCAGAACTCTACCAATTTGGGGCGGAACTCTACCAATTTGGAGCAGAACTCTACCAATTTGGGGCGGAACTCTACCAATTTGGAGCAGAACTCTACCAATTTGGAGCGAGAGAATTCCACAAACATTGTGCGGGATGTCGATGGTTGTATTATTAGTGAACATTTACCGTTTCCGATTGTGGACAAATTTGACGAACTTTCGGACAATTTGCGACAAAAACTTGAATATCTGGCGGCGGATGCGAGGAAAAAAGGAAGAATTCCTCAAGAAGAAATGGAAAAAATCCTTATTGCAGTTTGTTCTCATCGGTACATGTCACTCGCAACATTGACTCAACTTCTTGATCGTTCGTCTAGTACATTACGTGGTGTTTATTTGTCTCGGATGGTCAAAGAGAAAAAATTACAGTTAGCGTTTCCCGCCAAACCTAATGATCCACGACAAGCATACATTGCTATGGAGTCATTACAATAAAATGAACCGATGACCACCAAAACTGAGCCAGAAGATTTAGATGCTTTAGAGAGGAGACCTCACCTTGTAGGAGGGAAGCAACGTTGGTATGTGAGGCGATAGGCAAGCCTCTCCCCTGCCTCCTTGGGAAAACAAAACGACTGAACTACGACGTGTACCAGAGGGAGTCCATTGCATCCCGATAGGAAATGAAGGGATAACGTGGCATAGTTTGGACGAGATAGCATTACCACATGGTACACGAGTGCGTTTGATGGAATTTCAAATTACCGGAGATAATCCCCACATGATAGTGGAGGTTATTCCACGAGAAGTGGGAATGTTGTAAGAGTTTGTAAATGAAGTAGGTAATGCCATAGTACCTAATGCTTAAATCCGATGAATTTAAATCTATATACAACTATCGATGGAAATGCCATCGACAAAGATAAAGTTAATAGAATCGTCCAGCAGATGCTTCAGATGCTTGTTGACAACAAGACAACGGCGCAAGAAGCGGACTTGGTCGGTCAGATTATGTGGTCTGAAACCGACTTACGCTGTCTCCGAACAACAGATAGACCTTTCGATGTCCGGGATGATTACGCAACCCGTCCTTTTGCGGAGATATACAGTTACTGCCCACGACATTGATCTATGAGAAAGCACTTACACTTCTTTGCATTTCGGGTTGTTTAAGCATGGGGGCTTGTGCTGTAGCGTAGATTTTGCAGAAATGAGACATCTGCTCGCCTACTGTATTTTGTCCGGCTGATACGCTGCCGCGGCGAATTGCAGGGCGAGGTCATGGATAATTTGACTTTTGAGCGATACAGACATCTTGTTTAGTTGGATAGGGTCTTCGACGATATTGGCGATATTATATCAGAGCATTTTTATTTGCATAGGTAAGCCTCCGTGTGAATTAGCAAACGAAGTAGATATAAGACAAAGGGATATTGTTATTTGAAATGCTACAATGGTTGAAGAGCAGGATCGAAAAATGTGCCGCATGGAAACAGAATCAGATGGAGAATTATTCAGAAAACAATACTTGGGGTTCTTGAAGATACTGCCAAGAGATTAAATTTTACGGAATGTCATTGCTAGGCGACCGAGAATTGTATGAGGGCTCAATGGGTGGAATATCGGCATCATCGTCAAATGAGCAATCAATTTCTTTCGAATTTAAAATGTTTTTTCTGATAATGGTGTTACAAAGTGCATTGATGGTTGTTTCGTCTGTGGTATTGAACTACGTGTTGAGCAGATTGAAATAAGGACACAATGCCCACAACAAGTGCAGCAAGAAATCCAAATAGAGCGACAAAAAATGTCCTTTTTAAATACTGAAGAGTCTTGAGGTCTTGTTGCTTTTGTTAATACTCTTGTAGCATTCTACAATGAAAATCAAGTCGTATCAATCGGGTCGCCGAGCCAACGACAAGCGAATTTCGGGGGGATTGGACTCTGATGGATTTAGAATAGAATTTGGTAGTCTTTTCAATTCTCCAATTCGAGAGAAAATGCAATCAGTTACGGCAGAACAGCTTTTAGCCATTGAGTATGCTAAACACCATTTTCACCATCTTTTACAGACGGCTCCAAAGTCTATTGACGCAGACGAGCAGAAAATCGCCTTATTGTATGAAAAATACAATGAGGCAATGGATGAATTCGTTCGACGAGACCAAGCGAAACTCAAAACTAGGGGGCGTTCGTAGATAATTGCTCGGTAATGTTGTCGAGGAATGTTTTCACGTCAATGTTTGGAACGAAAACTACTGTCCCACCCACACCGACGTTACAGCCTGTAGTCGTGCCCCGCAATCCTTGTTCAAGTGTATTGACCTGGGATTTGCGGAATGCGACTGTCTGTGTTCCCTCGTCATCATGAATAATATAAAAGTCGTTCATTGTATTTCTTAAGATATTTGCCATAACACATTTAACGTCAAAGTCTTATGCTAATTATAATAAACTTTCCAAATGAGTCAATGCCTATCACTCCCCTTGGCCGTCTTTGGAAGGCCACCTACAGTTGTCTTCATCGTTGTTGATGGTGATGGTATAATACCCCTTCACTTACCGCACTTATGGAAATGTCATTAGAAAAGAAAATCGAAATATGCAACGCAGTTAATACTGCGATTGCGAATGGGCTTATAGTTTTCTGCGGAGAAATTCAAATTATCCATGGAATGACCGTAATGCATGGAAAAATAGCCTACTTTACCGAATTAATAAACGAACCGAACAAATACATTCGAGGTTGTCATATTGATTATCCTCGAATCGTAGCAGTGAATTTGAAAGACCTAAAAATTGACGTCATCTATGATCCGTCAAATAATTCAGGAAATTGCAATTTAAGTAGAGCAAGTCCTGTTTCGGTTCCAAAACGAGCTAAAGCAGCATAAAAAACATCAAAAGTCAAGTGACCAGCAAATTTTTTAGCCGCCTCCTACGCTTGTGAGGAACGAGCATTGGCAAGGAAATCATGACCGTCCCAGGTTAAGCGATGGATATGGCTACCCCCACTATGATGAGATGCTGTAAGTAATCCACGTTCTTGGGCTAATTCGATGTGTTCACGTAAAACAGGCCGTGTAACAGAATGGTATTTTGAATTTTGGAATTTTGAAGCATCTGCAAGCGGCATTTGTCTGCCGTCACAATTATTTTCCGCAAAGAGCAGAATTTCCCGAATTAAATCTAAATCGCGTTTCATGTGCAGGGTATTTTATCATGGAAGATTTTTGATACAATAACCTCTGCGATGATGCCGAAAAAATGGTTAATCAGGCCAATATTTCCGATTTTCTATTGGGTAGTGAAATACGGTTGTACAATAAAGTTGATTTTTCCATCGCTGCTTTCAAGAGTATAATTCATGTTGGGTTCCATGGGGTAGGAAAATATCCCTTGACCATCTATATTGATTTGTATAGTTTTCTGAGGCAGTTCATGAGTAGTCCCATCCATTCGTAATCCGCAACAGAGAATGAGTATACCAATTCCTACCAATATGATTTGAACTTTCATAGGAGCTCTAAATGAATTTTCATAAATGTTATAATTGTTGCGATATAATCGGCTCACGCCATGCATGAGACATACAAGCCCCATCACAACGGACATTCCCAGAGGAATCAAAGTCAGCCAAAAAAACCAAAGCGATATCGGCATCGTGATGGAAACGCCTGTTAGAAACGCAATACCGCCAATAGCAATCGTGGTAAAATGTTGTGATACTTTAATGGCTAAAGCCATTGCGTCTTGTTTATGCACTTCTGGTGGATTTGTATTCATAAATTTTCTATATCATCAAAAGGAAATATGCCGGAAAATGATTCTTTGATTGCTACAAGTAAATCCATAAACGTAAGTTTATTACGACGTTCTCTAATAACATTCGATGCTGCTTCTTCGGTAATGCGTTCGGCGTTTCCAAATGGCGGATTTGTATCACAGGTCTGTTCGGAATTCCAGACGGGTATAGGTTGCCTCAATCTCTTAATGACCAGTTCCTGTAATCGTTTTCCAATGTCGTGTTCACATGTAAGGTTATGTCGAATGGCTACAGTTTCAATAATTTGCTGAAGCCGTTCTGCGAACTCTGGTGTATTATACATTGTTTTTATACTTTGTGACGATGGGTCAGAGATTATATTGTACTTGTTTGAAAATATAACACAATAGCATTATCTGGGATAAGGGCTATTAAAGATATCGTCGGATTCAAATGTCCGGCAATCTTAAATGAGACTCAATTCAAAACACACAATTTTTATAATTTTGGTATATTACTGCATCCTTATTACATCCTTTTAGCAAAAATTTGATATGGGCGATACTATTATTACAACGGACAACAATAACGTCAAAGCAGATATTTCTACTTTAGAGATGCTCCAAAACCAAGCTAACGCCAGCATGGGCTTTGGTCATCTCTCGGCTTTTAATGATGTACATGAAGAAGATGTGCAGAATCATTTTGACGCTCACAAAGACATGATGGCCGAAATGAAAAAAACGGCGAAAGCATACGACAATATCATTGCGCAGTGTATCGCCGCATTGAAAAAGCACGAGAGGTTGCCGAAAGAGAAGAGAGATGTAAGAAAAATTGAATCAGAATATAAAGCACACTATCGTAAGGCACAAGACTTATGGCAGGACGTAAAGACGAGATTGATCAATAAACACAAATCTCTCGTGTTTTCAGATGATATGGAAAACACGGAAAGGAAACTCTTGGGCGGTGCTGCCGATATGCAATTTAGCAGACGGCAACCCGCTCTGGGTAGACTATACGACGAGTTAACGCGGTAGATCAAATGGTGAAGACTCGGCGGGCGTAGAATTTGTCCACCGAGTCGCATCAGAAAACTACTGCGAGGTCTCCCCTTGCCATTCTCCCAAAGTCCGCCATTCTTTACAGTCTTGTGGAGACTCGCTGCTTTCGAGTGGAATTTTCCAGACTGAAAGACCGTTTGTATTTCCGCCGCAAATAATGCTGGCAGCAGTGGAGGGGTATGTGAACACGTAATCTTTGGTGAATTTATTATCCTCGCCAATGATACCGTCTTTCTTTAACTTCTTTCGTTGGTTTCTGTACTTTAGGCCACAGGATTTCGACTCCACAGTAGAAATTCCCGACCCGCTGAAAACGATAAATCCGTTTTCTGTAGGACTTCCCCACGCCTCAAAGTCACTGCGTAAGAGGTAAAATCTTGGAATGTCTTTGATTCCAGTTATCGGTTTTTCTGTTTTAGAGGCTCTACCCAATGAAGTAAATGTATCATAGCCAAGGGCTTGTGTGAGTATTTTGATGCTTTCGATAAAATCATCGGCAACGTCTCTGTCCGCCTTATTTAATGTGACTTTCGATAAACTTTCCTCGGATTCTTTCGCGTTAGTAAGTTCTGCGCCGGACGCATTTTTTGTCAACTGCATCAGATTTCGCTCAATGTGTAGGATGTGTCCTTTATTGAAGTCGTAATCTGTACGGCAGAAGATGATGATATCATCCCAAGTGTACTGGTCTTCGTTTTTAATTTTGTGGTGACTTTTAAAGCGTTTATCGGGCGTATCGGTTTCTCCGATATAGATTGCAGGTTCCTCTAAATCATCCGCTACTTTCTTTTTGCCGAAGAGGATGTAAACACAAGCCTTGTCGATGCAGAATTCAGTTCGACTGTACGCTGAATTTCTATCACCGTATTGCTTTTTTTGATTCTCGATGAATTGTTGGAGATTATCGATTGGCACTTTGAATGCCATTCCTCGAATATTACGGAGAGCGCAGAGTGTTACACCATGCTCCATGAGAGATAAATGCATGTGAATAGGTCTTGTCATTGGTTTTTTCTGGGTTAGGGATTGTAGTAGTAAAAGCCGCCCGGAGTGGGCGGCCCATTGTAGTGTGGCGAGGATTTATTCTCCAGTGTTTTCTGATGGCTTTCGTATGTTTTAGCGTAGATGCGGTGGGAACATTTCGTCATAGCGTGCTTCGCTATCGGCGTAAACCCATTCGTAACCGCAATATGCGCATTTGCATCTACACTTACCGTGTTCAAAAAACTTCATTAGTAGGTTACGGCTTATAGCCCTAGGTTTCCCACAAGCACGACATTGTAATTGGTATCTGTCCATTGCGACCGCGGAGTAAGCTCCAAATGCCATCAAGAAGATGGTAATTATTAGAGGTACTATCCGCCAAAATCCGTCCAAATGTAATATCGGCGGGCCGACTATTTCACAAATGGTTATAAACACAAAAGGACAAGCAACAATAATGGGCAATAATACATTGATGAACAGTAAAATCCCCCGATGTTGGAGTATATGCACTGGCAACACGGATGGGATTTGCTGCTCGATTCCGGCGTTACGCTGGTTGAGGCCCGCGAGAAGTGCTGTCTTTTTTTCTTCCGAAGTGAGATTTTTATCAAAGAGGATTTGACGCGTTCTTGCTATGTCTTCCGGGGAAGATTCGGGAAGATTGTTCCTCTTACGAATTCTTTGTAATGTTTCCTGTACTTTCCGCAACGGCTCTGGAGACGCATCGCTGTTATGCTTTGCATCAGTCATATTTTTGGTTCCTTTCTAAAAGGGGTTAAAGTTACGGACACATATTACCAAGTTTATAGATGATGCAAGTTTTATTTTTCTAAAATTCCCAAAAATTTTGGAAAATTTCTGCATTTTGAGTACCGAACCTGCTCCATGAGGACAGGAACGCTACGTTGCCACGAATGAATCCCTCGCCACACTACTGGAAAGTCCGCAACTTCCACGGAAACGTGTCTAAAACAGGCACATCTGATTCACAAGCCATTCCCATAACGCTCCCTACAAGAGAACGCATGTCTAGAATGATGTTCTGTCCCCAACCGGAATGCCGGGTAGTGTCTGGGTTCAGAATGGCAAAACTTGCGACAAATATCAAAATTTGGGTCGAAAAACGACGCTTTGATTATAACACAAGCAGATTTTAGGATCAACTGGGCAGAATTTGGTCGGTTTTTTGCTCTAAATTCGGTGTGAGGCCAGGATTGGCTCGGTATTTGAAATCCGTATAATTTTTTCTTAAGTCAAATTTACCAGAAAAGCAGAATCATGCCTCTACCATTGCGAGTCTTGTTTGTTCATTGTTTTCCATGTCGTGTACCCTATCGTCCTCTCATATTGCAATAATATTTGCTTAAGTCCTTATTTTACCACATGTTGCGTTTTGCATGAGGTTGCTGTATAACATGGCTAAATAATCTTTGGCAAATTATCATAGATTATATGCTTAATACTTGCATCGTTTATAAATCCGCTATAATACCGGAAACCTATGCTTACTCGTATTGTCCTACAAAATTTCCAATGCCATCGGAAATTGGACGTTCCGCTGTCGCAGATTACGACAATCGTCGGCTCGTCCGATTCTGGAAAATCAGCCATCGTCCGAGCGTTGAATTACGTCTGCCTCAATAATTTACGAGGTAATTCTTTCATTACGCACGGACAGGACAAATGCAGCGTTTCGCTGGAAGTGGATGGTCAGACGGTGCGGCGGAGCAGGACAAAAACATCGAATTCCTACATTACAGAAACAAATGAGTATTCGGCGGTTAGTTCAGAGGTTCCGCCAGAAATAAGCAAACTCCTTAATATAGGTGAAATCAACGTTTCGAATCAGCATGACCCGTTATTTTGGTTTTCGCTTACATCCGGGCAGTTGGCGAAGGAACTCAATGTAATTGCTGACATTGCGTGGGTGGACCGGGTATTGCAGGTTTCGGTGTCGGATTTGCGAAATCTCAATGCCGAAATCGAAGTTACGAATAGTCGTGTTTCGGTGTTGGAGTCGGAGGAGGGGCAAGTCGAATGGGCACTTCAAGCCGACATAGAACTGCAAAAACTGGAAAAATTGGAAGGGAGATGTCTTTCCTTCGCGGAAGCGGTTCAGAGTCTGACTGAATTTATCAACAGATTAGAATCCACCGGAAAGGAAATGCAGCAAACCCAAATCGCCCTTGATGATTTTGAACTTGTAGCAAAAGCCTACGGACGGGCCGAGGGGTATTTACAACGTTACGATAGGTTGGAGAACTTGTTGTCAGCATTACCCACTATCACCCCTCAATTACAGCTGGCGGTCAAGAAATTTGACTTTGTCCACGAAACGTACACCAGGATTAATTCTCTCCAACAGCAGTATGAGCGGATTGATTCATTATTGAAAAATCTCCCAGAAGAAATACCCACGTCCGAGGAAATTGGAAGGTTACAAAAAAAGTTGCATAACCTCATCGACGTCGAATCTACTCGAAACCAGTTAATTGAAATTATCGAACAGAGTGAAAATTACGAATCCCAAATCCAAAATTTTACATTGGATTTACACAACACACAACAAGAATTGCACGAACAGTGCGAAGGGAGATGTCCAATATGCCAACACCCATTGCCATCTTAACTGCAGATATTCACTTATCTCACTCATCGCCAGCGGCCCGCTCACAGGAACCGGACTGGTACGAAGCGATGCGTCGTCAATTTCAATGGTTGAAAGAATTGCAGCGTAGATTCGAGCATGAACTGCCCATTTTCATAGCGGGTGATATTTTTCACAAGTACAGTCCGCCCGTAGAACTGGTGAATTTCGCACTTCGGGAATTGCCGGACAACATCTATGCCATACCGGGACAGCATGACCTGCCGTACCACAGCCTGGATGATATCCGAAAGTCAGCGTATTGGACGCTAATGGAAGCTGGCAAAATCACCAATGTGAACTATCGAACTCCCGCGCTAATGCGAGTTGGCTGCTCCGAAGTCTTGATCCGTCTCCATGGATTCCCCTTCAAATGCCCAATCATTCCTTGCCAAAAAGAGGGTGATGCTATAGAGATTGCCATCATTCACGAATACTGCTGGCAAGGAAGAGCGTGTTATCTGGGCGCATCGGAAGAGAAAAGCGTCGAGGCCCATCGAGCCCACGCCGGTACTTACGACGTACTGGTGTTTGGGGACAACCATATTCCGCATGAAGATTTTTCAGAAAATCCTGTCGTGTTTAATTGTGGAGGCTTTTACCGAAGAACAATAGACGAAGTCGACCACAGACCGTCAGTTGGAATTCTCTATTCTGATTTGACCATCAAACGTGAATACGTACCGGTACAGGAGGATATTTTCATAACCAAACAGGAATCTTCTGTGTTAGAGCAAAATATATCGGATTTTGTACATTATCTTTCCAATACCACAACTAACCCCCTTGACGTAGAGGAGATTATACGCAATTATGTTATTACACATAATGTTTCAGAATTGGTACAAATAGAAATTAGCCGGTTGCTTGAAAAAGCGAAATAACATCATGGAAGATTTCCTTTTCCCTTTGCTACATGATACAGATACTCAAACAATGGATTGGTGGTCTATTCGGAGTTTTACTCATTTACGGCAACGGACAGAAGCGATGCTTTGGCTTACGGAGCATGGAATTGGCGTCAACCATTGGATCACGTATGTAGTCATGCACGATTTTCTCGATATAAAAGTAATCCAGCATCTTTATAAGAAAAAAATATCCCTTGTGGATATGCAAAGTCGGATTGTCACTTTTTTCTTTCAAACTCCCAAAAAAATAAAAATTTCAACAATTCCGCTAAAAATAAATTTGCATCATCTATAAATCTGATATAATACAGATAAATTTCAATTTTTATATAAGGAGAGAAGTCATGAGTGATATGCACCCAAGAGATGTGGAAAAATATCGTCTGCTTCGAAAAAAATATACGGCCAAACAAATAATGTGTATGCAGAAGGATACACACAAACGTGTTGAATTTGAACTAAAAAACCTACAGATAACAGACAAGTGGATAAGCGATATGTTGACACGCAACACTGTCGATATAAATATAGATTTAGAACGACGCTCCCGTGCTTTATGTGTGTTGTTCTATACGTTAGATGATTTGATTGGAGGAGAAAAAACAATCAATCTGGAATGAACATACGGTAGTCGTTGCCTATCCGTAAAGCACGTTCAATTGTCATCTTCTTTTTATTTACAAGTCCCTGTCGTGTCCATTCTCTATCACGGAGAGCATCAAATTCCTTTTGGAGTTGTTTTCTTTTGGCGTCATCCTTTTCCCTCGCTGTTCATTTTCCCAATTCTTCCATTTTACGAAACAATGCTTGTTGTCCACCAGACCCATTTTCCACGGAATCAACCGGCACGTCGTTAAACACGCCTAGTCCTCCACAGCCCATCGCTTTGTTTGCGTTCTCCTGTAAAGCCTCAAATGTAGAAATATCTGCTAACATGGGATCGTCCTCAGCAAAACACTATTGTAACATAGATTCCAGAAAGAAGACAAACTCCTACATCATGTTCATAAAAATTCTCAAAAATTCTGAAAATGAACTTGCATCATCTATAAATTTGGTATGATATTGGCAGAAGCAAAGAATTGCAACTCAAAATAGATAATACTTAAGCCAAAAGAAACCAAATCATGTACGCAATTACGATAAAATTTGACTGGCAATCTGAGGACGCAGATTATCATTTTCTTGAAGTGTGGGGACAGCGATGTGGTAGTGTACAGCGCAGGCAGAATCCAAGTGGTAAGTTTTTGGCCTATTGCTGTTTTACGAGGATAGACCAACGCCGACAGCACGCCGTTGATTCTGTCGAAGAAGGTAAAGCATTGGTGATGAGTGAACTCCGTAAGTATTTTGAGGAATGCGATATCGAATTCACAGAATCGGCAAATAATCCCTCGGAATATCTCAACGAAATTAAATGTGATCGCTGTGGAAAACCTGCTATGTTTGACGAAAATGGCGGGAATTGTCCAGAATGTGGAGATGATCTCCTCATACAACAAGTCGCTCACTGGCGAAGCATCGTCGAAAGACTTGAGTACAAGTTGTCTTCTGCAAATAAACTGATTGACCGTAAAAACGAATCTTTGGATATATACCTACGATACTGTGAATCGCATGGTATAAGCGGTGAAGATATCCAAAGATGGTGCAAGAACCAAAATGAAAATTCGGTCACTACCAATAGTCAGACACCCGATCACAAGGAGACCTCCTCATGATAACACCCAAACAATATCAAGAATTAAAGAACAAGATTGATCATTTTCAATCGAAGATTTCCCGTTTGCAGGGGCAGCAGGAGGAGATCATGCGCACACTCGCTGCCGAATTTGAGGTGACTACCGTTGAGCAGGCGAAAGAACTCCGAGATCAACTCCAATTCAAATATGAAAAAGCCCAGCAGAAATTTCAAACCCTATACGAACAATTCCATGAACAATATGCCCATCTCCTGTAGTTCCCTACGACAAAAGTTGAATCAAAAATTATTACACCACCAGACTCTACAGGCTGCTTTATTTAGGGAAAAGAACAATCTCCGGCAGATTCAAATCAAGCAGGAAATCGCAATCCAAGCCAATTCCATCCTAAAAGCTGTATTTGCCCAAATTCAGGAAAATGTTCACAGAACTATTTCCGACATCGTCACTCGATGCCTCAAAGCCATTTTCAAAGACAATGCCTATGAATTCAAAATCGCCTTCGAACAGAAGCGGAACAAGATTGAAGCAGAAATTCAGTTTATTAAAAACAATGAAATATTTGATCCGCTAACACAATCTGGAGGAGGAATCCTTGACGTAGCAGCATTTGGATTAAGACTTTCAGCGGTTTTACTGTCCCAGGTTAGTAAAAGGCGGAAAATTTTGATTCTAGACGAACCATTCAGGTTCCTATCAATCGAATATAGACCCAAAATTCGAGAACTTATCCAGCAGTTATCCGAAGAACTCGACTTTCAATTCATTATGGTTACTCATGCACAGGAATTGGAAATTGGCGAAATTATTCGAATCGGACAATAATTTGATTTGCATCAAGTATAAAATTGATAAAATGCCTATAAACAATATCTTCACCCAAAAAAATGACCGAGACAATCCCCCAAAACATCCTTGAACAAGCAATATTGATTCCTAAACGTCTCATTCGAGACAATACACTCACACCTCACGATAAAGTGGTGTACAGTGCCTTATCATATATCGCCACCAAATCACCCGAAGGACTCCCTATACGTTGTACCATAACCGAATACACGGTATCCGAGATATTGGGTATGCGACATAGCGGATTCCCTACCTCTATGAGCCGACTCCGAGAACGCCAGTACATAAAATGGGAGGTCACTATGACATCTAAAGGCTGGGGATATAATATTGAATTACTCTGGAATTAAAATATGACATTTTTTGAAGGCAGAACCTCACATGGCGGCTATAGTGTTAAGAACGATACCGCATCAATATCGTCGAAAACACCAAAGAAAACCGTATTAAAACAGAATAGTGTTAAATCGGATGCGATCCGATGCGCAGATATGTTTTACGAATTTGTTACAAAGCGATTACAAAACTTCAAAATAACTAAGACCGGAGAAAGAATCCTTGTCCCCGTATCAAAAAAACGAATAATTCGGGAATTTACCACAATGATGCAGGCTGACGAAAACAATACTGATATTATTTTATTGGTCATGGATTGGTATACTAGTACTCCTCATCGATGGAAATTCCGTACCGTAACCTCTTTTTGGAAGCATTTTTCAATATTACGGGATCAATGCTGCAAAGAACTGAATCCGTATACGAGTTTAGAAACACATGAAATTGTAAATGACCTCTGGAATCGTTTTATATGGGAATGCGACTACTCGGAATTAGAATCAATCGTAGGGAGAAGCCTATTCGCTATAGAACAGGTATTGGACGCTATGTCCCTATTCCCAAAAGAATTACTGTATATCCAGAACATAGCAGGCTCACCATCCGATTGGGTTCGCTATCACTTAATAGACATGGCAACTTCTAATTTAGGAACAGGGAGTTTTACTCTGACCACAGACAAGGTAAAGAAACAAATTAGGGGTATTATGAATCGATATGGCCGACAATCAAGATGGGTAGACTTACTAGATTTGCAAGTTGTTCGAACATACAACCGGATACGGAATAAACGAGGGTAGCCATGTATTTTGCACACGCTGCTTCGTGTTGCAGTGTTAGGAGCGGGTTGGTATCTTCATATCGCATTCAAAATGGAGGGCTGTGTTCGCGACGTCGTGGCTTATTCAAACCGTAGTTTAAACTTGGAGCCCTCCACTCATTATTGGTATTGCACCGTAAGCAATTCGGCCATTCGGTGGGGAGTGTTATACAATATTGTTCCTCCCTCCCTCCCACTGGGATACTATCCGAGCAGGGCTCATCTTTGCATGTTATCGTAGGCGTATTGTAATGCTTCATTAACGTGTTTAACAATTTCCATACTGGTTTCCTGTTTCATCAGCAGTACGTCGACTGCTTTATCCTGCCAGTATTTACGCACGAAAGCATCAAATGAAGGTGCAACCGCTTTGGGGGAGGAGGTTGTTTGCTGCGATTTCGATTCTTGGTATTCTTCGGTGCTGTATGGTTCGGTGCCCCTTGGCAGCAAATCCTTTGATTTGTACTCTGCTTTCCAATTTTGGACTGCATTGATAGAGCAGTTGTAGTGCAGTGCCACGTCCTTTGCTGTCCACTGTTCTTCGGTCAGAAGTCGTACTGCTTCAGCCTTCTCTTCGGGAGAAAATCTCTTCCTCCCTGCTGTTTGTTTCTGTTTAGGCATATATTGAAATTATTGATGGTTAAAGTTATCTTAATAGATAATTATACACGATAAATGCTATGGGGGATAGGTGGAGGGGAAAAGTTCCTGATTAATTACATCTTTGTGGTTGTTATTAGGGGAATCCCACTCTGGGGCATCCATGTAATACTCTTCTGGTAGCCTTTCATGCCCACCAATCGCCCTAGACCGCCTTCTGTTGTCCATGCTAATTTTTCTCCTCTAGAGCCAAACTTTCCCACGTGGGCGATTCTGTGGGAAATTGGGGGCAACCGTTTGTAAATTCCCATATCAATTTGACCAATGCGATGGGGTATAGTGTTAGCCGATTTTGTATTCCGATTCTAGATTATTTAATGGGGTAAGACTATGCACCATAGCGTAAAAATTGACAAATTTAAGAAATAAAAACTTGCATCATCTATAAACTTGGTATGATACAGGCAAACCAACCAAAACCCTAAAGGAGACCTCATCATGAAAAAACAAACAGGTAATTTTCAATGGACTATCTGCACGCTCGGCGGTCATGCAAAGGGAAAGGCGACCACTGTACGGGAAGCAGTAAAAATTATTCAACAAACTTATAAGACGTTGTAGGGGCACCAAGCATACTGGGTCGGAAAAGTTTGGGATTTGGATGCTGGAGAGGATGCTCCGCCCGTTTGGAGCGACTCTGGGGCAGAATTGGCCAGGATGTTCCGGGGTTGTATAGCATTCTAAAATGGGCTATAATCGGGGCATGGGAGTGGTTTTAAAGGTATATGGAATACGTTAATGGCGGGAGTGAAGTATCCAGACGGGGCGGTAGTCCCAGGTGCGGATAGGTCAGAATTGGAAAATAAGGAGATAAATATGAAACCGACTTTAAAGATATTTCGGGGGGATGGGGAGTGCAAATCCTTTGTTGAGAGGCAATTGGAACGTGCGGAGAGGGAGGAGCAGTGGGGGCGGGAAAGGATACAAGATTGTGTTGCAAATCTGCGACGGCGAGACGAACACGTTATAGAATCTTTCCATCATCCATCCGCTGCTATGGCGCATTTTGAACTCAAATGGAGATTTTGGGACGAATTAGATAGTTTATTTGATAATCTTGCGACGACTGATGCATGTGTGTATGAATGGGTATCGTCGAGAGATTGGTGATTACTTATTGAATGGTTCGTAATCTGAAGTAATTTTTACTTTGTGTTGTTCTAATTGTTTTTCGAGTTTTATTCGTAGTGCAGTAAATTCTAATTTTTTCTCCCGCATTGTTCTTATTATTATTTCCTTCTTCGTTTGCTCGTCAAACTGCCTCGTCCGCTCCGCATCTTTGATGATACGTGGAGTATTTCGTTCGATTTTTTCGAGTTTTCGCACTGCTTCGACTATCTCATTTGTCTTGAAAATTGGAATTACATCGCGGCTTTTAATATCCA
>Ga0099364_10004964_pt1 | contig 19925 bp, 17 predicted proteins | sample TergutTh196P3_FD_73070 | JGI IMG/M metagenome (GOLD analysis project Ga0099364, IMG submission 73070) | Microcerotermes parvus P3 segment gut microbial communities from Pointe-Noire, Republic of the Congo - Th196 P3 | ecosystem: Host-associated > Arthropoda: Insects > Digestive system > Gut ... | reverse complement strand
GTTTTAGATGAAAAAGGATTCAGCGAAATTGCCAAGCAAGATTATCCGCGAGTGGCAGAAATTCCATTTTCGTCAGACAGAAAAAAAGTAACAATTATCTTAAAAGATACAATCAAAGGCGGTTATGCTGTGCTGACCGCAGGCGCATTCGACCGAATGCCGCTTTGTCCCGAATCTATCGCTAACGATTTGCCGACAGCTCAACGCGTACACGACGAATTTGCCGAAAAAGCGTTACGCGTTATTGCGCTTGCAGGCAAACGTGTTGACGAATTGCCTGATAATGAACATTTAGAAGAATTAGAACAAGATATTAAACTAATAGGACTTGTCGGTTTGATTGACCCACCGCGTCCCGAAGCAGCAATTTCTATTGCAGAAGCACATAAAGCCGGTATTCATACTGTTATGATTACGGGCGACCACGCCGCAACTGCCGAAGCCATTGCCAAAGATTTAGGCATTTTGGAAGAAGGGAAACACGTTATGACAGGCGCTCGGCTGGCACAAATGTGCGACATAGAATTGCACGATACGGTTAAAAATTATACAGTTTATGCAAGAGTTTCGCCCGAAGATAAAATCCGCATTGTAAAAGCGTGGCAGGCAAACGGCGAAGTCGTGGCAATGACTGGTGACGGCGTAAATGATGCGCCGGCATTAAAAGCCGCCGATATTGGCGTAGCAATGGGAAAGGCAGGAACAGAAGTAGCAAAAGGAGCATCAGATATGATTTTGACCGACGACAATTTCTCTACTATCGTTTCTGCGATAAGCGAAGGCAGAAATGTATATCGAATTGTCAAAATGGTCATTTTCTTCCTGTTAGTTTGTAATTTTAGTGAAATTCTCATTATGTTGTTTGGTCAAATGGCAGGTTGGGGAATGGTGCTGACGCCTGTTATGCTTCTGACTATTAATCTGTTGGGCGACGGCATTCCAGGAATCAGCCTCGCCAAAGAAGTATCCGACCCAAATTTGATGAAAAACAGTCCGATTAAAAAAGATGAAAGCCTTTTTGGCGGCGGTTTATTAATCCAAATTCTTCGACTAACCGTTTTCTGTACAGTTGTAACGTTGATAGCATTTTATGTGGGCGCATTTGTAGAAGTGTGCAACGTAGCAATGCCATCGCAAAAAATCGGGCAAACAATGGCTTTCCTTGTTTGCGGTTGGACTTCAATAATACATATTTTCGTTGTTCGCACATCGTATTCAAAATCAGTTTTTAAAACATCTATACGAAACAATAAATCATTGGCAATGAGTGCTGCCGCTATGATTCTTCTTTTCGGATTAATGGTTGTATTTCCGCCGCTTGGTAAAATGTTTGGTCTTACTGCCATCAGTGTTTTTCACTGGTTGGTTGTGATTGGATTGTCTGCAGTGCCTATGTTGATGCGCGAAATCATCAGAATTATTGAAAATCTACCGCGCGTTATAGAACGTCGTCGTAGACTGAAAGAGTTTGTAGCGCGTAGAATTCAAAATAAAAAATAAATAGATGAATAAAACGATAAACTATATAGCAATTATTTTAGGACTAGTGGTAAATATCGGCACTTTATGTGGTGCTATGGCAAAAAGAATGTCTTGGAAAGTGTTTTTGGTGATTTTAGTATTTACAATATGGAACAATTAGCGAAGAATGATAAAAATAAGAACTTTGTTCAATCCATAAAAAATACGTGGCAGATGGAGAAATAATACTTTGTCCAAACGATTTTTGGAGCGATGGCTATAATTTCAACCAAATGCCTGAATTGTTACTAAAAGACATGAATCAATCGGATTTACTTATTTTCAAAGGAGATTTGAATTATCGTAAATTAGTAGAAGACCGAGATTGGGATTACACCACTCCAACTGCCGATTTAATTGATTATTTTGATACAAATGTTCTTATCAATCGCGTACTGAAATCGGAAGTTATTGTCGGCTTGCAAAAAGAAAATGTGCCAAGCTATGAAAATAGCGAATGGACATATAATGCTAAATACGGTATTATTGAGTTTTTATAATTATTCCTTCACAAACTTCACCACCGTCCAATTATTTTTACTATTATAATAAGCCATTTTCAAGCCGTTTTTATTGCTTTCTCCCTCAATAGCCGGAATATCCGTTTCATAAAAACCGCTCATATACAATTCGCCGCCCGACGATAAGCATTGGCTGTATATTTTTATATCGTTCAATAAAATATTACGATTAATATTAGCCAATATAACGTCAAACTTTTTGCTGTTGAGCAGACTCGCATCGCCCAATAAAATTTCAATATTGGAAATATTATTTAATTTCACATTCTCCAACGAATTTTCGTAACACCATTCATCAATATCTATTCCAAGCACAGGACTGGCGCCGCGCATAGAAGCCAAAATTCCCAAAATACAAGTACCGCAACCCATATCCAGCACCGATTTACCGGTCAAATCCATCTTCAAAATTTCTTGGATAACCAAACTCGTCGTTTCATGATGACCTGTACCAAACGACATTTTCGGATCAATCAAAATATCGTATTTTGTCGGCGGAATATCTGTGTGAAACGAGCTGTGAATCACACATTCGCTGCCGATAACAATCGGTTGAAAATAGTTTTTTTCCCATTCTTCATTCCAATTTTTCTCTTCGATACTGTTTTTCTCGAAACGAATTTCGCCCTGCAACGGCACAGATTCAATAATAGGATTAATAAGACTTTCGTCGTACAAATTGGCAGGAATGTATGCCACGAAACCCGATTCATTGTTTACAAAACTCTCGAAACCAATGTCGGCAAGCTCCGAAGCGAGTATATCACTAATTATTTCAACATTTTCGCTAATCGTAAAAACCAACTCAATATATTGCATTTTTTTTCGTTATTATTAATGTAATAATATGATTTTCTTTATTTCGGAACAAAAATATCGTTATCTTTGTTAATAAAAAAAGAAAATTAATTATTATTTTTGTAAAAATAAGATTAAACCTTCGGCGTAGTTTTTAGTCGAAGATATAAGGAAAAAAATTTCATTGAAATAAAAATTAATTTTCGGGAGGATTAAGTTATGAAAAATAAATGTAAAACACTGTTTATCTTATTATTAGTGCCGATGTTGAGTTTTGCTCAATTCGACGATGATATTTATTTTTCTCCAAAAAAGAATAAAAATACAACAACTGCCAACGAGCAGAATGCAAACGAATTGTTGAATCAGAAAAACGAAAAACAATCGGCAACTATTACTACAACGCCTGTTCGTTCTTCAGAGCGCGATGTTGACGAATACAACCGCCGTGGAAATTCTTTCAATAACCAATCTGCAATGGAAGATGTTAATGCGCCTACTTCGAGTTTAGCAGCATCAGCTATTGCTTCTTCTGTGAACGAAGCCGAAGATTTTGAGTTCACAAGGCAAATGGCGCGGTTCAACGGTTCCAACGTGTATGTAACCAACGCCAATGTAACAGTCGACCAAGTAACGGGCGACATATATGTTGACGGTTTTGCTAATAACTCTTTCAACACTTGGAACAATTCGCTCATTTGGGGACCATCTTGGAATATGAGTTTCGGATGGAATTCTTGGGGTTGGAACGCTTGGAATCCGTGGGGATGGAATTCTTGGGCTTGGAATCCTTGGTGGGGACCAAGTTGGGGATGGGGTTGGAATAGACCTTGTTGGAACTCTTGCAATTCTTGGGCGTGGTCATCGCCTCATTGGACACCAAATAGAAATCCTCGCGCCATCAACAGTCCGAACTATAATAATACTCGCCCGGCGAACAATATAAGACCGACAAACAGTGCGAACCGACCAGCTAACAATGCAGTAAGACCAAGCACATCAACTCGTCCGGCGGCTAACGTAAATACAAGACCTTCGAACGATACACGACCAACAAATAGTGTGCGACCAACAGAGGCTACTCGCCCGGCGAGCAGACCAACGGAAACAACCCGTCAGTCGAATACTGAAACGACAAGACCAAGCAGTTCACCAACTCGTTCAAGTTCATCGTCAGGAAGCAATTATAACAACAGCAGTTCGCCTTCGCGCGGCAGTTCTTCCGGATCTTCTTATTCCGCACCATCATCTTCGAGAGGAAGTTACAGCGGCGGTGGCGGAGCGTCAAGACCTTCGAGCGGTGGCGGAGGCGGAAGAAGATAGTAAGGGCAAAATATTTTTCGTCCAATCAATAATTATTTAGTTAATCAATAATTCAGTTATTATATGAAAAAGATAATTTTTACTTTCACGCTTGCGGTTGTTGCGATGTGCGCTTCTGCACAAGGTCAAATGGACGCGTTACGATTTTATCAATCCGATATAATGGGAACTGCCCGTTATATGGGTATGGGTGGTGCATTCAATGCGTTGGGTGGCGACGCTACCGCTATCTCGAAAAATCCAGCAGGATTGGGTGTTTTCCGCAAGTCGGAATTATCCTTTACTACGAATATGTACATAAACAAGTCGTTGATGGAAACAAGTTCATCGACTATTTCAAATACAAGGGCTAATTTTAATTTTAACAACTTTGCGCTCGTGGCAAGCTTCCTTAACGAAAATAAAAGCAGTGGACTAATTGCATCTAACTTTGCGATAACATACGACCGTATGAAAAATTTCCACAGCAAAAGGAATATGACAACTGGATTTGCATCGCCATCAATTTTGCATCATATTTATAATGGTAATCCTACGTGGGACTTGAGGCATGTTGCCGATGAATTGTATTTGGATGATATATTTTTTGACGAAACATTTACTTCATTAGATAACGGTATGTCTATCAGAGAAAAAGGAACATTGGGGGAATGGAATTTTTCGTATGGAGCCAATATCAGCAATATGTTGTATTTGGGAGCAAGCTTGGGCATTAGAACGTTCGATTATAGTATGGAAAGCGCCTTTTTTGAAGATTATTACGACAATAAAGGCAAATTTATGGGTTCCTTTGACATGAAAAATCTTTGGAGTACAACCGCAACCGGCTTTAATTTAAAACTTGGGGCTATTGTACGTCCACTCGATTTTTTACGCATAGGAGTGTCTATCCAAACTCCAACTTTTTATACCGCCGAAGAGAGTTTTAGCATGAATGGTAATTCTACTTATTACGATATTGACGGACAGCGCTTTGATGAGTTTATTGATGGTGCTGACGGCAGATGGTACAACGGGTGGTGGGGTTATGATATGACAACACCTTTTATATTGAATACCGGGGTGGCTGCTGTTTTGGGTACAAAAGGAATGATTAGTGTTGACTATGAATTGAAAAATTATGCATTGATTGATTTCGACGGGATTGAGTTTTCTACTCAAAATCAATATATAAGTAACGATTTTAAAGCTTCGCATGCATTACGAGTTGGAGGCGAATATAGAATAAACAATGCATTTAGCGCAAGATTGGGATATTCTTTTGTTACATCTCCCGTAAAAGCTTCGGTAGAAAAAGATAATTTAGAGATATTTACAGTAGGAACCGTAACTCACTATACTATTCCGAAAAATAACTCGTATTATACTGCCGGTTTCGGATATAGAGCAAGGTTTTTCTTCTTCGATATAGCATACATTTTTAATGCGAAGAAAGATAATTTCTACCCATTTAATGGTGCCAACGTCGTAACAAGCAAGTCGCGCATTCATAATATTGCCACTACTTTCGGCTGGAGATTTTAAAGAAAAAAGCACGCAGAATACACGGAAAAAACGGAATAACACAGAATTGTGATAATCCGTTTTTTCTGTATTTTTCATATGCAAATATATTTTTATGAAACAAAAAATATTCATTTATAATCCCAAAATTGAAGAGCAGATAAAGCAAATAAAATCTGCTCTTCGCTTGCGTATGAACGGAGAAGTTTCCGAAAATATGGAACGCAAAGGATTGTCATATAAATTAAATTATGGCGCACTTTTGCCGGAAATCAAAGCATTATCTCAAAAATTTACTCCAAATAAATTACTTGCCGAAAGGTTGTGGCACCTGCGTATTCGCGAAACAATGATACTGGCAACTTATCTTTATCCGGTTGACGAATTCACATTTGACACAGCACAAGAATGGGCAGATATGTTTCCCACGCAAGAAATTGCAGAAATTTGTTGTTTTAATTTATTTTCAAAATTGCCTTTTGCAGAGCAATTAATTTCCGATTGGATAGAAAAAACGGAAGGTTTTGCCAAGTTGTCGGCGTGGCTGTTGATAGCAAGAAAATATCAATCGTTATCTATCGAAGAAACAGATAAGTACATTGCCATTGCGACAGATTCGATTAGCAGCCAACATATTGCGTTGCAAAGAGCTATGACGAATGCCTTGGAAAAAATGAGTAGATTAGACGATTAAGAGCCTGTCTAAATAAAAAATAAAATTTCATCTGGATTTAATTCGCAATGTTGAATTAAATCTGTATTTTTGTTGTTTTGGAAAAAACGATGGCGCAGGAAGACATACATATTGCCCAAAAACAGTTGAAGGATTATATCGAAAGTAATAACCTTCGTATGATTCCCAAGCGTTTTAGCATTCTTGAGTATATTTATTCGTACGAAGACGGGCATTTCAGCGTTGATGAGTTGTACGAATATATAAAAAAGCAAGGCGGTACAATAAGCCGCGCAACGTTATACAACACCACGGATTTATTGCTGGAAGCGAAATTAGTTAGAAAACTTCAGTTTTTGCAAGGTGTTGCAGTATATGAAAAGGCTGTAAACAAGAAAATGCACCATCATTATATGTGTACCAAGTGCGGCCGCATACAAGATTTGCGAGATGACGGTGTTATCAGCACCGCCGTTCAAACCAAGCGGATAGCCAAATTTAAACAGACAGGATTTTCGCTGTGTATTTATGGAATTTGTTCTGCGTGTACAAAAAATTGAAAAGAAAATTAATAAAAAACAAAAATAGAAATGAAAATTGATGTATTATTAGGATTACAGTGGGGCGACGAAGGAAAAGGAAAAGTCGTCGATGTTTTAACACCAAAATACAATGTTGTAACCCGTTTTCAAGGCGGACCAAACGCTGGACATACGCTTGAATTTAACGGCGAAAAATACGTATTGCGTTCCATTCCGTCGGGAATATTTCAAGGCAATATCAACGTGATTGGCAATGGTGTGGTGCTCGACCCGGCATTGTTTAAAGTCGAAGCCGAGGCGTTGGCGGCTTCCGGTTACGATTTAACGAAGAAGTTGTATATTTCCAAGAAAACGCACTTGATTTTGCCGACACACCGCTTGTTAGACGCAGCTTACGAGGCAGCCAAAGGTGATGCAAAAGTAGGAACCACAGGCAAAGGAATCGGACCAGCATACACCGACAAAGTAAGCCGCAACGGCTTACGCATAGGCGACACATTAGAAAATTTCAAAGCAAAATATGACGCAGCCGTAGCACGACACGAACAAATTTTGAAAAGTTTAAACTTCGACTATGATTTGAAATCGCTTGAAGCAGAATGGTTTGAAGGCGTCGAATATCTGAAAAAATTTAAGTTGATAGACTGCGAGCATTTTATCAATTCGGAAATAAAAGCCGGCAAAAAAATCTTGGCAGAAGGCGCGCAAGGCACCATGCTCGACGTTGATTTCGGTTCATATACATTTGTAACTTCGTCGAACGCCGTTTCAGCAGGCGTTTGCACCGGATTGGGCGTGGCGCCAAACAAAATCGGCGATGTATTTGGCATTTTCAAAGCTTACTGCACGCGCGTGGGTAGCGGTCCGTTCCCAACAGAATTGTTCGACGAAATCGGCGAAGAAATGTGTGCAAAAGGACGCGAATTCGGCTCAGTAACAGGTCGTAAACGCCGTTGCGGCTGGGTTGACCTTGTGGCGTTGAAGTACGCGATTATGGTAAACGGTGTTACAAAACTTATTATGATGAAAAGCGATGTGCTTGATGCGTTCGATACCATCAAAGCGTGCGTGGCGTACAGAATTGACGGCGAAATAGTTACCAATTTTCCATATGAAATAGACAATAATACCGAGCCTCAATACGTTGAATTAGCAGGTTGGAAAACCGATATGAGCAAAATGCAGAGCGAAAGCGAGTTTCCGCAAGAATTCAAAGCCTATTTGAATTTCTTGGAAAAAGAACTAGAAATTCCGATTATCATTGTTTCATTAGGACCAGACCGAAAACAAACAATTATAAGATAAAATTTATTTTAGATTTCAGAAAGCGTTTTTTATATGCCATAGGCATTTTAGCTCGGTAAAAAATATAGATAGTCCAAAATTGCAAGCCCGTAGGTTTGCAACCAAAATGTGCAAAGTCGCGTACCTAACGGCACGCTGTTTGATGGAATATTTCATCTTTTTACCGAACGATGCAAACCTAATGGCTTGCAAATTAAAAATTTAAAACAATTTCTAAAATCGTAAATCTAAAATCATTATATGCTTTATCCATTAAAATTTAACCCCATTTTTAAAGAACGAATTTGGGGTGGAACAAAGTTGCATTCGCTTTATGATAAGAATTTTCCCTTGTCGGAAAAAATTGGCGAAAGTTGGGAATTATCTGACGTAGAAGGAGATATTTCTGTAGTATCCAACGGATTTTTGGCAGGAAACAATCTGCGCGAACTTATCGAAATATATATGGGCGACCTCGTTGGCGAACACGTTTACGAAGAATTCGGCAATGTTTTTCCGTTGTTAATCAAATTTTTAGACGCTAACGACGATTTGTCTATACAAGTTCACCCCGATAATGAATTAGCACAGAAACGTCACAATTCTTACGGAAAAACCGAAATTTGGTATGTACTAAATGCCGAATCCGATGCCAAACTAGTTTCAGGGTTCTCCAAACCATTAGACAAGGAAGAATATTTGAAACATCTGAACAACAATACATTGAATGAAGTAATGAAATGGCACAATGTGAACAAAGGCGATGTATTTTACATTCCTGCCGGCAAAGTTCACGCCATTGGCAAAGGCAATGTAATTTTGGAGATTCAACAGACATCAGACGTTACCTATCGCATTTACGACTACAATCGCACTGACGACAATGGAAATCCGCGTGAACTGCACACAGAACTTGCGCTTGATGCCATTGATTTTGAGTATTCGGATAATGATAAAACCATTTACGAAAGCAAAGAAAATGCAGAGAATGAAATTATCCACACGCCATTTTTCGATATTAATTTATTGAAAATCAACGAAAAAATTGACAGAGATTATTACGCATTGGATAGTTTTGTGATACTCATTTGCACAGCAGGCAGTGCAAAAATCCAATACAATGACGGCGAAGAAACGATAACAAAAGGCGAAACAATCCTCATTCCGGCAGAATTGAATGAAATAAAATTAGTGCCAAACGAGATGACGGAGATAATGGAAGTGTTTTTATCGAAATAGATATTTGTAGATACTGATTGATATTGAGATATTTATAGATATTAATATGAATTACAAATTGCTGTTTTAGTTCCGTAGAAACAGAATATTGGTAAAACCAATGGTCGGCATAGCCAAATATTGATAAATCTCATATTTAAGTGCCGTTAGGCACGAAATATTACTCAAAAGTAGCGTACCTACGGCACGCAAACGGTTGGTTGAATTAATTTGCTACCAATATTTAGTGCCTAATGGCACTTTCAACAAATATCTTAATATCAAAAAATATCGCGAAGCAAATATCAATGAATATCAAAAAATATCTATCAATTTTATTATTCCTGCTTTTTTCTTTTTCGGCTGTTGCGCAGTTGAATACAGATAGAATTCTTGCCAACGGGCGCGTTGCCCTTTATTACAAAGATTATTTTCTTTCCATTCAATATTTTAACCAAGTTATAAAAGTAAAACCGCATTTAGCGGAACCGTATATGTACCGCGCACTAGCCAAGTTGTCGCTCGACGAATATCAAGGCGCGGAAATTGATTGTACAAAGGCATTAGAGCAGAATCCATATCTTCCCAATGCGTATATGATACGAGGTGATGCGCGCGTGAGATTGTCAAAATACGACGAGGCGATTGCTGATTTTACGAAAGCGATGGAAATTTCATCGGACAATGTTTGGTTATCCATTGCGCGCGGTTCAGCTTATTCCGAAAACAAGCAGTACGACGAAGCAATGGCAGATTTCTCATTAGCCGTGAGACGGAATCCGAAAAATAAAAACACGTACTACGAACGCGGACGAATGAATATTAAAATAAAAGACACCATCGGAGCGCTCAATGATTTTTCAAAAGTTATAGAATTAGACAAATTCAGCGCAATGGGTTGGTCGGCACGTGGACTGATGTATTTGCAGAGCGGAAAATTCGATGAAGCAATCAGCGATTTAAACGAAGCTATTTCACTCGAAGAAAAGGCAGGCGACCACATAAACCGCGCATTGGCACGTTATCAAAAAAACGATTTGCGTGGTGCAATGGCAGACTACGATAAGGCATTGGAAATTGACCCAAATGAATTTCTCGGATACTATAATCGCGGATTATTGCGTGCACAAGTAGGCGATAACAACCGCGCCATCGAAGATTTTGATATGGCGCTCCGATTTAATCCCGAAAAATATACTGCTATTTATAATCGTGCAATGCTCCGCAACGAAACAGGCGATATACAAGGTGCGATTGAAGATTATACGACAATTATAGAAAAATATCCCGACTTTTATCCTGTTTATCAGATGCGTGCAGATGCGAAGAGAAAAATTGGTCAGAAAAAATCGGCTGAACACGATTACAATACAGCAATCTATATTGAAAGAACCGAGCGCGAAAAAAATAAAACCCGCCCTAAACTGCTTGATACAAGTATGTGCGACGAAGACGACGAAGATATGCACAATTACAAAAAAATTGTGGTTATCGATACTGAACGCGAAAAAAAGAAATTTCAATATCAAAATAATCAATATCGAGGTTCTATTCAGAATGTGAACGTGGAAATTAAACCGGAAAATGATTTTTTCTTGTCATATTATTCGCCCGAAAGCAAAATAAAACGGCAGATGATACATTTTTATCGTGACGTTGATGAGTTCAATAGAAAACACAAAGCCGACAACCAACTACGTATTACGAATCAAAATATTCAGCTTTCGGAGGAGTTGGCTGTGATACACTTAAACCTTATTGATGAATTGTCGAAACGCATCGAAAATAATCCAAATGATGCTAATATATATTTTGTACGAGCTGTAAATTATGGATTGGTGCAAGATTTCGAAAACGCAATTGACAGTTATAATAAAGCTATTTTGTTGAATTCCAACAATGCGCTGTATTACTTCAACCGCGCCAATATCCGCTATAAAATGCTCGATTATGAATCTTCATCGAAAGAAATTGATTTGAAAAAGCAATCTGTTTCGTTGAATTCAAAACTTGCCGATTTCAAGCAGAATTCTAATTACGAAATGATTATACGCGACTACACGAAAGCGGTAGAATTGTCGCCCGATTTCATTTACGCGTATTTTAACCGCGCCAATTTGGCTTTTGCCAACAACGATTTCGTGGCTGCCATTCAAGACTATGCCATCACCATTGCGCGCGAACCCGATTTTGCCGAGGCGTATTTTAACCGCGGACTTGCTTATATCCTCGCAGGCGACAGGCAAAAAGGACTGCTCGATTTGAGCAAAGCCGGCGAATTGGGAATTTCCTCGGCGTATAATATTATAAAGAGATATTCATAAAAAAAGATTGGCAAGAAAAAAATCCTGCCAATCTTTTAATCTTATAAATCTTGGTTCTGACGATTACGCAAACAACGGATAATCTTTCATAATACCATTTACTTTGTGCGCTACCGATTCGATTAATACTGCATTTTCGGCATTCGCCAATACCGTGTCAATCATTTCTACGATTTCGCCCATTAACGGCTCTTTTGCGCCACGCGTAGTGATGGCAGGCGTACCAAAACGAAGTCCCGAAGTGAGAAACGGCGAACGGCTGTCGAACGGCACCATATTTTTATTCGTCGTAATATCAGCGGCTACCAATGCTTTTTCCGCCATTTTTCCTGTCAGTTCGGGAAATTTCGTACGAAGGTCAACCAACATCGAATGGTTGTCCGTACCATCGGAAATAATTTTATAGCCTTTGTCCATAAACGCCTGCGCCATAGCAGCCGCGTTTTTCTGAACTTGCTGCTGATACGTCTTGTACTCGGATTGCAATGCTTCAAAAAACGAAACAGCTTTTGCCGCAATAACGTGCTCCAACGGACCGCCTTGCACGCCAGGAAAAACAGCCGAATCGAGCAACGAAGACATCATTCTAATTTCGCCTTTTGGTGTTTTTTTGCCCCACGGATTTTCAAAATCTTTTCCAAGCAAAATAATACCACCACGAGGACCGCGCAATGTTTTGTGCGTAGTAGAAGTTACAATATGAGCATGTTTGATAGGATTTTCGAGCAATCCAGCGGCGATTAATCCCGCAGGATGCGCCATATCTACCATAAAAATAGCGCCAATTTGGTCGGCAAGTGTGCGCATACGGGCATAATCCCACTCACGCGAATAAGCAGATGCACCGGCAATAATCAATTTCGGGCGTTCGCGTAATGCCACTTCTTCCATTTGCTCGTAGTCAACGCATCCTGTCGCTTCTTTTACATTATATTCCAACGCGTGATATGCCAATCCCGAAAAATTAACGGGCGAGCCGTGCGACAAGTGTCCACCATGCGAAAGATTCAAGCCTAAAAATTTATCGCCCGGATTCAAACACGCCAAAAATACAGCCATATTTGCCTGCGCACCCGAATGTGGTTGCACGTTGGCATATTCCGCACCAAACACTTCTTTGATGCGGTCGATAGCCAATTGCTCGGATAAATCTACAATTTCACAACCGCCATAGTAGCGTTTGCCCGGGTATCCTTCGGCATATTTATTAGTCAATACAGAACCCATTGCCTGCATAACCTGTTCGCTTACAAAGTTTTCTGACGCAATCAACTCAATGCCTTTCAGTTGGCGTTGGCGTTCTTTTTCGATGATGTCGAAAATAGCACTATCTTTTTTCATAAATGTATTTTTAATGTTTTTTTTGAAAGCACAAAGGTATAAAAAAGAATAATGAAGAAGAAGTTTTTTGGAAAATATTCAAAAAATCCGTACCTTTGTAGTGTCTTATGAGGAAATTAAATAACATATTTATCATTTCGCTTGCTGCATTTTTTTTGCTGGCAGGAAACGGTGTGAACCTCATTGAATATTGCTGCAATTTGTGCGAAGACAAAGGAATAGTGGAAGCGTTAAACACTGGTTGCCACGAAGCAGAAACTCATTCTTGCTGTTCCGACCATTTGAAAGACAACACGGCGGAAGGTTGTAATATACTTGCCAGCGATGCACACAAATGCCACTTGACAAGATTGATTCTTGACGACCAAGAATTTTCACCAAAAACTTCTTTACAAATAATTACGGCGAAAGCATTTCCTCGCTTCTCATTCGAAGCTGCTTATTCGTCTGTTTTTCTATCCAAAAACTTTCCTTCGACAGGCGTCCACCACTGCGGACGATGCCTGCTTAGCCATATTTGTGTCTTGACGATTTAGAATTCGCTTCGCGATATTCATTGATGTTTATAGATGTTTGCTCCCTACGGTCGCAACATTTATAGGTATTCATTGAAGTTTGTAATTAATATCGCGAAGCAAATATCTATAAATATCTCAATATCAACAAATATCGATTAATTTTATGAAACGAATAATAATACTATTATTTCCATTCCTTTGCACTGTCTATTTATCGGCGCAAGTGAAAGGAATGGTTTACGATGCGGATAAGAATCCGCTTGCCGGTGCCAATATTCATTGGCTCGGCACACAAACAGGCGCAATTGCCGATGCCGACGGTCGTTTTGAAATAGAAAAAACAAGCGACAATCATACATTAATTATCAGCTACGTTGGGCATCAAAACGATACTGTTCACGTTCGCAATAATCAACCATTGAAAATTTACCTAAAAAATATTGAACTCGACGAAATAAGTGTTCAAGGTTCGGGCGGACTGCTTAACTTACGCACCGCAATTGGTCAAACACAACGCATTACTTCGTGCGAATTGGCAAAAGCAGCGTGCTGCAATTTGAGCGAAAGCTTTACCACCAATCCGTCTGTTGATGTGGCGTTTAGCGATGCTACTACAGGCGCGAAACAGATAAAATTGCTCGGTTTGTCGGGCAATTATGTGCAGATGCTGACCGAAAATTATCCAAACCTGCGCGGATTGGCTTCAACGTACGGCTTGAATTACATTCCGGGCGCGTGGATAGAAAGCATTTTACTGTCGAAAGGCTCGTCGTCGGTCGTCAACGGCTACGAATCTATTACGGGACAAATAAATGTTGAATACAAAAAAGCGCACGATATGGAAAAACTCGCCGTGAATCTTTTTGCGAGTGATGAAGGTCGTTTTGAACTGAACTTGACTTCAGGCATCGACCTTAATCCACATCTTTCGACAGGAATTTTTGCGCACGTTCAAAACAGCTCGTTTGAAATTGACCACAACGGAGACGGTTTTCTCGACCAACCGAAAATTCAACAATATCAGTTGTTTAATCGTTGGGATTTTGACAAAAACAATTATCATTTCCGCGCAGGCGTAAAAGGCTTGTACGAAAAGCGCGACGGCGGACAAATAAGCAGCATTCCAAATCCTTACGACATCGGTATCGAAACAAACCGTTACGAGTTTTTCTTGAAAAACGGTTATGTGCTGAATGCTGCAAAAGAACGGAGCATCGGACTTATTATGAGCGGTTCGTATCACGAGCAAGATTCGTATTATGGCGCAAAAATATATGACGCACGGCAAACTAATTTGTATGCAAATCTGATTTTCGCGAATAGATTCAACGTGCATCATAAACTTTCGACTGGTGCGAGTTTTAACTCTGATTTTTTTAACGAAAAATGGCAAAAAGGACAAAACGAAATGTTGCATATTTTTGAACGCGAAGAAATTGTACCGGGCATTTTTGCCGAATATACATTGAATCCGTTTGAAAAACTGACGATTCTATTTGGCTTGCGCGGCGACCATCACAATCGTTTTGGATTTTTTGCAACGCCTCGTATGCACGTTAAATATGATGTTTCGGATTTCTTCCAATTTCGCGCTTCGGCAGGAAAAGGCTACCGCACGCCTAATATTTTGGCAGAAAATAGTTTTTTGTTTGCAGGAAATCGTGAAATACAAAATATTGCTTTGCTCAAAAACTTAAAACAAGAAGAAGCGTGGAATTACGGTTTAAATTTGTCGTTCCATATTCCTGTCAATCACAGAGATTTGACACTGAATGCAGAATATTATTACACCGATTTCATTGAGCAAGTGGTGGTGGATATGGACAGCAATCCAAACGAAATTAGTTTTCATAACCTCAACGGAGCGCGGTCATACTCGCACAGCATTCAGTTTGAAGCGTCATACGAAATAATTCCGCGGTGGACAATGACACTCGCACATCGTATGCTCGACGTGAAAGCAACCATCGGTGGCGAGCTACGCGAAAAACCGCTAACGAGTCGATACAGAAGTATGCTAACCACTTCGTACCAAACACCGCTTGCAAAATGGCAGTTCGACTTCACCACACAGCTAAATGGCGGCGGCAGAATGCCCGACCCGAATCCCGAAAATCCGTTGTGGAAAAACGAATTTAAACCTTTTGCGCTGCTACAGTGTCAAATAACAAAGAACTTCAAAACGTGGTCGGTGTATGCCGGAAGCGAAAACTTAACAGGTTTTGTGCAAAAAAATCCGATTATATCGGCGAATGACGTGAATAGTCCCGATTTTGATGCATCAATGATTTGGGGTCCGATTATGGGAAGAATGTTTTATGTGGGACTAAAATGGAATATAAATTAAGTAAACGAGTTGACAAGTAAACAAGAAAAAAATCAGTTATTCAATTAATCAATTATTCAGTTATTATTATGAAAAAATTAGTGTTTATGTTGGCATTGCTGTTGAGTGTTTCGGTTGCGGCACAAGCCCAAACAGAAAAGAGAAAAACCGTAACATTTATCGTAAAGATGCACTGCATGAGCTGTCAGCAGAAAGTTGAGCGCAATATTGCTTACGAAAAAGGTGTGCTTGATTTGAAAGCGAATTTTAGGGACAGCACCGTAATCGTTACGTTCAATCCTGCCAGAACAGATGAGAAAAAATTAATAGAAGCGTTGAAAAAATTAGGTTTTGATGCAACAATTAAGAAATAAAAAAACAAGGGGTGAAAAAAAATTTTCACCCCTGTTTTTTTATTTCTTCTTCACACTCCAACCAAATTTGCCAATCTCCTCTCCTATTTTGAAATATTGTCCGTGGCTGTAAGCTATCAACTTTGCTTTGGCAAGGTCGAAAGCATTAGTTTTTTCGTCTAAAAATTCGGCGCTGACTTGTACATTAACCACTTCTGCCATAAACATATCGTGCGTGCCGAGCGGAATAATCTGCGTTACGCGACATTCGATGTTTACGGGCGATTCCATCACAATGGGAGCCAATACCTTTTCGCCTTTTACGGGCGTGAGTTTCATTTCTTTGAATTTGTCGAAGTCCCTACCCGACTTCACGCCGCACCAATCCGTCGCGAATGCCAATTCCTCGACAGTGAGATTTATCACAAATTCCATATTCTTTTTGATGATATTGTACGAATGCCTTTCTTTGCGAATGGAAACGTAGCACGCGGGCGGGTCGCTGCAAGTGGTTCCTGTCCACGAAGCAGTAAAAACATTGTATTCGTCTGCCGAGCTTCCGCAACTAACCAACACGGCAGGCAGAGGATAAACCATATTACCGGGTTTCCAGTTTAATTTTTTGCCCCCTAAATCCTCCTCAAGGGGGACTTTCTGTATTTGGATTGTTTTCTCGTATTTTTTTTTATTTTTCATTGCTTTAAGTCTCCCTTGAGGGAGATTTAGAGGGCTTATTTATTTTATCTTTATATCATTCTCCTCCACTACTCTTTCGCAATAATTGCATTTAAGCGCCACAGGATATTTTTGAATCACATAAAATTTGGTAGGCACAGGCTCGTTATTGGTAATGCAATTTGGATTTCCGCAACAGACAATATCGGTAATTTCGTCGGACAAATGAACGGATTTTTTTTCCACCACATTGTAATCTTTGACCACATTCAGCTTGGCAAGCGGTGCAACCAACGCGATTCTGTCAATAACATCTTGCTCGAAATACAGGTCAGACACCTTTACAATGCCTTTTGTACCAAGCTTTTTGCTTTCGAGGTTATTGCCAAACGTGAGTTGATTTTTCACTTTGTCTAATTTCAAAATGGAAACAACCTTAAAAAGTTTGTCTGACGGAATATGGTCGATTACTGTTCCATTTTTCAACGCCACTACTTTTAATTCTTTCTTGTCCATAAATTTATTTTTGGTTAGACAAAGTTAAGAAAATTCAAGATTCAAAATTCAAAATTAATGCAAAAAGTGCCGTTAGGCATGCAATATTGGTAGAAAATTAATTCCGTCCACCATCTGCGTGCCTTTAGGTACGCTACCTTTGAATTATATTGCGTGCCTAACGGCACTAAAAAACGTTTTTTTAATATTTCTACCAATATTATGTTCCTAACGGAACTAAGCACAATTATCAAAAAGTCAAACAAAGCACCGATAAAATCCGATAATTTGTTACATTGACTACATTTGTGGCTTTGCCGGTTTTGAAGTCAATGTTTCCATAGCCAGCTGTTGTGAAACCGCCTTCCAATCCTACTTTCCAATTATTTTTGGTGTAAGATACTTGCGGCATAACGCGGTACATTTGATTTATTATATTATTTTCAGCAAAATAGCCGTTTCCGTAAATCGGAGTGTTTTCCAACAATGCTTTATCTGTTCCCAAATTGGCGGTATATCCGGCAAATAATCCTACTTTGAGTGCGTCGCCATACACAACGTTTATCCAGCCGGTAGCTATGTTTGAAGCGGTATATTCTTGCACACCGGTTACTTTGCTTAAGATACCGCTGACACCATACATTCCTACCATCGTCATATCGGTTAAGTTTTGTCCGTAAATGGCTTTGGCTTTGACGGTCAATTTGTCTTTCACGTATTGTCCGAAAATCATATACGAAAAAGTTGTTAAATTTTCGTTAACGGAATATGTAACATCATTAACAGTCGATTGCGTGCGGGGTGAAATCATTTTCACATCGGCTCCCGCGCCCCAGCGGAAACCGCCGCACTTGTTTGCTATTCCCAAGAAAAAGTTAGGCACCATAGCATCTCTCACATAACCGGGCGTTTTGCCAAGCGGTCCATCGGAAAGAAATTGCATTTCGTACAAAGCGGCAACATTCCATTGCCATTTATTATTTATGTTGTGTGTAAAGTTGATTTGCGGACTGCGGTTCAGCGGATTGAAAGGCGCACCACCGTTCAACTCGAACGTAGAAGGCATAACGCCTATTGCCATCGGATGCCACTCTTGTCCTACGAGCAAGTTGGTTTTTTCCCATTTCATATTTACATAAGACCTGCGGATTCTTAACATAAAATACGTGGAACCGGTGCCTAAAAAGTCTGCCTCTATTTTGCCGGAAATCTGTGAGCCAAACAGCTCAAGTCCTGCAATATCTAACCCAATGCGCGAGTTCACAGCCAACAATTCGGTAGCAGGCACGGCGTTCAAGTCTTTGCCTAGAGGATCTAACTTTTCAGGTAGCGGCATAATGTTGAGCGCCATTCCAGCAGCGTCTAAATTTTTCCGAGAATTGAAACTGAGCTGACTTTCTACAAATCCGTACAGTTTATACGATAGTTTTTGTTCCGCGTGGGTTAAAAAAGGAATAGCGAGGAATAAGAAAAGGATTTTGCGTTTCATAATTTAATTTACGATTTTAGATTTGGGATTTACGATTTAATAGATAATCGTTTAAAAAGCGCACAAAATTATAATTTATTATAAAAACAACATAAAAAAATTTCAAATAAAATTATTTTTTGGCATTTTTATTATAAAATGATTGGAAAGTCAAACCGCATTATTCTTAATTTAAAAGCAATTGATTCTATAAATAACAGCATCATTTCTCAAAATAATACCGTTGTTTGTTTTCTTGAACCGAAATTTTAACAAGATTTTCAAAATGAACTGGATTTTTTCATCTCGAAAATCTTGTTAATCTTGCAAAAATCTCGGTTCAGACTAATTTGTTTTTATTAAAATGCGGCACTGTCCATTTTTTAAAAATAAAAGATGCTAACATTGAAAAAACGGCACCAAACAGATACGTTTCCGAATGTCCGATATGCTCGGCAATGTATCCGCCAAACATCAAGCCGACACCAATACCAATGTCCCAACTCGTAAAATAAGTAGAGCTTGCCGTTGCTCTGCGATTGTGCGGCGCAAGATTCACAAACAACGTGTTATATGCCGGAAACATCATTCCGTAGCCAACACCGATAAACAGCGCGACGAAGTAAAAAGCAACCAATAACAGATTATAATTCAAACGGCTTATTTCGGGCATAAAAGCAAACAGCAGAAAAGTGCAAGTACAAATAACTGAACCCATAAAAATAACATTAGTCAACTTGCCTCTATCCACAAGTTTGCCCACAAACAAACGCGCAATGATTAATCCCGCCGCCATAATCGAAAAGAAAATACCCATTCCGTTGGTAATACCCACTTCAATGCCATATAATGCCACATAAGTAGTCATAATTCCGTAGGGAATGGCAAGCAAAAACACGCAAACGCCTGCCCGCATTCCTTTGAGTAAAAAGAAACGGTCTAACGACAATTTTTCCCGGCGATTTTCTTTCGGTTGTTTTTTTGGAACATTGATAAAAAACACACTACAAAATCCTAAACCGCCTGATAAAATGGCTGCATA
>Ga0099364_10004963_pt1 | contig 19932 bp, 24 predicted proteins | sample TergutTh196P3_FD_73070 | JGI IMG/M metagenome (GOLD analysis project Ga0099364, IMG submission 73070) | Microcerotermes parvus P3 segment gut microbial communities from Pointe-Noire, Republic of the Congo - Th196 P3 | ecosystem: Host-associated > Arthropoda: Insects > Digestive system > Gut ... | reverse complement strand
GGACCGCTCGGAGTCGCCGACTGCGGCGCTTCCGTGGTTCTACCGTGGCGGGCAGGCGGATAATGGCGCGAATGCTGGCGTCTTCGCGTTCGGTAGGGCTACGGGCGGCGCGAATCAGGCTATTGGCTGGCGGGCTGTCCTTTCCGGGGTCTAGTTAAAAATAGTCGCCGGCCCTCGGCCGGCGACACATTAGTTCCCGAGGAACTCATTGCGGGCCTTTAGGCCCGCTCTCCTTACCCCCAGAAAAATAGTCTGCTCGGGGCTCTAGGCTGGCGGCCCTCCGCCGCCCCTAGAGCCCGACAGATTATTTTTCGAGCGGCTCGGTACTTTAGTACCGAGCCGCCGCGCGCGCTCAGGAGAGCCGGGTGGGTCTAAGCCCCTAGCCCACCCCCCAATCGGGGTGAAGCCTTTTCAAGAGGTCCTCCCAGCTCTCCTGATCGCGCGCTTTGTTCCGTTCGGCGGCCCGTGCTCGGGCGGCCTGCTTCATTTCCAGCTTGCTCTTCTGGAAATCCATCAAATGTCGGTAAGGGGTCAGATGTTTGGTAGCGAAGTTCCAAGCGTTGGCATGCTGCATGTGTCCCCAGCAAGCCCGTGAACGCTCGATGAACTTCTGCTCGGTAATCCGGCCCTTCTCGAACTCTTTGATGATCTTCTTCATGGCGGCTTTGCCGCGTTTGCGGATAAACCGCTTGTCGTGGTAGGTAATGTAGCCACAGAAATCAACGCCCTGCTCAATCGGGTGGTAGTTGCTCTTGCGGTTGATTTTGAGCTTTAGTTTGTCGGTCAAGAAGGCACGCATATCGGCGTCGAGAGCTCGGGCAGTAGCCTTGCTGTCGACGACGATAACCATGTCGTCCATGTAGCGGATGTAATCAACGATGCCACTATACTTTTGGCGGAGGGCGCCGTCGGCGACGAGGCGGTCAAAGGGGCTGAGGTAGGCGTTGGCGAGGAACTGACTGGTCAGGTTGCCGATGGGCAGGCCGGTAATTTCTTGGTCGGAGATGTCAAAGATAATGGTGTGGAGGAGAGCCTTGAGCTTAGGGCAGCGGAAGTTCTTGGCGACGAGTTGCCAGAGAATGTCGCGATCGATAGAGGGGAAGAATTTGGAGATATCAAGCTGGACGACATAAGCGGCTTTGCCGTAGTCGCGATGGGCGCGCCTGAGGGCATATTTGACACGGTCGGCAGCGGCGAGGCTACCACGGTCGGTGATGCAAGCATAGGTGTGGGGGATAAAGAGATGGTCGACAAACCAAGGCTTGAGGAAGTGGCCGACGACGAACTGATGGACGATGCGGTCGTCAATCGGTAGGGAATAGATGACGCGTTTTTTAGGCTCGCGGATAATCCGGCTGTAGTAGGGGCTAGAGATATAGCGGCCCTCTTGGAGCTCGAGAAACAGATTAGTACAGAGGCGGAGGGAATTGGCGCGGGCCCAGATGATTTCGTCGCGACGGAGTTTTCCCCGACAGGCGCGCTCTAGTGCCTCCAGCAGCGCGCCTACTGATAGGTGATCATCAAGTGTGTCGGGGCAAGATTTCATTTGGCCGTCTCCTCTGGCGGGGTGGCCGTTGCTTTAGGCTTCTTATTGGCTTGGTTCTCAAGCCCTTGGGCGAAGCCGATGACTCGGTCAGATAGGGAGATAACTTTGGTCGCGAGATGGTCCATAGTCGAGCGTTTGGTGATATAGCCTCGTTCGGAAGCGGTGATAATTAGCTCTTTCATGTGGTTGAGGATGATGTTAAGCTCGCGCAGCTGCGATTCACGAGTCTTGCGAGAGCTGTAGTCGGAGACGAGATTAGCGCGATAGAGTATTTGGTCGGCGTATTGGACCATGAGAGTACAGAGGCCCGAGGCGTCTTTTTGGGAGCGCGGCATCATTTCGCGTACCTGCAGGACAGACGAAAAGAGATGACGACTGTCGAGGGTTAATTTTTGCAAATCAAACCGATTCGGCGCTGATTGCGATACGTTTCTAGTTGACTTTCTTTCTATATTATCTGGCATCTTAGTGCACCACCCGTGTAGTTATACATTCTGCTATCATTATATCACAAAAAAATAAAAAGCAACTACCGTATTTCATAAAATTATTACTAAACGATAGTTGCAGGGTAGTTTTTTGGTTGCGGGATGAGAGCCCACCCCTGTCAACACAGCTTTTAACTGGGTTTATCAGATATTTATCAACATTCTCGGCGTCAAAAACGCTTACCTAATGTGTTAAAGATAAACACTCGGGAACACTAGACCCCGGAAAGGACAGCCCGCCAGCCAATATTCTGATTCGCGACGCCCGAATTCCTATTGAACGCGAAGACTCCAGCATTCGCGCCATTCGCCGCCTCACCGCCACGTTTGAACCACGGATTCGTCGCATTCGGCGAACCCGAGTTGTCCCCGCCCCAGCCGCCATTATTGGAGGTCGTTGCTTGGGCAACAGACGAGCCTTAAGAGTATTCAAAGGTTTCTTGTTCGTCGTCGTTAAAAGCCACCGATGAGTCAAGATGCTCACGGCTAATTAGATTATAGCATAAGGACGCTACTTGGCATAGAGCCGGCGGAGCTCGGCGGCGACTTTGTCAAGGCGGATGCGGGCGCGGATGTCATCGCGGACTAGGGAATTGTTATCAAGGCGTTCGACGAGCTCGGGGTTGTCCTTGTGGTGGACTTTGAGGTTGTCAATCTGGGCATTGAGCTCCTCATCAGAGACAGAGACCTGCATTTGGTTAGCGAGGGCGTTTAAGACGGCGAGCATCTCGGCTCGTGTCTTGGCTTGGGCTTGAAGTAGCTGCTCAGGGGCGCCGGGGGTTTGCTGATGGAGCTCTTGGGCGAGACGGTCGATAATCCCCTGAGGTATCATGAGCTTGCTTTTTTTGACTAGCTCTTGGACTAAGGCATCAAGGAAGCGGTCCTCTGCCTCGGTGGCGAGAATCTGGTTGCGGTTTTTGCGGATTTCTTCCCGGAAAGCTGCGGGAGTGTCGAAGCCTAGGCTTTTGGCCAGCTCTTGGTCGGTCTCGGGGGCTTGGCCAGCCTCGACCTTATGGAGTTTAATATCGAACTGGGCTTTTTGGCCGGCGAGGTGGGCGTGGTAATCTTTAGGGAAGACGACCTCAACGGTGAACTCTTCGCCAGCTGGGTGGCCGACTAGTTGGTCTTCAAAGCCGGGGATGAAAGTGTCGGAGCCAAGTTCGAGGGTGAAGTTTTTGCCCTCGCCGCCTTCAAAGGGCTCACCTTTGAGCTTGCCGAGGAAGTCGATGACGACGCGGTCGCCCTTTTGGGCGGCACGTTTGACCTCTTTCCACTCGCGGTTGCGGTTGGCCATTGATTGGATGAATTGATCGATGTCTTTTTCGCTGACAGTGGTAGCCTTAGGGCGTTTAGCCTTGAGGCTCTTGTAGTCGGCTAGTTTGACTTCGGGCATCAAATCGGCGGAAGCCTTATAGATGAAAGTCTCGGCTGGGACGAATTTGACTAGCTCGACCTCGGGTTGGCTAGATACGGTGATGCCGTTATCAACAAGGGCTTGGAAGAGGGTATTTCTAATCATTACATCGGTGGTCCTTTGGGCGAGGGCATTAGGATCGAGTTGGCGCTCGATAGCATAGAGGGGGGCCTTGCCGGCTCGGTAGCCCTTGACTTTGACGTTTTTGGCGAGTTCTTCAACCGCGGTTTTATGGGCGGCTTGAATCTCGGCTGGTTCGAGCTCGATGGTGGCCTCAATGCGCCCGCCATCTAGTTTCTTGATGTTGACTTTCATTAGTTCTTCTTCTGCTTAACTTCGTTGCGGCCAAGGTTTTTCTTGGTTTCGGTGTAGAGGACGTGTTTTCGCAAGATGGGGTCGTATTTGCGAAGGGTTAGTTTGTCGGGGTTGTTCATCGTGTTCTTCTTGGTGTAGTAAGTGCGGTTGCCGCTCTCCTCGCTAACGAGGCCGACGAGTTTACGTTTAGTATTGCTCTTGTTTGCCATAGATAATCTCCTATATATTAGTATACCAACTTTTTTGAAAAAAACAAGCTGTATTGGGGTATTTTTGTGATATAATGGGGGTAAGCCGCAGTAGCTCAGTTGGTAGAGCGCTTCCATGGTAAGGAAGAGGTCTCGGGTTCAAATCCCGACTGTGGCTCCATTTTCATGCCAACTGATTAGCGCTTGCTGAATTGCTCGCGCTTGCGGGCCGAGCGGAGGCCGTATTTCTTGCGTTCTTTTTCGCGGCTGTCGCGCTTCATGAGGCCGGCTTTCTTCAAGATTGGTCGGAGGTCGGGAGCGTCGGCAACGATGGCCTTAGCGACAGCTAGACGGATGGCGTCAAGCTGGCCAGATGAACCGCCGCCGCGGACTTTGATGGTAGCGTCGAGGTCTTTTTTGCCGGCGAGGGCAAAGACTTGCTCAATTTCTTCGAGCATGGCTTTGTTGTCGTTGAGATAGGCGAGGGCGGGTTGGTCGTTGATGGTAATGCGGCCCTTACCGCTAAGGAGGCGGACGGTAGCAACGGCGCTTTTGCGGCGCCCTAAGCCATAAGTGTATCGTGCTGCCATATTAAACCTCTACTTTCTTTGGTGTTTGCGCTGCGTGGGTGTGCTCGCCATCTTTAAAGACCTTGAGTCGGGCTAGGCGGGCGTCTTGGAGCTTGTTCTTAGGGAGCATGCCGCGAACGGCTGTGATAATAACTTCTTCTGGGTTGGTGGCAAGCATTTCCTGCAAGGTTTTGGTCTTGAGATTGCCGATGTAGCCGCTGTGGCGGTAGTATTTCTTGTCGGTGAGCTTGGTGCCGGTAATGCCGACTTTAGCGGCGTTGACGACAACAACAAAATCACCGTTGTCGACGTGGGGGGTGAAGGTGGTTTTGCTCTTGCCCTCGAGCAAGTTGGCTACTTTGACGGCGACGCGCCCGAGTGAGGCGGTGCTGGCGTCAATTTCGTACCAGTCGCGCTTGATGTCGGCGGGTTTTTGCGAGAAGGTTTTGAAGAGTTTCATGATGTGGTCTCCTGATAAGCTTTGATTTCATCGACGAAGGCGATACGGGCCATCTCGGTGTTGTCGCCGCGGCGACGGCCATCGCGCGTGATGCGGAGATAGCCGCTATCGCGCTTGATGTCTTGGACGACGTTGTCGATGAGGAAGTTCGCGAGGGCGAGGTTGTCGAGACGGGCGATTAAGAGACGACGGCTGGCCAAGTCGCCACGCTTGGCGAGAGTAATAAGTTTCTCAAATTCTCGGCGCAGCTCTTTGGCTTTGGCGAGAGTGGTTTTGATTTCGCCGTGTTGAGCTAAAGAGCAGGAAAGGCCGCGCATGAGTGCTAGGCGTTGTCCTGTCTCCCGCCCAAACTTTCGGCCTTTGTATCCGTGCCTGTGCATTTTACTTCTCCAGTTCCTTTATTTTGTTGGTGACTTCTTCAAGAGCTTTGGCACCGAAGCCGGGAATCTCGCGCATATCGGCTTCCGAGAGCTGAAGCAAGTCAGCGACGGTGACGATTTTGGCGTTCATCAGGGCGTTGGTGGTGCGGACAGAGAGGCTGAGGTCTTCAACCGAGGTAGCGAGGAAGTCGGCGACGTTAGCGGCATCAGTGCCGGGGGCAATGGCGCCTTCGACGCGGGTCGAGCCAGCGAGAGCGGTATATTGGTTGACGAGGACAGCAGCGGCTTCCTCAAAGGCATCGCGAGGGGAGATTGTGCCGTCGGTGTCAACGGTCATCTCTAGCTGCTGCATGCTCATGTCATGGCCGATGCGGGCGTCAGCGACATGGTAGCGGACGCGGAGCACTGGGGTGTAGATGGCGTCGATGGCGATGATGTCGGCAGTTTTGCGCTTAGTAGCAGTCTCGATGACTGGCTCATAGCCGCAACCAACGTCAACGGTGATTTCCATGCTGATGGTCTTCTTAGGGTCGTCGAGGGTGGCGATGATTTGGTCGGGATTAGCAAGAGTGATGCCAGTAGGTAGCTTGAAGTGGGCGCCAGTGATAACGCCGCCAGTTTGCTTGAGTGAAATGCGGGCTTGCTCTTCGTCAGTCATGTGGAAGCGGAGCTTCTTGAGATTCAGGATGATGTCGACCATGTCTTCTTTAACGCCGTCGATGGCAGCGAACTCATGCGGCACGCCTTCGACCTTGACGCCAGTGACGGCAGCGCCACGGATGCTAGAAAGCAAGACTCGACGAAGGCTGTTGCCAAGCGTATTGCCGTAGCCCTGATGGAGCGGCTTGATGATGAAAGTGGAGCTGGTGGGAGAGTTATCCCTTACTTCGCTCATTGTTGGATTGTAGATTGCTTTTGACATTTTGTCCCCCTTTTTACCTTGAATAATACTCAATAATTAATTGTTCGTGGATCTCATCCTGAATGTCGGCGCGTGTTGGCAAAGCGGCGACAGTGAATTTGAGATCCTTGGATTTGACGTCAAGCCAGTTGGCTTGGCTGCTGCCGACGGCCATGAAGACATTGGATTTCTTAGCTTGAGGGCGAGCTTCAACTGCGTCGCCGGCTTTAAGCGTGATTGAAGGAATGGTTATCCGTTTGCCGTTCAATGTGAAGTGGCCGTGGGAAACCATCTGACGGGCAGCGCGGCGGGTGTTGGCGAAGCCGGCGCGGTAAACCGCGTTGTCGACGCGTAGCTCGAGTAGAGTGAGAAGGTTCTCGCCAGCGATGCCGGGACGGCTCATAGCAAGACGGGCTAGCTTGGAGAATTGTTTTTCCATCAAGCCATAGAGATGGCGGACTTTTTGCTTCTCGCGTAATTGCTTGTTATAGAGGCTAGGCTTGTTGCCGGGACGGCCAGACTGTTGGCCGGGCGTGCCAGTGCGGCGGGCCATGATTTTAATCGCCTTCTCCGAAAGGGCGAAGCCCTCGCGGCGGCTTTGCTTAACAATAGGAACTCGATCTCGGGCCATTATGGTTTCCTTTCTCCTTTACGGCGGACGCCGCCGTGGGCCAATGGTGTCAAGTCAGTGATGCTGTTGATGACGATACCAAATGAGAGGGCAGCGCGGATGGCGGCATCGCGGCCAAGGCCAATGCCTTTGACGAAAACGTCGACGGTAGTGAGGCCGAAGTCGGCGCGGGCTCTTTCGATGGCTTTCTCGGAAGCGACTTGGGAAGCGTAAGAGGTGCCCTTTTTGGAGCCGCGGAAGCCGCTGGCGCCGGCGCTAGAGGCGGTGAGGGTTTTGCCGTCGCTGTCAGAGACAGTGATAATAGTATTGTTGAAAGTGGAGTAGACATGGAGCTGGCCATGAGAGACAACGCGGCGCTTGGCTTTCTTCCTAGTAGCGGGAGCCACTACTTCTGGCTTTGCTTCTTCTTGGTTGGTTGTGTCTTTAATCTCTTCTTCTGCCATAATCATCCTTTAAGTCTTGCTTGCTGCCTTTGGTTGCGCGCCACCGACGGCAATAGCCCTACCTTTGCGGGTGCGGGCGTTGGTGCGGGTGCGTTGGCCACGGACTGGCAAGCCAGCTTTATGGCGCAGGCCACGGTAGGTATTGACGTCTTTGAGGCGTTTGATATTACCTTGGACAATGCGTTGTAAATTACCCTCGACGGTCATGTTGGAGGAAATATAATCATTGATTTTTTGCTCTTCGGCGTCGGTGAGGTTCTTGACGCGGGTGGTTGGGTCGATTTTTAGCTCGGCGAGGATTTTCTTTGCGGTGTTGATGCCGATGCCGTAGACAGCAGTCAAGCCGATATAAATTTGCTTGTCATTAGGTAGGGTGATATTTGCGATACGGGCCATAATATTAACCTTGCCTTTGCTTGTTTTTTGGCTTCATTTTATTGATGACACGGAGAATGCCCTTACGACGAACGATAATGTCGTCTGGGCTGATTTTTTTGACACTGGACCTAACCTTCATTCTCTCCCTGTTTAATTTAGTTTAGTTATAGCGGTAGCTGATTCTGCCCTTATCTAGATCATAAGGAGTCAACTCAACCTCTACCGCGTCGCCGGCTACTAATCGGATGAAGTTTTTCCTCATGCGACCAGAGACGTGCGCAATAATCGTATGACCATTCTCGAGGACAACCTCAAACTGAGCGCTTGGCAAAACCTTGACGATTTTGCCAGTCAATTTTATAACTTCCTTCTGACTAGCCATAAATTACCAATTTCATTGTAGCACACCTTGAACCAAAAGTAAAGGGTTTTTAGAAACTTTTTGAATATAAATCGGCGCGGACGAGAATACGCTCGCTCATAGTGCCCTGATTTAAGCTCCAAGAGCCGACGCAAGTCATGAGGTAGAGGAGGTTCTCGCCGCCGTCTTGGCGCTGGGCATTTCCGCCGCCGAGGTTGCTTCGGACCCAGTCGTTGGCGGCATCAAGTGTGATACGGGAGACCTCGGAAACTTGGTAGGTGAAGATGGTGCCGTCGCCGCGCTCAATAGTGATGGTATCGCCCTGTTGCAGCTCTTCTAGGCGGTTGAAAGGGGCTGGGTGGAGGTTGCTGCTATGGGCGTTGATGAAAGTAATACCGCTAGCGCCGGGCATAACGGAGCCGTTGTACCAGCCAGCGACGTAGAGACCGCTAGGAGAGGCGATGTGGGTATTGCCTTGTTTAGTCTGGGTGCCAAGCGAAACCAGCTTCATGTCGGGAGTGTCAATAGTCGGTAGGCCGATTCGGCAGAGGGCATTATCGCTCGCTTCGGCGCAGTGATCCGAGATCTCGGCGGCAGAGACTGGTTCGAGGGAAATCTCATCTTCGTCGATGACGAGGGGGCTCATTGGGATGTCGGCGGTCAAGCGGCGCTCGTTCCAGATGACACGAGCGGCAAAGGCGCCAACTATCAAGATGGCGACCCCACCAATGATTAATTTGATGGCTTTGGGTTTATCGACTGCTTCGCGCGGCTTTGATTTCATTTTGCTCTTTTTTACGTTCGCGGAGGTTCTGGTGGTCGTCGTAGGTAATCATCAAAGCGCGGCTGGAAAGCGAGCGGATGTTTTCAAGCGCGACGGTGGCGACGATGAGGAGCCCGGTACCGGAAGTGGCGAGATTGGTACCACTGGCGCCGGTGATGACATAGATACCGAAATCGGTGAAGAAAGGAATCATAGCAATCATGCCGAGCGAAAGCGAGCCAAAGAGATTGAGGCGGGTGAGCAGACTTTTGAGGTATTTGGCAGTTTTGGGGCCGGGCTGGACGCCGTCGATAAACCCGCCCTGTTGCTGGAGGTTTTTAGCGATTTCGTCGGCGTCAAAGACGATGGTGGAATAGAAGTAGGTGAAGGCGACGACGAGGGCGAAGTAGACGGCAGGATAAATCCATTTCTGGGCCATGGTGGTGGTGAGGGCGGAGAAATCGGGGGTAGAGAACCAGACGACGAGTTTGGCGCCAATCTCGGCATGCCAGTCGCTAGAGACCATGATTTGGCCGACGAATGAGGGGAGGGAAAGGAAGGCGAGGGCGAAAATAACCGGGATGACACCGGCGGCGATAAGTTTGAGCGGCAGAATACTGCGGACGCCGCCATAGACGCTGTTGCCGCGGACGCGTTTGGCGTAGTTGACGACGAGGACGCGCTGGGCTTCATTAATCTTGATAATAATATAGAGAGTAGCAAGGGTAATCAGGCCGAGGCCGAGGGCGAGAATGAGGCCGAAGCCGTTAATCGGCAAGGTAAACCAACCGAAGACGTTGAGCTGGCCACTGCCAACGATGGTGTACCAGAGGGTGGCGACTTGGGCAGGCAGCTGGCTGATGATGCCGGCAAAAATAATCATTGAGATACCGTTGCCGATGCCTTGCTCAGTGATGAGCTCACCAATCCACATTAAGATAATAGAACCGGCGACGATGGCGAGGATGGCGACGGCCCAGTTAGCGAGGCCGATGGCGGACATATCGGTGATGTTAGCGGCGAGGACGCCCCTTTGAACGACAAAGAGAGTGGCGACGGCTTGGATAACGGCAAAGGGAACGGTAAGGATGCGAGTCCATTGGTTAATCTTGCGGCGGCCGGCTTCGCCATCTTGGCGGAGCTCCTCGAAGCGAGGGATGGCTTTGGTAAAGAGTTGGATAATAATTGAGGCGGAGATGTAGGGGCCGATGCCGACGAGGAGGATGGACATGTTGGCGAGGGCGCCGCCGGAAATCAGGCCGAGGAAACTACCGAGGTCGCTGGCGTTAAGCTGGTTTTCGATAGCTTGGCGCATGGTCATAGGGTCGGCAAAGGGGATGGGGACTTGGGCAATCATGCGGAAGGCGACGATGGCAAGCAGGACAAAACCGATGTGTTTGAGCATAGTCGCATTGCGAAAGGCGAGTTTTAGTACCTTGAAGTCCATAATATATTATATAGCACAAAGTTTCGCCTCTGGCAAGAGAAAAACAGAAAAACCCCAACTTCTGCAACGGAACGCCCTTTAGCGTTGCAAAAGTTGGAGTTTCTCTGCTTCCCTAGCCAAAGGTTGATACTTAAGCGAGCTCGACGACTGCACCGGCCTCTTCAAGAGCTTTCTTGAGGGCTTCGGCTTCGTCTTTTTTGACTTTTTCTTTAACAGTAGCGGGAGCGCCGTCGACCATTGCCTTGGCTTCGCCAAGACCGAGGCCGGTTGCTTCCTTGACCGCCTTGATGACGGCGATTTTTTGGGCGCCGGCGTCTTTCAAGACGACGTTGAACTCGGATTTTTCGTCAGCGGCAGCAGCGCCAGCATCAGCTGGAGCGGCGGCGACTGCGACAGCTGCAGCTGCAGCTGGTTCGATACCGTATTCATCCTTGAGGATGGTTTTTAATTCGTTGACTTCCAAAACGGTTAGTTTAACCATTTCTTCGGCGAGTTTTTTGACATCTGCCATATAGTTCCTTTCTTATTAATAGATAGTTAGTTGGTTGCTTTAGCTTCGACGCCGTCAAGCAGGGCGTGCAAATTGCCCGAGAGGGCGTTGACCGAGTCATTAACGCCAGACAAAAGCTGGTTGATGACTTGGCCGATGAGCACATTTTTGCCCGGCAAGTTGGCGAGAGCGAGAACTTCGCTTTCGGCAAGGACTTTGCCATCGCCACTGATGCCGCCGCGTAGTTTGAGCGAGGCGCCAGTTTTGGCGAATTTGTCGAGGACGCTGGCCGGTAGGACTTCGTCGGTGTCGGAGAAGGCGTAGAGGAGCTGGCCGGTAAGATCCGGGTTAGACTCCTTGTAGGCCTCGACCTCACCGAGAGCGACCCGGACAAGGCGGTTTTTAGCGACGGAGATTTTGACACCTTCGGCGCTAGCGGCGCGGCGCAAGACTTGCAAATCCTTAACATTGACACCATCGTAAGCGGCAAAAACCGTCATTTTGGCGTCAGTAAACGACTGCTTAAGCTCGGCAACCAATTCTGTTTTCTTATCACGACTTATAGCCATAATATATTCCTTTCTAATTGGTGTTGGCTAGGTTGTTAAATGCCATTGCCAATCAAATAGATAGACCCCTAGGGGTGTTTGACCTCGGTGGCGGATTAAGCGACCTCTGTTTAACAGAGAGGGCGCGGCCACTGTCTTTGGCAACTCCTCAGTATTATATCACAGGTGGGGGCCAAAAGTCAAGCCCCGCCGACAAAGTCGAGGGGCTTTCAAGTAGTGCTAATGGGTGCTTTCAGAGTCGTCCGCATTGGGGTCAACATCGGCGCCCGGGTTTTCGGCTGCTTCGGCGGAATCGCTGGTTTCGTCGGCTTCGTCGGCTGAGTCGGCGGCGGAATCGTCGCTGGGCTCGTCGGGATTGAGCTTGCCGAAGGTGTTGATGGCTGCATCGATAAGCGGGCGCAGAAAGTCGGGGACGTCGCCCAAGATGTTGGGCTTGCCGTCGGGGCCGATGGCCACACCAATGGCGCCGCCGAAGCCCTTGCCGTTGCAAATCGGGCAATCGGGGTTGCCACAGGTTTGGGGCTGGCAGTTGCAGTCGCTGCAGTCGCAGCTGCCACAGCAGTCGCATTCGGCGATGGTGGCTTCGGTGTCGATGACGAACTCATCGATTTGGATAGAGATGCCTTTGAGTCTTAACATGGTTTTTCCTCCTGTTTTTGGCCTTTTCAGGCAGATTTGGGGCGATACTCTCACTACTTTAGTTAAAATACTCGCCCTTGAAAAAAGAAGATTGGGGGGGGGGCTTTCATTGTACCCCGCACCAACTCCTCACTATTATAGCATACTTGAACGCAAATTGCAAGCTTTAATGGATATTAGCGTGGGTTAGTTGGCGGTGTTTTCGACTTTGAAGCCGGGGCCCATGGTGGTGGAGATAGTGAGATTTTTCACAAAAACACCTTTGATGCTGGCTGGTTTTTGGCTCTTGAGGCTGTCCAAGAAAGCATTGTAGTTGTCGAGGAGCTTGGCTTCGCCGAAGCTGACTTTACCAATGGCGAGGTGGACAATCGATTGTTTGTCGACGCGGTATTCGGAGCGGCCGGCCTTGGTGTCTTTGATGGCTTTGATGATGTCGCCAGCGACAGTGCCGCTTTTGGGGTTAGGCATGAGGCCTTTAGGGCCGAGGGTGCGGGCGAATTTAGAGAGTTTAGGCATGCCAGCAGGGGTGGTGACGAGGACGTCGAAAGTAATTTGGCCTTTGGTCAACAGGGCGGTGATTTCGCTTTCACCAGCGATATCGGCGCCAGCGGCGAGGGCGTCTTTGGCTTGGTCGTCAGGGACGAAGGCAGCGACGACGATTTTACGGCCGGTGCCATGGGGTAGGGAGACGGTGGCGCGGATGTTTTGATCGGCTTGGCGGGGGTCGACGTTGAGGTTAGCGTGGACTTCGACGCTGGCGTCAAATTTGACGAACGAGCTTTTGATGGCTAGCTCAAGGGCCTCGGAGACGGGGTAAACTTTGGTGAGATCGAGGTCTTTAGCAGCATTACGGTAGTTTTTGCCGCGGCGTTCGATTTTAGGCCGGGCGACTGGTTTGGCGCCGGCTGGTTTCTGCGCGCCGGACTCTTCGGCGGCTTTTTGGTCGGCAACTTTGGATTTGCGCTCAAACTCGGCGGCGACTTCTTCAACGACTTTTTTACTGCGTTTGCCAGATTTGGCAAAAGTTTCTTCAACAGGTGCTTCGGCCGGAGTCTCGATGACTTCGGGCGCTTGGGTTTCGATTTCTTCCATTTTATCCTTTCGTGGTGCGAACGCCTTTCGGCTCCCACATTGGTTGATATTATTATCAGTATATCATAAAAAAACTTAAAAAACAAGTTTTTGATGTGTGATATAATATTAAGTAGGTTTATAGTGAATGACGGTTCCGTTGCGAGGCAATGGCAAATTCTAGGGAGAAGGAGGTGGTTCTAGCCGATACTAGGACGGTACGTTAAAAATTGAGGAGAGAAAGGAGGGCAAAGGTTCCAGCAGTAAAGTAGCCAGAGGAGTTCTTTTTTTGAAAGGAGAGAGCAAAATGACTGATATGACTACAATCAAGCAACGCAGCCTCGATATTGAGGCGAATGGTTCAACTGTTGGCACAGAAATCCGTGGCGGGTTAACGACTTTTATGACAATGGCTTATATCTTGGTCGTGCAGCCACTGATTATGTCGGCCTGCGGTATGCCTTGGGACGCGGTTTTCACGGCTACGGCATTGTTTTCTGGTTTGGCGACACTGATGATGGGGTTGTATGGCAAATTTCCTTTTGCATTGGCCCCGGCGATGGGTACGAATGCGATTTTCGCATTCAGTGTGGTGGCGGCGGGCGTGGCAGACTGGCAAACGGCTCTGGGGATGATTTTCTGGAGCGGGGTAATCTTTATGGTGCTGAGCTTCCCGGTATTGGGCTGGCTGAAGTATTTTGGCGTTCGCGATGAGCGGGTGCTGAAATTCTGCATGCGAGAGGCGGTGACAAAAAGTATTCCGCTGGGCCTGAAGCTGGGGCTGGCCGCTGCAATCGGCTTGTTTTTGGCCAATTTGGGCTTGGGGGCCAACGGGATGAACTTGGTGACGGTTTCCGACGCTGGGATTGGCCTGGGCGACCTGAGTACTACGAACGCGATGATAGGCGTTGTCGGTTCGATAGTGGTAATTACCTGTTTCTGGATGAAAGGCAAGCGATTTAAGGTATTGGGTGCTATTCTAATCGGCATGGTGCTGATGACAGTGGCAGCTATTGTGGCAGGGATCGCGCCGATGCCGGAAGGGTTTGTGTCGCTGCCGTCTTTTTCGAGTATGGGCGAGATTTCCTTCAAGCTTAACCTAACAGGCGCTCTAAGGCCGGAGTATTTGCCGTATATTTTCGTTTTCTTTCTGGGGGATTTTTTCTCGACGGCGGGTACGAGTTTGGCGTGTGGGGCAAAAGCGGGCTTTTTGGACAAAGAGACCGGCGATATGCCGGGTATTAACCGGATTTTCCAAGTGGATCTTTGTTTACGGTAATTGGTTCGCTGTTTGGTCTGTCGACGTTGACGACCTATGTCGAATCGGCAAGTGGTGTGGAGGAAGGCGGACGGACCGGCTGGACAGCAGTGACTACCTCTGCACTATTCTTTGTGGCGCTGTTTCTGTCGCCGATTTTCTTGGCGATACCGCCAGTGGCAACTGGTATGGCGTTGCTGGTGGTCGGGATTAGCATGATGCTGGCCTTGAAAGATGTGCCTTGGGGTGATGTAGTAGAAGCGATTCCAGTGGTAATCTTGATGATTATGACAGCATTCTCAGGCGATTTTGCGAGCGCGCTTTGCGCCAGCTTAATTGTCTACGCGGTGTTGGCGATTTTCCGTCGTTATGTACTTGGCAACCGTGAATATCCGGTCGGTGTGATGGTCTATGTGCTTTTAATCATGTCGATTGCGAAATTTGCGGTCATTGTTTGAAAAGGAGGATAGGAAAGATGAGATCCGTAGAAAAATACCGTTATGAAGACCTAGCAGCGTTAACTAGCGCTGCTAGGGGGCTCGCCCCACTTGATCTGGTGATTGCCAACGCAAGAGTTGTCGATGTGATTATGGAAACGACGGCGGTGGGTGAAATCTGGGTGAAGAATGGCGTGATTGTTCATGTGGAACGGGAGAATTTCGGGCAGTTTAAGGCGACGAGAGTTTTTGACGCAGCGGGTGCCTACGTGGCGCCCGGGCTGATGGACTCACACGTGCACATTGAAAGCTCAATGCTTTCGCCGTATTATTTCGGGCGAGCGGTGGTGGTGCACGGGACGACGACGGTTTTCACCGACCCACATGAAATTACTAATGTGGCTGGACAGCTGGGAATTGACTTCATGTACGAAAACAGCTCGATTGACCCGGTGATGAGGCAGTTTATCCTAATCCCATCGTGTGTGCCAGCGGTGCCGAAGCTGGAGGCGTCTGGAGCGACTATTGACGGCTCGGATGTGTCCTACAACGCTTATGAGTATTCGGAGGCAGTGGTTGGCTTAGCGGAGGTGATGGATTACGTCGGCGTGATTAATGGCGACTCGCGGATGAGTGAGATTTTGAGCGCAGCGCGGGAGGAGGGACTTTATCTTCAAAGTCATTACGCTGGTCTACATGGCAAAGATTTGTCGGCTTATCTGTCGGCTGGGTTAGGCGGAAATCATGAAATCCGCAGTGCCGAGGACATGGAGGAAGTATTAAGAGCCGGCGGCTGGGTCGATATGTGTGGTAGCAGTTCGATTGCTGATCGGCTGGATGACTTGCTGCCAGCACTGAAGAAATTCGAGAACCCCAGCCTACTGAGGATAACTCTGTGTACGGATGATGTGCATGCAGCGGATTTGCTGGACCGGGCGCATGGCCACATAAATAAGGTGGTGGCGCGGGTAATTGCATCAGGCATTAAACCGGAGACAGCGATTGCTTTTGCGACGCGGAATATCGCGCAAGAGTACGGAATCGAGAACCTCGGTGCGATTAAGGCAGGCAATCTGGCAGATTTAATCCTGTTTGACGATTTTGCGACGATGGAGTCGACGGCGGTCTTTGTTGGCGGGGTGCAGCAGGTAGCGAACGGTGAGCTGGTGCGGCCGGAATCGACAGATGTGATGGGTGAGGTTGAGCCAAAGATTTGCCAGACCATGGCACTGGATGAAGTGATGCCGGAGCAGCTAATCCCGGCTAACGACACAGGGGCTGTGGCAGCGCTGACCAACTGCTTGGTGTTCGAGGGCTTGTTTACGCGGCTAGAGAAAATGGTTCTGCCGCTGGAGGACGGCTGTCTGGATATCGCAAGGCGAGACGACCTCTGCTATATCGCAGTGCTGGACCGCTATGGTTTGGGGATGATTACGCTTGGCGTGCTGAAGGACTTCAACTTGACGCGAGGCGCTGTGGCGACGACGGTATCGCATGACAGCCACAACTTAACCTTGGTTTACAAAGACCCCGAAACAGCGGCGTTTCTGGCCAACAAGCTGATTGAATGTGGTGGCGGCATCGCAGCGGCGGCGGACAAAAACGACTACCAGATAGTCGAGCTGCCGATTGGCGGGCTGATGTCGATGATATCGGCCGCGGAACTGACGCCGCAAATTAAGCAGCTGGAGGGAGCACTTTCAGAGCTCTTCGGCGGCGAAGCAACTTCTCTTCTCAAAATGGCAGTTTTAACGCTGCCGGTTATCCCGGAAATTAGGGCGACAAACTTCGGTATCGTGAATACAGTAAGTCAGGAGTTTGTTCCTTTGTTTCCGGAGTCATAAGCGCGTTATTCGCGCACAATGAACCCCCGCAACTGATTATTTTAATCGGGAGCGGGGGTATTCTAAAAGTTCTATAGAAAACTCTTGCAATGGATGAAAAAGTGTGCTATAATGGACGGTAGAGACCTACGTTTGTGGAGACAAACCGCTTGGTTCATATTGAGTTCGCGATGTTCACGCGATGGCAGTAAAAATATAGTATCGGTGTCTGATTCGCGGCTCTTTTTTGGTATATTTTAACAATTTAGATTAGAAATTAAGACGGAGGCCAGTTGGTTGTTAACTAGCTAGCCACGTCAATGCATATGAAAAGATACAAAAGCGCATTAATAGTGGATGCCTTGATGTGTATTACCGATGAAGGACGTAGTAGTCTGCGATAAGCTTTGGGGAGCCGACAACGGGCTTTGATCCAGAGATTTCCGAATGGGGAAACCCGGTGCGAGTTATGTCGCATCATCTGACTCTGAATATATAGGAGTTATGAATGGGAACCGGCCGAACTGAATCATCTTAGTAGGTCGAGGAAAAGAGAATAAACAATGATTCTGGGAGTAGTGGCGAGCGAAACTGGAGAAACCTAAACTTTTTAAGTTTCACTTTCGAGTGATATGGCTTTACGGCTAATGCTTAAGAGGGGTTGCGAAATTACATAATTTTTATGTTAAGTGCTTTTTCGGAAGTATTTAGCATAAAAACCAACAGCGTAAACTGAGTGGATAAGATGCATAGTTGTTAGTCGAAGTGCTTGGAATGGCACATGAAACAGCGTGAAAATCGCGTAGACGAAAGCAACTTTTGCGATTATATATGTTTTTTCAAGTAGGACGGGGCACGAGAAACCCTGTTTGAATCCGGCAGGACCACCTGCCAAGGTTAAATATGATACACAATCGATAGCGAACAAGTACAGTGATGGAAAGGTGAAAAGAACCCCGGGAGGGGAGTGAAATAGATCCTGAAACTTAATGCGTACAACGTGTCGGAGCTCCTTGTGAGTGACGGCGTGCTTTTTGTAGAACGATCCAGCGAGTTAATTTTGTCGGCAAGGCTAAGTCAGTTGACGGAGCCAGAGTGAAAGCGAGCCTGAATAGGGCGAATAGTCGGCAGGATTAGACCCGAAACCGGGTGACCTAACCATGAGCAGGTTGAAGCTACCGTAACAGGTAGTGGAGGACCGAACGGTAGTACGCAGTAAAGTGCCCCGATGACTTGTGGTTAGCGGTGAAATGCCAATCGAACTCGGAGATAGCTGGTTCTCCTCGAAATAGCTTTAGGGCTAGCGTCGTGTTGTAGCAGATGGAGGTAGAGCTCTATAAGGAACTGGGGGGAGCAATCCTACCCACTCCTAATAAACTACGAATACCATCTGTGGAATCACGGCAGTCAGAACGGCGGGGCTAAGCTCGCCGCTCAAAACGGAAACAGCCGAGACCATCGTCTAAGGTCCCTAAATTAATACTAAGTGGGAAACAAAGTGAGATTTCTTAAACAGTTAGGATGTTGGCTTAGAAGCAGCCATTCATTTAAAGAGTGCGTAACAGCTCACTAATCAAGAGATTTTGCGTGGAAAATGTAACGGGGCTAAGTATTATACCGAAGACATGGGTGTCATATTTATTTATGGCGCGGTAGAGGAGCGTTGATATTGCAGTGAAGCCAGATTGGAAAGTCTGGTGGAGTGGTATCAAGTGAGAATGCTGGAATTAGTAACCATAAGAGGGGCGAGAATCCCCTCGGGCGTAAGAGCAAGGTTTCCAGGGCGACAGTAATTGTCCCTGGGTTAGTCGGGCCTAAGGCGAGGCGTAGCAGCGTAGCCGATGGACATCAGGTCAATATTCCTGAACCGGTGCAGTTTGTTAATTTTGCGCGGGAAAGAAGTTAAAGCGGATTATTGGTATATATCCGTTCAACCAAGTGAAGGCTTGGGAGTAAAAGTTGCAGCAATGCGACGATTTTGGCGAATATCCTGACTAGAAAAGAAAATTAACGCGTGGCTGCAGCGACCGTACCGCAAACCAACACAGGTGCTCGAGTCGAGAAGACTAAGCCCTACGAGAGAACCTTCGCTAAGGAACTCGGCAAATCAGCGACCGTAACTTCGGAATAAGGTCTGCCCCATCACTTAGGTGATGAATTGCTAAGTTATCAAAGCGGGTTTTGGTTATAAAGTTTGTGCCACTTGGCACATGAGTATCTTTTATTAACGAAAATTTCAACGAGAATATGATAATTTAGTTTTGACTTCGTCATTTAAGTGATGGGGCCGCAGCTAAAGAATCCCACGGAACTGTTTAGCAAAAACACAGGTCTCTGCTAAAGCGAAAGCTGATGTATAGGGGCTGACTCCTGCCCGGTGCCGGAAGGTTAAGGGGAAGCGTTCACGCGCTGAACTGAAGCCCCGGTGAACGGCGGCGATAACTATGATCGTCCTAAGGTTTTGCGTTTTAAGATTAGAACGCAAAAGGATTGGGACGGTCGTGACCTACTTATAAGAGTAGGTAAGGAAGTGTTGCCCGATTCTAAGATTTAGAATCGTCAATCTGGCTATATGCTGAGAAACCCGAGTATCTCGCGCTACTTATATGTTATTTTCACTCATAAGTGATATAATGGATGTATGAGTAATAAAGCGACGAGTGCGGAAAATCAGCAGGAAAGACTAGATGCTAATTGGTTAGTTGGTTTTACGGATGGAGAGGGTTGCTTTTCTATAAGTTTTGTAAAAAACGAGACTATGAAAAGCGGCTATCAAATCTTTACGGAGTTTGTGATAACGCAAGGAGAGCGAAGTGCGAAGGTGCTGGAGAAAATCAAGGATTTTTTCGGTGCTGGGGGCATTTATAAGAACCGGCGTTATGATGATCACAGAGAAGACATCTATCGGTATTGTGTCAGGAGTCGCAAGGATTTGCTTGCGAAAGTCTGCCCATTTTTTGACGAGCACCCGCTGATGACGGATAAGTCATATGACTATCAAGTCTTTCGGCAAGTGCTGAGAATGATGGAGCAAGGCGAACACTTGACAGAGCAGGGTTTTGCGAAAATCAAAGACCTAGCAGCTACAACTAATCGGAGAAAAAAGCGTTTAGAATCCCCAACGACTGATACGCCAGAGCCATCTAATGATGGCAAGATACAGTCTGATCTCTATGGCGACATAGAGGTGACAATAGAGCAAATAGACTCTAAGGTCACGATAACAACGATATGAGCGAAATTCCTTGTCTGGTAAGTTCAGACCTGCACGAATGGAGTAATCATGTGGGAACTGTCTCGGCGAAGGCCTCGGTGAACGTGCATTGGCGGTAAAGATGCCGTCTGATCATGCCAGGACGAG
>Ga0099364_10004962_pt1 | contig 19935 bp, 16 predicted proteins | sample TergutTh196P3_FD_73070 | JGI IMG/M metagenome (GOLD analysis project Ga0099364, IMG submission 73070) | Microcerotermes parvus P3 segment gut microbial communities from Pointe-Noire, Republic of the Congo - Th196 P3 | ecosystem: Host-associated > Arthropoda: Insects > Digestive system > Gut ... | reverse complement strand
TGTTTTTTTTGGTTTTTTTTTTTTTTTTTTTGTGTGGGGGGGGAGGGGGGGGGGCGGGGGTTTGGGGCGGGGGGCCGCTTTGTTGCGCAATAAACCGTTTGTGCGCACAAAAGTGAATTGCGAAGCAATGTGAAGCAATTCGTTAGCAGGCGAAGCCTGCGTGCGGGGCGCGAAGCGCCCTGTCTTTTGTGCAACACAAAAGCGCGCCGGTCTGATGACCGGCGCGCTTCGTTCTGCAGTTATTCGTCGCCGCCGTCCACTAATCCGTTATACCATTTTATCGCGGAGATATAAGATTCGTAGATAATCTGGTTGCTCAAATGGTTGTTCTCGGCGAATTTCGTGACCTCTTCCCAGTTGGAGCGCTCGTAGTCGTCAAAGAACTGGAGAAGATCGGAGTATGGCCCGTCTTTCGTCAGGACGGAGTCCTTGATTGCGTCCGCCACCGGAATCTCCGCCAATAACTCTTCCTTTGACTTTTCCATCGCGATATGCAAAAGCGAGAACATGCCGACCATAAACGCGTATTTCTTGTCGCGCGCCGGTCTCATGTGCGGTGCGAGCAGCTCGCCGAACTGCGCCCGAATCAGCGATATGCGCACAAGCTCAATCGGCTTATCCTGCGCGACCCCGCGCACCGAAAGCAGCGCAATCCATTTTTTCAGGTTTTCCTCGCCCAGATACGACACCGCCATGGGAATCGAGGTCATGCGGTTCCTAAGCCCCACCGCCGCGGAGTTTAGGAGCCTTAACAGCTTATACGAAAGCGCTACGTCCGACGCGATAACGCCCGATATTTGCGAGAAATCCACATAATCGTCGGTGCTGGTCAGCTTTAAAAGCCTTAAGTAATTTAACCTGAGCGGCTCTACATCCTTTGTTTTCTGCACCACCACGGGATGATCGAAGAACAGCCCTTGGAAATACTTATAGCCAAGCGACTTGGCACGGTCGTATTCCTCTTTTGTATCAACGCCCATTGCGATGAATTTGATGCTGCGGCGGGACGCGATAATTTCCTTTTGCGCGGATTCGGAAACCCAGCCCGGTTCAAAACGGCAGTAATCCGCAAGCTCCAGCAGCTCCGGAACCGCGTTTTTTTCGGTCAGCCCGGTAAACGACAGCAAAAACCCTTGCGAATGCAGCGTCCTGTACGTCGCAAGCTCCTTTTCCTTCGTTGTGGAAGACACGTTTACCTGTATGATAAATTTTTCTTTCGGCAGGTTATTCAGCGTGGTTTTGTTGTGCATCCTCGGCGAATACGATATGAAATACCGGCTGTCGTTGCCCACGTCGTCAAGGCCGAGAGCGTCTATCGAGCGGTCGAATTCGTTTAAGTTGATGCTCTTTTCACCGTGCTCGTTTTCGTTGCCCGAATCAATCAGCTCATACCCGAACGTATTGCCGCTCCCGGTCAGTATGGGCTGGATATTGATATAGAAATTCTTGAATTTCTTAGATTTTTCAAACGAATCCTCAAAGAAGGTCATCTGGTTGCGGCCGTTTTGCTTTGATTTATAAAGGGCGATGTCGGCTTTTCTCAGCATTTCGGAGATGGTCTCGCCATGCAGCGGGAAAAACGCGACGCCCATGCTGACCGTGCATGACATGTCGATATTCGGCAGCGTATAGGAGAAAAACGCATTCTTTAATATCTCGCCGTAATGCCGGCGCAGCTCCTCTTCGCCGCCCGTATCAAATTTATACGCCCCGTCATGGTAAAACAGGACAAATTCATCGCCGCCAAGGCGGTAAAGGCGTCCTTGAAACAGAGGGTCGCTGTTCAAATGCTCCGTCAGGCGCTTTAGCATGATGTCGCCGGTGTTGTGCCCGTATGTGTCGTTGACCGTCTTAAAATTATCAAGGTCAAGCATGGCAATGACGCCGCAGATGTTTTTTTCCTTTGCCTGCGTTATAACTTCGGTATCCTCAAGCAGTTTTTGACGGTTCGGCATACCGGTGAGCTGGTCTTTGTACGCCAGATTGTACATCCTGGTTTGCAGCTTGCGCATTTCATCGACATCCCGTAGGAACAGCGCGGTTGCGGGAATCTTGTCGGTCCATTTGACATTTGTGCCGGTAACCGCGATAATGCCCCCGTCCTCGTCCCTAACGTCGTACTCGACGGACTGCTCCGGCGTTTTATGCTGCTTATTGTTCGGGCATTGGTCACAAAGCCCGCGGAATATCCTGGCATAGCCTTCCTTGCAGGTTTGCGTGCTCAGGCGTTCTTCTTGAAGGTGTTCGCGCGCCGCGGAGCTCATGAAGAGGATTTTGCAATCGTCACCGCGCACAACAACCATATCCGCGTTCTGGGCATCGAGAATATCACCCAAAAGCTCTTCCATTTGCGGCATACCGCGCCTGCTAATAAGCATAAGCTATTACTCCCGTAAAATTCAATACAATGATATACTTTATCATTGTATCACAGAGCCCGACAAAATACCAGCATGATTTTACAAAGGATATAAAAAAACCAAGAAGCGCTTCCCGCTATGCGGGAAGCGCTTCTTTTGATTCGGAAGGATTAATACATGCCGCCCATTCCACCGCCGGGAGGCATCATCGGAGGTGCTTCCTCCTTGATATCGGCTACGAGCGATTCTGTAGTAAGCACCATGCCGGCAACTGAAGCCGCGTTTTGCAGCGCGCTGCGCGTCACCTTGGCGGGATCAACGATGCCAAAGCCTATCATATCGCCATATTTTTCATTTTGCGCGTCAAAGCCATACCCTACCTTGCCGTTCGCAAGAATGTTGTGGATGATAACACTGCCCTCAAGGCCCGCGTTCGCGGCGATTTGGCGCACAGGCTCCTCAAGCGCCCTGTAAACGATTCTGGCGCCTGTCTTAATGTCGCCCTCACACTCGCCGATAACCTTTTCAACAGCAGGCATCGCGTTGATAAACGCCACACCGCCGCCCGCGTTGATGCCTTCCTCAACGGCTGCCTTCGTCGCCGCAAGCGCGTCCTCAATGCGGAGCTTCTTCTCTTTCATCTCAATTTCCGTCGCGGCGCCGACCTTGACGACGGCTACGCCGCCCGCAAGCTTGGCGAGACGCTCCTGAAGCTTCTCCTTGTCGAACTCGCTCGTGGAAACTTCAATCTCGTTGCGGATTTGCTGGATTCTGTCGGCAATCGCCTTCTTGTCGCCGGCGCCGTCAACGATGATGGTATTTTCTTTTTGAACCTTGACCTGATGCGCCTGGCCAAGGTCATCGATTGTCGCTTCCTTCAGGTCAAGCCCGAGCTCCTCGGTAATCACCTGTCCGCCGGTCAGAATCGCGATATCCTTAAGCATTTCCTTGCGCCTGTCGCCAAAGCCGGGGGCTTTGACCGCAACACATGTGAACGTCCCGCGCAGGCGGTTTACAATCAGCGTGGAAAGCGCCTCGCCCTCAATATCCTCCGCGATAATAACAAGCTTTTTGCCGCTTTGTACAATCTGCTCAAGAAGCGGGAGGATTTCCTGAATGACAGAGATTTTCTTGTCTGTTATCAGGATATAGGCATCGTCAATCACGGCTTCCATTTTCTCTGTGTCGGTGACCATGTAGGGCGTGACGTAACCGCGGTCAAACTGCATACCCTCGACAACATCGGTGTATGTCTCGGCGGTTTTCGACTCTTCAATCGTGATAACGCCATCGGCGGAAACCTTATCCATGGCCTCGGCAATCAGCGCGCCGATAACCTCGTCGCTTGCGGAAACGGTCGCGACGCGGGCGATGTCCTCGTTGCCGGAAACCTTCTGGGAATTGTTTTTGATCGCGATGACAGCTTCATCAACAGCCTTCTGGATGCCGCGCTTTAAATCCATCGGGTTCGCGCCGGCGGCGACATTCTTCATCCCCTCGCGGACAAGCGCCTGCGCAAGCAGCGTAGCCGTGGTCGTGCCGTCGCCGGTTTCATCGTTTGTCTTTGTGGCGACTTCTTTTACAAGCTGCGCGCCCATGTTCTCAAGGACGTCCTCAAGCTCAATTTCCTTGGCGATTGTCACGCCGTCGTTTGTGATAAGCGGCGCGCCGAATTTCTTGTCGAGCACGACGTTGCGGCCTTTCGGGCCAAGGGTGATTCTAACGGTATCGGCAAGCTTGTCAATACCGGTAAGCAGGGCTTTTCTGGCTTCTTCGCCGTAAACAATGTTTTTAGCCATAACTGTATGTTACCTCCAATTTATTTATTCGACAATCGCAAGGATGTCGCTCTGGCGTACAATTGTGTACTCCTCGCCGTCAATCTTCACTTCTGTCCCCGAATACTTGCTCGTAAGCACCTTGTCGCCTTCATCCACATACATTTCAACATCCTTGCCGTCGACGATTCCGCCCGGCCCCACCGCAATGACCTCGGCGATCTGAGGCTTTTCTTTTGCAGTTCCTGCAAGGATTATACCGCTTTTTGTCGTTTCTTCAGCTTCAATCAGCTTAAGCACAACGCGGTCGCCCAATGGTTTGATTGTCATGACGATACCTCCTGAATTTATATGATTTGGCACTCGCCGTCTTTGAGTGCTAATTTTAATTTTAACAATTTTCTCATAAAAATCAAGTGTAAAAAAGAATAAATTTGAATTTTTATAAAATTTTTATAAATTATATCCTTCAACCCGCCTATGAGTCGTGCAATTTAAACAAGTTTGTTAATCGAGTTTTTCCGGCAAGGCAGGCAAAACCGGATTCTGCGGCATGACGTTTTCGATGATTGGTACTTCAGGCCCCTTTTCAGGCGGGATATAGCTGTGCTCCGTCATGTTGCGCCAAAATCGCATCGGCATGTGCGTACGGCGGCAAACGGGATTTATCCGTTCTGCAATCGCAATCGTCTCGTAAAAATTTTTCCACATCCGCCGGTAATGAAGCTCGTTTTCATCTGGCGGCGGCACGGTCAAAAAATCCGTTTCCACAATATGCCAGCTTTCAAGGTTATACACACCGACCATGTTGTGCGCGTCATCGTGTATCAAAAATGGCTGCGACGAAAGCCTGTCCGCGAAATGCGGCATAATGAGCGGAATCACGGCGCTTTTCGGCGTGATTTTCGCGTAGTATACCCCGCCCTCCATCTGCGAGAAGCGCGCGAATTCCTTCATGAAATGGCTTTCACGCATAACGTTTAAATAAATCTTTTCGATCGGCAGCACATCGGGATGCGCGATGTTGTGCTCTACCGCGCGCCCGATTTCAAAGCCGCGCCTTGCGTACCTGTAAAGCAAGGTGGCTTTATCCGGCTCGTCCGATAAAAATGCGGCCCAAATCTTTTGATAGCAATGGCTGCCCATCTTTTTAACGATTCCCGCTTCAACACGCCGGGCTTTCGCCTCGTCAGTTTGAACCTCCACCGCTTTGCGCCCGAACGCCTCCTGAAGCCTGCCCTCCGCAGCAATCTCCTCCGGGCGCTCACGCCGGAAATACGCTTCAAAAACCGATGACAAAAACCCATCGAACGTGCCGTCGTAACTGTACGCTAAAGACATATTGCCCCCCGATTAAATATTGAATTCAGATTGGTAAACAAATTTGTCGCCGGACAAGGCAGGCGACGCGGGCGGGCTGTCGCCCGGCAAGGAGGAAAACGTAGTATGGCGGCAAATTTGCCGCCAGTCAAGATTTGGTCGGGGGAGCGATACTATGACAGCAAAAGCTGCGGCTTCGGGAACAGCGAAAGCTGTTCCGCCGCGGGCGCGAACGGCAGCCCGGACACTTGCCTGCGCGTGTCCGCGACAAGATTGTTGTAAATAAAGTTTTGTTCAAATTTGATCCCCGGCATGTACTTGCCGGAGCACGTGATAAAGTAAGCCGCGCGTTTCAGCACAATATTCAGCTTTTTCAGGTCGTCGAACGTCAGGCGCGTCGACCTGCGCGCCCGTACGATTTTTCGTGCACCGACGGGGCCTATCCCCGGCACGCGCAGCAAAAGCTCCAAATCGGCGGTCGAAACCTCAACTGGAAACCGCTCTAAATTCCGTAGCGCCCAGCCGCATTTCGGGTCAAGCATCGGGTCGAGCGACGGCTGCTGCTCGCTTAAAATTTCGTCCGCTGTAAACCCGTAAGAGCGCAGAAGGAAATCCGCCTGATAAAGCCTATGCTCGCGCAGCAAAGGCACCGGCTGGTTTTTCGGCAAAAGCGCGTTTGTGCCAATCGGTATATATGCGGAGTAAAACACTCTTTTTAAGCTATACTTTTTGTATAGACTCTGCGCGAGATTGATGATTTGGAAGTCGTTTTCTGGCGTTGCGCCGATAATCATCTGGGTGCTCTGCCCTGCCGGGGCGAATGTCGGAGCGGAACGGTAAACCGCCAAATCATGCTTGTTCTCGGTGATTCCGTCGCGTATTTTCGCCATCGGGCCAAAAATGCTGGCCCTTGGCTTGTCAGGCGCCAAAAGCGAAAGGCTTCGCTCGCTCGGCAGCTCTAAATTGACGCTTATGCGGTCGGCGAGAAGCCCGATGCGCTCAATCATCTCGCGCGATGCGCCGGGAATCGCCTTCGCGTGGATATACCCGGTAAAACGGTATTCCTGCCGCAAAATCCGTAAGCATTCACACATGCGCTCCATAGTATAGTCGGCGTTTTTCAGTACCCCGCTGCTCAAAAAAAGCCCCTCGATATAATTCCGGCGGTAGAAGCCGACCACAACCTCCGCAAGCTCCTGCGGCGTAAACGTAGCGCGCGGTACATCGTTGGAGCTTCGGTTGTGGCAATACTGGCAGTCATAAGCGCAGTAGTTCGTCATCAGCACCTTTAAAAGCGAAATGCACCTGCCGTCCGCCGCGAACGAGTGGCAAAGCCCGCACGCAACCGAATTGCCGAGCCCGCCCTTTTCCCCCTTGCGGTCAACCCCGCTTGACGTACACGCGACGTCGTACTTCGCGCCCTCTGTCAGGATTGTAAGCTTCTCCGAAACGTCCATAAGCCCCTCCGAAAACCTTAGTAAACAAAGAATATCACATTTGTTCGGAAATGTAAATAGTAAATTCGATAATTTTGAACTGTATTTCGATTTTTATTAAATTCTACTTATTCGATAATATATGTGTATTTTGCTCTAAATTATTTGGTTAATGTGCCGATATAATTTGTAGGGAAAGGATTTCCCGAAACCTGTGACAAGGAGGCGTTAAAAATGGCCATATACAAGAGCGGCGTCCCGCCGGTAATCGGTTCCGCGAAAGGCGGGGGCGTTAGAAAATACTCGCCCAGAGAAGACGAGCGCCACAGGGAGCGCTACCAGCCCGACCCGAAGGAGAAAAAAGACGGCGAAAAAAAGGATGCGCCGAAGGATTCCTTCTCAAAATTATTCACGGCGCAGATACAAGCGCCGGAAAAAACGGAGGTTACAGGCAATATGACCGCTTTTACATTCAGGCCAAACCTTGTGCAGCCGCCCGCTTCCTCTTACATCAGGGCGAGAATATTGGCTTCAACCCTCGCGCTTGAACTTGCGAACATGAAGATAGCCGAATAAAAAAGAGATGCACCGCATAACCGGGAAGCATCTCTTTTTAATGGTTTCTGTAATACATTGCTGAAAATATAGTCAACCAAAACCAATCTTTGCAGCAGGGGAAAGGGATAAACTTAAATCAGGCCAGACGCCGTATCTGTGTGTGCCGCTTCAAGCTGCTTCCTGCTGCCGGGCTTTTCCAGCGGCAGTTTTTCTTTGCAAAGCGGACAGTCCTCTGCTTCAAAGGTTTTGACCGCGAGCGTTGTCGCGTTGAAAACCGGCAGCGGCAAATCCACGCCGGGCGCGCGCCTGTCGACAATGCAGCAAAATCCTATCACCTTCGCCCCCTGCGCTTCGATTGCCCGAACCGTCTCCATAGTTGATTTCCCCGTGGTAACAACATCTTCGCCAATCAGCACCCTGTCGTTCTCCGACAACGAAAAACCGCGCCGAAACTGCATTTCGCCGTCTACGCGTTCCGTGAAAATCCCCTTGATACCAAGGTGCCGCGCAAGCTCATACGCCGGCACGATGCCGCCCATCGCGGGGCCAACGACCGCCGTCGCGCCCAACCCTTTTACCTGCCCCGCCACGACCGCGAGAACTTTTTCGGCCTTGTCCGGATATTGCAGAAGCTTCGCGCACTGGCAGTACCTGTCGGAATGCTTGCCGCTTGAAAGGAGAAAGTGCCCGTCCAGCAGGCTTTCGCACTCCTTTAATATTTCGATTACGCTTTTGTTTTCCATATCGCTATACCCCTTTGATTGCAGTTCACTGCTTTATCGAAGCGGGAGTTATGCCCGGCGCTTGATGGAATGAGGCTGATAACCCGCCGCTTTAAAAAGCGGTGGTATTAGAGCTTCGATAAAATCTCGTCGCGCATGCGGATTGCCTCCGCGCGGGCGGCTTCCGCGAAACCGAGCCCGCTAAGCTCCGGCTTCCTGTACGCGAGCAGGATGCCGCGGCTTGAATTGACAACGCCGCCGTTGCCGCTTTCGTCAAGGTAACCGGCCATATCCTCCGCCTTACCGCCCTGCGCGCCGTACCCAGGAATCAGGAAAAACGTGCCTGCAAGGCGTTCACGGATTCGCTTCGTCTGCGCTTTGTTCGTGCAGCCAACCACAGCCCCGACGGACGAATAGCCGCAATTGCCGGTGAACTTCATACCCTTTTGCCGTATCATGGCACCGGTCTTGTCGCTGACGCTTTCGCCGTCGGCCGCCGTGATGCCCTCAATGTCGCACGCGCCCGGGTTCGACGTCGCGACCAGCGCGAACAAGCCCTTTTGGCCGGTTTCAAGGTAAGGGAAAAACGGCTCCAGCGTATCCATGCCCATAAAGGGGTTGACGGTGATGAAATCCGCTTCAAAATCCCCGGTGAAATGGGCCTTCGCGTACATCTCCGCCGTTTTCGCGATGTCGCCGCGCTTTACGTCCGCGATGACAACCGCGCCCTTTTCGCGCAGATACGAAAGGGTTTTCATGTACGCGTTCAGGCCTTTCAGCCCAAGCGCCTCGTAGTACGCGATTTGCACCTTGTAGACTGCGGCGATGTCAAGCGTCGCGTCTATGATTTCGCGGTTGAAGCAAAATACCGTGTCGCCCTCGTCACCCTGCGCCATACTTTCCGGCAGGTAGCTTATATCGGTGTCAAGCCCCAGACATACGTGCCCCGCCCCGGCCACCCGCTTATAAAGGCGGTCAATCAGCTTTTCCATTTACCTCTCCTTATGATACGTTCGGGATTTTCTTGCCGTAATCCGAAGTGGTTTTGACGTAAAGCCTGTCGTCGCCCATCAAATCCTTTAAGCCGAGCAGCGAGATAATCAGCGCCATTCTCGCATATACCCCGAACTGTGCCTGTTTAAAATACCACGCGCGCTCGTCGGTGTCGACGTCGGTTGAAATCTCGTCCACGCGCGGGAGCGGATGGAGCACGATCATATCGCGTTTCGCGGCGTTCAGCTTCTCCCGGTCGAGGATATAGAAGTCCTTGAGCCTTTCGTATTCGTCCCTGTCCTCGAAGCGCTCACGCTGGACGCGCGTCATGTAAAGCATGTCCAGCACGGGGATCGCGTCGTCAAGGTTCTCGGTCGTTTCATAATCGATGCCTTCCCTGTCAAGCATGTCGATGATATCCCGTGGCATTTGAAGCGCTTCGGGCGAGATCAGGATAAACCTGTTGCCCCGGTAGCGCGAAAGCATTTTGATGAGCGAGTGGACGGTGCGCCCGTATTTCAAGTCGCCGCAAAGGCCGATTGTCAGGTTGTGGAGCCTGCCGAAGCGCTGGCGGATTGTAACAAGGTCGGTGATGGTCTGGGTGGGGTGTTCGTTCGCGCCGTCGCCCGCGTTTATCACGGGGACTGTCGCGACCTCCGCCATTTTATGCGGCGAAAACGGGACGGGGTGGCGGATCGCCATAACGTCGCAGTAGCAGCTTACGGTGCGGCTTGTGTCCTCGATGGTCTCGCCTTTCGCCGTCGCCGATGCGGACATATCCGAAAATCCGATTACGCCTCCGCCAAGGCGCAGCATGGCGCTTTCAAACGAAAGCCGCGTGCGGGTACTCGGCTCAAAAAATAAAGTAGCCAATATTTTGCCTTTTGCAACCTCACCGTAACGGGCTGGGTTTTTGGCAATATTACCGGCTACCGACAATATATAGTCAAGGTCTGACTTTGTAAAGTCCGAGATGTTCAAGACATGGTGCAGCATGATTATCATTCTCCTCTCACATTCACAGCTTCAATACCCCAAATTGTCAACAGTATATCAAACGGGGGACAGGTTGTCAATAGGGAAAGCTGCCGAAAATTCAAAAAGCTTCCCCGTAATTTTTAAGCGCCCAATGGTTAACCATCGGGCGCTTTGTTATTTTAATATGCCGGAATATCATAACCGCCAAACAGCTTCTGCACGTCTATCAGGATAGAGACGCCGCCTTGAAGCTTTGCGATACCCTTTATATACGCGTTATCCGAGCCCTGGGTCGTCGCGGGCTGCGGCGAGACCTGCTCAGGCTCAATCGTAATCGTCTCTTTTATCGCGTCTACAATCAGGCCGACCTCGCGGTCGCCAACCTGCGCTATAACAATACAGGTGCGTTCATTGTAAGGGTCTTCATATTGGCCGAAACGCTCGCGCATTGACACGACGGGTATGATATTTCCGCGCAGGTTGATAAAGCCCTTCATATACATCGGCATTTCCGGCATGGCGTTGATTTCCTGCATCCCGATTATTTGCAGAACATATCTGATTTCTATTCCGTATACGCCCTCGCCGACAAAGAAATTAAGGTACATGTTTTCCATTTCGTCGGTAATTTCGCTTTCCGCCTGGGAAAAATGCAGTTCTTCAGCCATTTGTAAAGCCCCCCTTTAACGATCGGAATCACATTTTAATAAAAGTATATCATATAAAAAAATGATAGTCAACTAAAAAAAGGGGGAGATTATCCCCCTTCTTATGCGGCATTACAATGACGCCAGCGTACCGAACTGCCCTTTGAGCTGCCCGTATACCTCGCGGTAAAGCTTGTAGTACGGCTCGTATGCCGCATGCCGCGCTTTGTCGGGTAACTGCGGCTCGTTTGCGCTTATGATTTTCTTGCACGCCGCGGGGATATCCGTATACAGCCCCGCGCCAACGCCCGCCAGAATCGCTACGCCGAGCGCCGGGCCTTCCTTGTTGTCGGATGTGACAATCGGGCAATCAAACACGTCCGCCATCATCTGCCGCCACATCGGGCTGCGCCCTCCGCCGCCCGTCGCCATCATCTGTGTAAACGGCACATTCATTTCGCGCAGGACGTCAAGGCAGTCGCGCTGTGAATAAACGACGCCCTCCATCACCGCGCGCAGCATATCGGGCCGCTTGTGTACGCCTGAAAGCCCGAAGAACACGCCGCGCGCCTCGGGGTTCAGAATCGGGCTGCGCTCGCCCATGATATACGGCAGGAACAGCAGGCGGTTTGCGCCTATCGGCACGCGCTCGGCCTGCTTGTCAAGCAGCATGTACACGTCCTTGCCCATGCCCTCCGCCGTTTGAAGCTCCGCGGCGCAGAAATTGTTGCGGAACCATTGCAGGCTGCCGCCCGCCGCAAGCGTGCAGCTCATCACTGTCCATGCGCCGGGTACAGCCGCGCAGAACGTGTGCACGCGGCCCTCGGGGTCTATCGTCACCGCATCGGAGTGCGCGAAAATAACGCCCGATGTACCGATGGTAATGAACGCCTTGCCGCTTTCGACGATGCCCGTGCCGATGGCGGCAGCCGCGTTATCTCCTGCGCCGCCCACAACAGGCGTGCCCTCCTTCAGCCCGGTCAGCGCCGCCGCTTTTGCCGTGACATGCCCGGTAATCTCGCAGGATTCGTGCATGGACGGCAAGAATTCCCGCTCAATCTTCAGCTTCTCAAGAATTTCCGCGCTCCATTCGCGTTTTGGGACATCGAGCAGGTTCATGCCCGAAGCGTCGCTGACTTCCGTCGCGAACACACCGCAAAGCTTGTACCGAAGATAATCCTTCGGCAACAGGATATGCCGCGCTTTTGCGTATATCTCCGGCTCATTCTTCCTCACCCAGAGGATTTTGCCCGCCGTAAAGCCTGTCAGCGCAGGGTTCGCGCTGATTTCAATCAGGCGCTTTGCGCCGATGGTTTCGGTGATTTCGGCACATTCGGCGACCGTTCTGCCGTCGCACCAGAGAATGCTGTTGCGCAAAACCTCGCCGTTTTCATCAAGGAGCACAAGCCCGTGCATCTGCCCTGAAATACCGATTCCCGCGACATCCCCGGCATTAACGCCGGATTTTTCCATTACCGCTTTTACGGTCTTCACACAGGCGTCCCACCAATCCGCGGGGTCTTGCTCAGCCCAGCCGTTTTGCGGCTGGAGCAACGGGTACTCCACCGTCGCGGAGGCTGCGCTTTTGCCGTTTTCATCGAATAAAGCCGTCTTCGTACCGGACGTTCCAAGGTCGATTCCAATTATGTACTTCATGTCATGCACTTTCCTTTCTTATACTGTTTCTCATTAAAAAGCGCGAATAGATTTGTGGGAATTTTTGTTATCCGGCAAGGCGGACGGCGGCGGCGGGCGGCAGCCCGTCTGGGAGGACAACGCGACCGGGCGGCGTAAAGATATCGTGGTTCTTGATGTGAAGCAATATTAAGCCGCCTGCTTCCTGTTTTTCGACAGCACGTCAAAGATAACGGCTGCAAGTAATACCAAGCCCTTGATAACGCGCTGGAGGTTCTGGTCCGCGCCGAGGATTGACATCCCCATGTTGAGCACGCCCATGAATATCGCGCCAATAACGGCCCCGCCGACGGTGCCTATGCCGCCGTAAGCCGACGCGCCGCCGATAAAGCACGCGCCGATTGCGTCCAGCTCGAAGCCCGTGCCGGCCTGCGTGCTCGCCTGGTTAAACCGCGCCACGCAGACAAGCGCCGCGACGCCCGCCAAAAAGCCCATATTTGTGTATGCGAAGAACATCATCTTCCTTGTGTTTACGCCTGAAAGCCGCGCGGCCTTCTCATTGCCGCCCATGGCGTACAGATAGCGGCCGGGAACGGTGTTTTGCGTATAGTAGCTGTATATCAGGACGATTACGCCAAGCAGGACAAGCAGTACCGGGATGCCCCTGTGCTGCCCGAAGCGGCTGAATGCAAACAGGATAACCCCGCTGACGACGGCAAGCTTTACAACCATCGCCACAAAGCTGTCCACCGCGTAGCCCTTGCGTATTTTATGCATACGGGATACAAGCGTCGTCGCGATTAAAACAGCACATATCACAACCGCGATAATCACGGATACGCTTTGCGTCATTTCGCTGCCGCCCGGTATGTAGCTGTTGAAAAGAACCTTGAAGGAATCCGGATACGGGCCGATGCTCTGGCTTCCCATGATGACAAGCGCAAGCCCGCGGAAAACCAGCATGCCCGCCAGGGTCGTGACAAACGGCGGGATTCGCACATATGCAATCCAAAACGCCTGCCACGCGCCGATTAACGTGGCGATTATCAGGCACAGGATAATGGCGAGGTACGGGTTCATCTTCATATCCACGATAAAGATACCAGAAATCGCGCCGACCAAAATAACCACGCTGCCGACGGAAAGGTCGATGTTACCGCCGGTTAAGATACACAAAAGCATACCGGTCGCAAGAATTACGACATAACCGTTCTGTCCTATCAGGTTTGTCAGATTTTCCGAAGAAAACAGCGAGCCCCTGTTGCTCGATGAAATCAGCACCTCAAACAGCAGCATGACGAGCACCAGAACAACTAACATGGCATTTTTACTTAAAAAATTCTTTGTCTTACTCATATTGCCTACGCTCCTTTGCTAGATTGCAGAATTTTGGCCATAATGATTTCCTGATTCGCCTCTTCGCGTGTAAGCTCGCCCACAATCCTGCCTTCATTCATGATATAAATACGGTCGCACATACCCAGAAGCTCCGGCATGTCGCTGGATATGAGCAGCACCGATTTTTCCTGCGCCACAAGCTCGTTGACGATATTGTAAATCTCATACTTCGCGCCGACGTCTATGCCGCGCGTCGGCTCGTCGAGAATCAGAATATCCGGTTCGGCGAACATCCACTTTGCCAGGAGAAGCTTTTGCTGGTTGCCGCCCGACAGGTTTCCGACATGCTGCTCAATCCCCGAGCATTTCACGCCGAAACGCGCCTTGTATTCCTCGGCGAAGTTCACCTCCTGATCCTTGTCGATGACAACCCCGAAACGGCTTGTTCTGCTTAATTTTGCAAGCGTCGTGTTGATACGTATGGTGTCGGACAGGATAAGCCCGTCGCCCTTGCGGTCTTCCGTTACATACGCAATCTTGTTGTTTATGGCGCCCCTCACACTGCTTAAATGCGTGGGCTTTCCGTTTAAGTAAAGCTCCCCCGAAATGTCCGCGCCGTAGCTGCCGCCGAATATGCTCATGGCAAGCTCGGTGCGCCCCGCGCCCATCAGCCCGCTGATGCCGACGACCTCGCCCTTGCGGATATTGAAGCTTACGTCGTCGCACACCTTGCGCCCTTTGTACAGCGGGTGGTATACCGTCCAGTTTTTCACCTCGAAGGTAACGCCGCCAACATGGCTTTCGCGCGCCGGGTACCGGTCGTGAAGCTCGCGCCCAACCATACCCTTGATGATACGCGCCTCGCTGATTTCGTCCTTGCCCTTAACCAGGGTTTCGATGGTGGAGCCGTCGCGGATAACGGTGATACTGTCGGCGACCTGTTCTATCTCGTTTAACTTGTGCGATATCAAGATAGAGGTCATACCCTCCGATTTAAATTTCAGCAGGAGCTTCAAAAGGTTTTGCGAATCCTCTTCGTTTAAGGAGGCCGTCGGCTCGTCCAGAATCAGCAGGCGCACGTTTTTCGCAAGCGCCTTGGCGATTTCAACGAGCTGCTGCTTACCGACGCCGATATCCTTAATCAAGGTCTGCGAGGATTCGTTTAACCCCACGATTTTTAAGTACTCGTCCGCTTTGTTGTATGTTTCATCCCAGTCCACGCGGGCAACGCTGCCGCGCTCATTGCCGAGGAACATGTTCTCGCCGATTGTCATGTACGGAACAAGCGCAAGCTCCTGATGGATGATGACGATGCCTTTTTTTTCACTGTCCTTGATTCTCGAGAACTGGCACTCCTCGTTGTCATAAATAATATCGCCCTCATAAGTGCCGTAAGGGTAAATCCCGCTTAGGACGTTCATAAGGGTGGATTTTCCCGCGCCGTTCTCGCCGACCAGCGCGTGGATTTCCCCCGGCATGACACTGAAATTTACGTTGTCAAGCGCCTTTGCGCCGGGAAATAGCTTTGTAATGTTTTTCATGCGTAGCAAGGACTCGCTCATGTGTTTTCCTCCCCCTAACATTAGGCCCCTCATAATATACTATAGTATATCACGAGGGGCCTCTTGTCAATTATTATTATATAAAATTACCGCGTTTTCCCTAGCTCGCGAGCTCGGCTTCCGTGTAGTAGCCGGAATCAATCAGCAGCTGCCTGTAGTTATCAATCGTGCCTACTACAGGGTCGCAGAGGAACGACGGGATGATGCCTGTGCCGTTGTCATAGGTTTCCCTGTCGTTGATCGGGGGCTCGCCGCCCGCAAGGATTGCTTCGACCATCTCAACAACCGCGTTTGCAAGCGTTCTGGTATCTTTAAATACCGACATGGCCTGAGTACCGGCAATCATGTTCTTTACGGAAACGATGTCACAGTCCTGACCCGTGATAATCGGGAAGCCTTCCCCGGCGGTGAAGCCCGCGTTGACCAGCGCGTTTGTAACGCCCTGGGCCGTGGAGTCGTTCGAGCACATAACGGCGTGAAGCGTGGTTCTGCCTTCTCCGGGGCCGTAGTTATTGGACGTAATCAGGTTTTCCATGCGGGCCTGCGCATTTTCGGTGCTCCAGCCCTGTGTTGCTACAACGGTTTTTTCGGTTTGTCCGGAGGGGCAAACCAGCTTGCCGCTGTCAAGGAACGGCTGAAGGATTTCCATCGCGCCGCCAAAGAAGAAGTTGATATTGTTGTCGCCGGGGTCGCCTGTGAAGAATTCGATGTTAAACGGGCCTTCGGCGTTGTTTAAATCAAATGCGTCTACGATGTACTGACCCTGCATGGTGCCGACCTTCCAGTTATCGAAAGTCGCGTAATAGGTAATCGCATCGGTGTTCATAATCAAGCGGTCGTAGGAAATAACGGGGATGCCTTTCTCTTTCGCGGGGGCAAGGACTTCCGACATGGATTCGCCGTCAATCGCCGCGATAACAAGCACATCGACGCCGCCGGCAATCATGTTTTCAATCTGGGAAATTTGTACCGGAACCTCGTTTTCGCCGCCGTACTGAAGGTCAACCTCGTAACCGGCCGCTCTAAACGCCGCTTCCATGTTGGAGCCGTCCTGGTTCCAGCGCTGCAAGCTCTTGGTAGGCATCGAGATACCAACCTTTTTCGGGGCGTCGGAAGCTGCGGGCGCCTCGGGTGCCGGTTCCGCGGCCGGGCTGCTGTCCGCGGCAGGGGCCTCGGGGGCCGCCGGAGCCGGGGCTTGGCCGCCGCAAGCTGCAACGGACATAACCATTACAACCGCCAGCATGAGCGCAAATACTTTTGCAAACTTGATTTTCATTAAAATTCTCCTTCTAAGTAATGTTTTTGTTTATAGGTGTATGATAACCCGGTATCCCGGGACAAGCGCCGCATGGTTTGTATCGCTTTTAAGATGATAATCATTTTTTTATATAAAGTCAACACCCTTGTGTTCTATATTTTGGTTAAAACTGATAAATCCCACCCTGATATTCACGTGCGCGTTGTGCGAAACAAACAGGAAATTTGTTTACATATTATTAATATATTCATTACAAAATAATGACAGAAGCCCGGTCTATGAAATCGGGGATTGTAAAAGGGATTTTCGGTTTTTTAGTCTTCCCTTGCAAGGCCCTTGCAGATGGCTGCAAGAGCAAGAAACACGCTCACCGGGCCTATGCCCGTCGCCGTGCCGCCTGTCCCGGGAAGCGCCGTAAACGGGATTTGATTGTCGTCAATCCCGGTTAAGCCTTCAGACAACGGGATTTCATCGTCACCGATGGTTACAAGGTCGCCGGAAAGCGGTACCTCATTGTTGCCGATGCCTGTGAGGCCACCGCCCGGCGTGGTTCCACCGCCGATGATTGTGGTATTGGAGCCGCCCGTAGAGCCGGGGCCCGTATCTGTACCGGAGTCAATGCCCGTGCCTGTGCCGTCGTCCGTGTGTTCACCATCGTTATCGTCACCGTCGCCTGTGCGTTCACCGTCGTTGTCGTCGCCGTTGCCATTGTCATTATCATCGCCGCCATCATCAATATCGCCGTTGTTATCGTCATAATCGTCATCGCCGTCATCCGGCTCCGGGACAATGGGCACCGGCGTTTCTGTTTCTTCCCCGGTATCCGGGTCAATATTGGTATATCTGCTGCCATATAAGCCGGATAAGTTGCCCGCGGTCTCAATCACGGCGCCGGACGTAACCCCGTTGACCAAAATGGTAAAAGCGGTATGCGTGTTGCCGTGCCTGTGGTAGATTGTAAACACACCGTGGGCTGCGTCCGGTTCAACGATAATATTAATATTGCTTCCGGTTGCCACTATATAGACGCCCGGCGCAATCTTTACTCTACCGGCATTGTTGGAGATTCTGTCCAAGCCGTTGATTGCTTCGTTAAATTCATTACTGTCCATCGGCTGCCGGATAATCTCCACAGGCGGAGCCGCGGGGGCAAATACATCCGAAAGACCGGAGACAACCGCGACTGCCTCGCCGCTGCTGTCACCGGCTGTTATTTTTGCAGTCATGCCGACGCCTAAACCACTATACGCGGACGCAAACGCGCCAAAGCTTGCGCCTGCAAGCATTGCGGCTACGATTATCGCAATCTGCAATTTTTTCATCAATTTGCTAAACATTGTGCCCTCCTTGATTTTTTGCTATTTCCTTAACCATATATTTTTAATTGCAGCACGGTTGCTTTTTGGCTTTTATAGCAGGATTTTTCCAATTTTCCATATTTTATAAAATAGGGAAAGCGCATAAGACTTTTTTATCTTATGCGCCTTAAAGCCGGATTATTTTAGAAATCCTTTGTTATTTTTTATACATACTATTCCTGATTTACATCTTCAAATTGGAAGGAGATTTTTACTAAATTTTCCGGGCATTGCTTATAGAACACGGTGCGGATGCGATGCATGATATCCTGCCCGTTGGTATAACTCAGCATAGGAAAAAGTATGACGTATTGCGACGGGCTGTACCGCGAAATGGTATCGCCCTTGCGCAAGCACTTCATCAGGATTCCCAGCAGGTTTTTCATTGTTTTTTCCAACAGCATCGGTTCCAGATGGTCGTCCTCCGGATGCAGGGGATTGATGTTCGTAAGACAGAGGAACATTTTATGTTTTTGCCGGTCCATATTGCGCGCGTGCAGGTGATAGATATCTTTAAATATTGAGTAATCGCATACAAACGCGCGGGCATGCTTTTCGTCCGTATATTTTAAGTTTTTGCGGATTGCGTGGATATCCGCTTCCGCCGCCAGATGCGTTTTCAGCAGAGCCTTGTAAAAATTCACCATCTTTTCTGACGGCTCTACCCCCAGGTATTTGTGGTAAACAGAATTGATATGGCGGTACTGCATTAACGCGGCTTTGTTTTCACCGCCTTGGTTTAATACGCTCATTAACTCCATATTCAAGGTTTCGTCGAAGGTATCAATATCAAGGGCAACGCGGCAGATATGAATAATGGAATCGTAGTCCGCTTCTTTTTTCAAAAGCTTGATATATTTGTAAATCATTTTCAGGTACAGGTGATGCAGATAGACACTGCGGCTGAGAATCCAGTCTTCCTCAACGGCTGCGTGCGCAAGGTCGCCTCCGTAAAGGCGCACGGCTGCGACACACTTCCCACGCGCTTCGTCGGTCAGGGATTCAAAGCCTTTAATCTCCTCGCAAAGCTTCTCAAACTGGAAAACGTCAACGCCGCATTTGATATCCGGGTTCCATGAATAGGAGCGCTTTTCGGCCAGGATACAGTTTTTAAAGTCCGGGGTTGCCTTCACCAGATTGGCGCGAAGCCTGCTGATCATTGTTTTTAGCGCGTTTGCGGGGTTCGCGCTGTTTTCAGATTCAGACCAGAACATCTCAATCAGATGGTCGGACGTAATCGGCTTGTTCTTACTTAAAATTAAATATTTCAGCAGCAGGATGCTTTTGGAGGAGTTGCCTAAAACGGATAATATAGAGTTGTCGTCAACGATGATATCAAATTTGCCCAGCATATTTATCTGGATATTGGCCATGCTCAACCCTCCTAACGGAAAATCCGCCCATAGTCGCACTACAAGCGGATTATGCTCTGCTATCATTATATGTCCAATTACAAAGCGTGTCAAGTGAACAATGCAAAATGAATGAAGCCCGGGTTTTTCACTTTATAGTCGAACCATCTTAAAATCGACACAGGATTAGCGAGGATATTTTTTGTGTGTCCAGGAAGATGTAAACGCCGGTTCACATACAGCTCAACACCATCGCAAAGCGATGAGGATGACGACGCCAAACGGAAAATAAACCGCAAGTTATCGACGTTTTGGCGGGGGATTAGTATAAATCTAACTAAAAATGCTTGCAAACGCTTGAAGCTACTTGAAAATCAACATTTTCTTTTAATAAAACAAAAAAGCAAAACACGGCCTTAGCCAAGCTAAGCACCGTGTCTGTGTGTGCAGCTTCAAGCTGCTGGCAGGGGCAGAAGGACTTGAACCCTCGGCACGCGGTTTTGGAGACCGCTGCTCTACCAACTGAGCTATGCCCCTCTGTATGTATTGTGCTTTTTCTTTTGCTTGCTTTTCTTGAATTTCGAAATGGTGTAAACCGCACATGAACCGGCGTGCACATTTGGTTAAATAGAAAGGTAAA
>Ga0099364_10004961_pt1 | contig 19937 bp, 24 predicted proteins | sample TergutTh196P3_FD_73070 | JGI IMG/M metagenome (GOLD analysis project Ga0099364, IMG submission 73070) | Microcerotermes parvus P3 segment gut microbial communities from Pointe-Noire, Republic of the Congo - Th196 P3 | ecosystem: Host-associated > Arthropoda: Insects > Digestive system > Gut ... | reverse complement strand
AAAATTATAATAACACCGACAAGCGTTACCGCATTGGTAATGGTTTCAGGAATGACATGAGCATAGAGCTGTTCAAAAGTTGCAGTATCATTGACAACACGGCTCATCAGATCTCCTGTTTGCCGTTTGTGAAAAAACGCCAGTGAAAAACTTTGAATACGATTATAAACAGTCATTCTAAGATCGCGCACAAGATTCCACGCCGCCTTGTGAGGCAGGTAACTGCTCAAAAAACGGAACAGCACCCTAAGCAGAAAAAGCGCAAGCAGAACAGCCGCCAAAACATAAATTTCTCTCATGTCCTGTACCCCGCGCTGAACAATCCCTGTCATTCGCGCAAGCAATCTTGGCGCAGCAAGATTAAGCCCCGTTAAACACAATGTTGAAAAAGCCCCCACAAGCAACAGCCCTCGGTATTTTTGCGCCTCTTTAGCAATTCTCCATAATAGTTTCATTTTTATTTTCCTTGTTAAATTCCCAAAATTATTTCAGAAACATCGCCATATACAAAGGATATGTAATAACATTTTCAGATACACTGAGATTGTTCGATGAAAGTTTTATTCCCTTTTTAACACCATGATTCAAAATAATGTTAGTTATCGATTTTGATTTGGTATTTCCGGCGGATTTTACTTCTACGGCAATAGCTTGTGAATCCCATCGGATAAAAAAATCAATCTCTATTTGATTACGATATTCAAAATAAAAAAGTTTTTTACCCAGCTTGCCAAAAATATCAGCAATAATATTTTCATAAAGAGCGCCCTTGTAAATACCAAGCTTGCCGTCAATTACATCCGCCTGAGAGCCGTCTTCCAACATACTGGTTAATAACCCTGTGTCCCGCATATAAACTTTGAAGGTGTCATTCATTGCATTGCCCTCAAGAGGAAGTTCCGGCAGACGAAGATTATAACAAAAATTGATAATGCCCGCTTCATAAAGCCATTCCAGACTCCCGGCATATTTCCGCCCCGTTCCTTTTTTTTCTACAATACTGTACTGGAATTTTTTATAATCCTTGGCAAGCTGTTTTGGAATGGAGTAGAAACAGGAACGCGCTTTAACTTTTTCCGTTCCTTCCGCATATTTTGCAATGTCGCTGGCATAATCGCTTATAATATCTCTTTGTAATTTTAAAACAGAATTAAAATTACCTGTGTTAACAAATTCTTGCACAACGCGTGGCATTCCTCCAATAACAATATATTCTTTGAAAAGCTCCATCATGCGCTCATGCATAGCCTGCGGAACTTTTTCTTTTTTTTCAAAATACTCTTTTATATGAATGATTGATTGCGCTGAAACATCTCTTGCCCAAAGAAATTCCTCAAAATCCAAAGAATACATATCAAGATGTTCCACATAACCTACAGGATATGAAGGGATTTCTTTTGCCTTAATACCCAAAAGCGAACCTGTAGCAATACAATCAAAACGCCCATCTTGAGTAATAAATTTTAGGGCAGTTTGAGCCTTTGGGCAATTTTGTATCTCATCAAGGAAAATCAATGTTTTTCCCGGAATTATCCGAGCCATTGGAACACGAAGAGTAATTTGTTTAATAAGAGTATCCATGTCCAGATCACCGTCAAAAATTACCTTATAAGCCGGATTTTCATCAAAATTGATATAAACATAGTTAGAGTACTGCCCCTTGGCAAACTGCAAAATACTGAAAGTTTTGCCTATTTGCCGCGCCCCCTTAACCAAAAGAGCCATTTTTTGAGGCTTATTCTTCCATTCCAGCAACTGGTCAAGCGCCCTTCTTTTCAGCATACTCTAATTATGCATATTTTTACGGCGAATATCAAGGGCTATATGCAGTTTTTTACGGCGAATAGTAGGAGTTATATGCAGTTTTCTACACCGAATAATGTGTAATATATGCATATTTTTACGTCTAATAATGTGGAGATTGCGCAGTTTTTTACGGCGAATAATGTGTAATGAATGCAGCTTTTTCCGCCGAATAATGTGAATAACCAGAAACAAGGCTAAAAAAGCTCTTTTGGGCTTATTTTTAATGCTTTTACACCCCCTAAATAAACGCAACTCTCATTCTATCAATTAACTTCTTGGGGATGCTCAAGGATTTTGCTATATTCTCTTCCTTGAATGGCGGACTCGTTTTGGGAGATTTTCTTCTTCAAGCTGCTGACCAATAAAATCATGACGGACATCGGCAATATCTCTGAGCCTGTCTGTCATACCAAGAGAAAATAAAACCGATGCATAACCGCCAATAGAAGTTGCCGGATTACCTTTTTCAATTTGCTTTAAAGTATCTGGAGTGATCCTTGCTCGTTCTGCCAACAACGCCATAGTTATCCTGCGGCGGCGGCGAGCGTCCCTTATATCCTCACCCAGCTTTTTCAAAGCATTGGCAGCAGGCAGCGGCAAATACAGCTTTTGTTTCATAAAATCACCTTTAATACCGTATATATTCACTCTTAAACCGTATAATAGTGAATATATTATATATTAAAGCATAAATTTGATAATGTCAAAGGAATATTATACATTTGGGCCGTTCATGGTTTTTACAAGTGATGTTACCAATTTTTGGTCTCTTTTATTCAAATTAAGGATACTGCGAGTTAATCTGCCTATTTCTTTAGGGACAGATTCATCTTCCCCTGTTACAAGGTATTCTACTGTTACCCCTAGAGCTTTGGCTATTTTAACGGCTGTATCTGCCGGTGGCATAGAAGACTTTGTACGGACATAGGTATCGATTGCCCTTTTATGAATCCCTGCTTTGACCGCCAGCTCCTTCTTAGATATTCCTGAGTAAGCTAATTCCTGTTTTAAATTCTCTCCAAAACTCATATTTTTAAGGTACACAAAAATTAGTAAAAATCTGTTGACAATGACTAACATTTGTGTAATATATTAAGAAGAGAGCAATATATGTGTCTTGCGTGTGCTTAAATTTGGTACATGGGGGCAGACGATGGGCTTTGTTTTAACAGAGGGTTTTATTGCAACTATATGTTGGAAAAGAAATTAAGGAGGTTTTTGTGGTCTTTTCTAAAGAAGAATTAATTTTAATTAACGAGGCATTAAAAAAGGCAAAAGCTAATTCAGAAACTGTTGGTTATGAATTTGAGAAAAAAATTCTTGATAGAAATAAATTTTCATCAAACGAGAATGTAAATTCAATGATTCAAGAATTATACAATCGACTTCTTGATAAAATCGAAAGCCATATTGAAGGATAAAGCAAATGAATAAAAAATATAGGATGATTTAATATGAAAACTGATTTTGATAAAAGAGTCCAGCAGTCTATAGATGAAATGAGGGAAAAATACAATTATTCCCCTACTGTATTAATCAATATGATTGACAAACATGGAACGATTGAAGCAGTTAGACGGTTAATTAATAGCTCCAAAACACCTTATGGTTTTACAAAACTTTGGGAATTAAATGCTTTAGATTTGTCTTTAGAAGCAATTATTCTTGAGGAAAAATGGAAGAATTTGTTTTCTGAGGAAGATAGAAAAAAAGCCAAAAAGAAACTAATCAAACATGATTATAAAAAATAAAAATTAAGGAGCTTCTTTATGAAAAAGACATTATGTATTATTTTGTTGGTTTTAACAGTGTCGATTCTTCATGCGCAAGATGATATTTCCACTGCAAATGAACCAAAGAAATTGCCGATAGGACTTTACTTTGATGTTACAATTCCGCCAATTATAAAACAAATCTTCAATGATACTCCTTTTCCATTCGCTGGTGGTGTAACATATATGGATTTTGGTCTTGGAGTTTCGTTTTTTAATATAAAAGCTCAAATTAATTATGGCTTTATGTATGAGGCACAATGGGTTGCTTTAGGCGGAGATAATAAGACGGGGATGAGGTATGGCGGCAATGTACTTGGTTTAAGAATTTTAACAGGTCTTGATATTAATTTTGGAGATATATTTGATTCAAATTGGGATTGGATTTCTGCTTCTATTTATTTAGGGTGGGCTTTTTCTCGTTTTGATGCTACACAGTTCGGAAAGCCCGCATGGATACCGACTGCATTGATACAGTTAGAATTTCCTAAATTTAATTTTCCTAACAGAAAATATTTAAGAAGTTTTAGTATTTATACGGAATTCCAATTATGGTATACGCCATCAGATCTACCAAGAAATTACGATATAGATATGTATGTTCCTATGTTAGCCCTTGGAGTTAGAGCGTATATTTTTTAAAATCAGAAATCATATACAAAGGCACGGAATACAAGTTCCCCTCTATGCCGTAGTTTTTTAGTGATGTGCGGATAGCATACTTGGGTTTGTATTCATTCATGTAAACAAGCAAAGATTTAGCTTTTGTATGTTTTGCGGATTTTACTTCTATTGGGATAATTTCTCCGTCTTTTTGTATTAGAAAATCTAATTCCGCCTGAGCGTTTTCTCTGCCCCAGTAAAATAAAGAGCCTATTTTTGAAGATTTTAATTCCTGGCAAACAAATTGTTCCGCCAGCGCGCCATTAAAGTTGCCAGTAATATCGACATTAGGAGAAAAAATATCCCGTGCTGATATTTCCGCCTTTGCCCCGAATAATCCAATATCCAGCATATAGAGTTTAAAAATTCCAAAAGACTGGTTTGCAATTAAAGGTATTTGCGGATTTTCCACCCTGTTTATTTTGTAAACCAAGCCTGTATCAACAAGCCACTGCATGGCGTTTTCAAATTCAACCGCGCGCGCGCCGGATTTAATTTCTTTATAAACAAATTTCTTTTTTTCTTTTGTTAAATGAACAGGTATTGAATCCCATATCATTCCAACTTTAGGTATATCGTGTATTCCAATGTGTTTAGAGAAATCACCTTTATAATCAACAAGCAGTTTATTCTGAACATCTCGTACTTTGCTTAAATCTCCGCTGGTAATATATTCAAGAACAGCAGACGGCATACCACCTACAAAATAGTATTGTTTTAACAAGTCAGACAACAAAGCGGAGATTCCGCGCAGTGCTATCTCATCGCGCTCTTGAATTATTTTTAACGCGTGTTCATGACCGGCAGCTTCCAGAAACTCGTAAAAAGACATGGGGTATAGAGTAATATGATCTGTTTGCCCCACAGGTTTCCGCCCCATCATAACCCCCAAAAAACTGCCCGCCGCAATTAAATTGTACTCCGGAGCCATATCGTTAAACGATTTTAGAGAATCCATAGCCCGCTGAGATTCCTGAATTTCATCAAAAAAAAGCAGAGTTTTTGCCGGGTCTATAGTTCTTCCAAAAAGAGCTTCCAACTGTGCTATTATGCGTTTTGGCGTAATATCTGCCTCAAAAATGTCTTTTAAAGAGCTATTAGTAAAGAAATTAAGCTCGATATAATCCGCATAATTTGAGGCGGCAAATTCACGAACAATCCAAGTTTTCCCAACCTGACGAGCCCCATACAGCAGCAAAGGCCTGCGATTTGCCGAATTCTTCCAGTTTTCCAGCGATTTTAACACATATCGTTTCATAACCCTAATTATACAGTATTTTTACATAAATATCAAGGAATAAATGTAATCAGACCACACTTTTTCGTACGAATAAATGTAATCGGACAACACTTTTCAGGGGGAATAATGGAGAATATTCTCTAATTCTTTGTTAAACAAGGATAAAATAGCCCTCTTTTTGCTCTGGATTTCCAGTTCCTGTTCCTTGGGGGTTTTGTCTTTATCCCTAAAAAGGACCAACGGATCGACATCTAGCGCTTTTGCAATTCTTTCAATAGTGGACAGTTTGGGGACATTTTTGTAGATTTCCATTAACCCGATATAACTGGTAGCCGTACTGCAAGCTTCCGCCAATTTCTCCTGAGAAATCCCCTTCTCTTTGCGGATTCGTTTAATATTATCAATAACAAGCCTTTCCAGATACATTCTTATATTATTATTGATATAACCCAAATAAAGATATTGACAATATTGATATATTGTTGTATTATATTTGATATAATTTAGAAATGGAGTTTAGCAATGAAACAATTTAAAGTTTTCTCGGTGTTTTTATTATTTATGGCGGCAGGGGCATTTTCTGTTCATGCTCAAGATTTGATCATCTTGAGAGATGGAAATATTATTGAGGCAAGAGTTACGGAAATATCTTCTTCTGAAATAAGGTACAGACGGTTTGACCATTTAACTGGACCGGTTATTGTATTACCCGCAGCTAATGTGCTTACTATCAGGTATGAAGGCGGAAGAACACAGATCATAAATCCAAATCCAGCAAGGAATACACAACAATCGAACAGATCCGCAACCCCCGCTAATTATTCTGCTATGGATCCCTACAAGTTTAATTTTGGTCTCTCTCTAAATCCGGCAGGGCTTATACCAGGAGCGGGCGGGCTTTCGCTCACTGCAGATTTCACCAAAGGCAGATTTAATTGTCTAATTGATTTAAGATCAGGGTTTGGTATTCCCCACACCGACATCTTTGGTGCTGGCGTTAGTTTTAACCATTTTTGGCATAGCCGTATTGGCGGTTTTTATTTGGGTGGAATGATTGATCTTGGTTTAGGTTTCGAAGGTCTTTATGGAGGTTCTTATGAAGATTATTTTTATAGTTATCTTGGAGCTTCTATAAATATTGGTTACAAATTTGTTACACAATCCGGGATGTACTTCCGTATTGGTGGTAATTTGGGCGTGGGTATGTATAGTGATTCTTATTATAATTCTTATTATGATGAATATTATGATAACACATATGTCGGATTAATTTTTAGACCGAGTTTAACAATTGGTTATATTTTTTAAAACCTCCGTAACGCTGAAGTTTCATGGTTTATTTTATCACCTTAATAAGGTACTATTAATCCATGAAACAAAAGCCGGAAAATTTTACGCCGGGGATTCATAATTACGATTATGAAAATGAATACCTGCAAAACCGCCTTGATAGTTCACAGCTTGTAAATATTATAGGCAGAAAATGCAAGTCCCTAAACGGTGAATGGCATTTTGCCCCCGATCTTTACGATACTTGTCGCAGACAGGGCTGGTTCAGACAGGAGCGAATTAACTCAGAAGGGCGCGAGATACCGCTTGATTTTGACTGGGGCGATTTAGACACAATAACCGTTCCGTCTTCTTGGAACTTGCAAAAGCCGTCTTTGTACTTTTTTGAAGGCTTTGGAGTTTATACAAGAACTTTTCAATACACTGCACAGACAGCAGGCGAGCGGCTACTACTTTATTTTGAAGGAAGCGCTTACAGGACAACTGTTTTTCTAAACGGAAAAATAATTGGGACACATGACGGCGCATCAACCCCCTTTAATGCCGATATTACGGATTTTGTTCAGGAAGAAAACCGCCTTGTGGTGTCGGTGGATGCGCGCCGAAGCCCTGCAAGGATTCCTATGGAAAACACCGACTGGTTTAACTATGGTGGCATTTACCGCGCCGTCTGCCTTGTCCGCCTTCCGTCTGTTTTTATTAAAGACTGGTTTGTAAGATTGTCACCTAACGGCAAAGAAATATGTGTTGATGTTATAGCAGACGATACGAAAGTTAACGGAACAGTCATAATGGAAATTCCTGAACTTGGATTGCGGCAGGAAATTCCAATTCAAAGCGGAAACGGTAAAGCTAAAATTCCTGTAAACCCTAAGATAGATCAGCTTGTATTGTGGAGCCCTGAAAATCCCAAACTATACGATATAAAACTTACTCTTAGCACAGATACAAATATCGACACAGTACAGGATAGAGTTGGGTTTAGAACGATAACTGTAAAGGGGCAGGACATACTTTTAAACGGTAAAAAAATATTTTTAAAAGGGGTCAGTGTTCACGAAGACCACTTTGAATTAGGCAAAACCACAAGCGAAGAAATTATCCGCTCTACAATCAAAGATTTAAAAGAAATGAACGGCAACTATCTTAGGCTTGCCCATTACCCCCACGATTCGCGTTTTGCCCGCATTGCAGATGAAGAGGGTGTTCTGCTCTGGGAAGAAATACCCGTTTATTGGGCAATCGCCTTTGACAACCCCGATACTTATATTGATGCTGAAAATCAACTAACGGAATTAATCCTGCGCGACAGAAACCGAGCAAGCGTAATTATTTGGTCAATCGGAAATGAAAACGCCGACACCGATTCCCGCCTGTCTTTTATGTCGAACCTTGCAAAAAAAGCAAAATTGCTTGACGATTCACGGCTTGTGTCGGCAGCCTGTTTGTGTAAACACGACAAACTTTTAATTGAAGATCGTCTAACAGAATATCTTGATGTTATCGGCATAAACGAGTACTACGGCTGGTATGATCCTGATTTTGAAAAACTGCCTAAGCTGCTTGCAAATTCCAATCCGTCAAAACCTGTAGTTATAAGCGAGTTTGGCGCAGACGCGCGGCTTGGACATCGCGGAACAATTGATGATCTTTGGACAGAAGACAGACAAAAATATGTTTATGAAAAGCAAGTAGAAACATTCAAAAAATGCCCCTACATTGCCGGCACTACTCCATGGATACTCTACGACTTCCGCTGTCCGCGCCGCTTTAACCGCCACCAAGAAGGTTTTAACCGCAAGGGATTAATAGATCTAGATAGAAAAAATAAAAAGCCTGCTTTTTATGTTATGCAGGAATTTTATTCTTTATAATTCATCATCTAAATATGCTGATTAATACAATCAAGCAGCGCAGATTGGGAGAATGGTTTTGTAATAATACCAGCCGCGCCTAATTTGGAACTTTGTTCCTGAATATTGGCATTGATAGTGCCTGTTAAAAAAATGACAGGGATACCTGCCCATGAAGATGCGGCCTTTAACCTTTCTAAAGCCTGGAATCCATTCATAATAGGCATTTCTATATCTAATAGAATTAAATCCGGAGTCAATTTTTCCAGCATCGTAAACATCTTACCTGCGGACGGCAAGGTCATTATTCTAAAATGATCTTCCAGAGCTTCTTCCGCCATTGCAAGATTAGTATCGCTGTCATCTACAATAAAAATAGTTTTCATTAACTTATTATAGAGGAATTTTTGGGGTTTTTCAAGTTTCATTTAGGGCAAAAGACTGTTTGTATGGAACCCTTGCTCGCTGTTAATTTTATTGTTTATTCACTATCATGAACAATAAAATTTGAAATTCTAACTGCATGGTTTGTAGTATCAAGAATCCAACCAGATTCCACTTCTATTACAGGCTCAAAAAATGTAATGTAGTGCAATTGAGGGGCATATTTAATATTATATGTAGTTGAAACAAACCCGCCATTGCCGGAATCATTTTTCCACCAATCTTTTTCTTTTTTTGCCCTGTCTGATATTTTTTGATACATGTCCGAAATAGATGTAAATTCAGGTTCCAAGATGGATTCTTCATTTTCTTCATTGTGTGGAATGTTTCCAATATATTCAAATGATTCCATTTGGCCATTTTTAACAATTATATTTACTTCATATTCAAACATAAGAATAGCTCTAGAAAAATTCCAATGAGGAAGTTTTCCATTCAAAGTAAAACTATAATTTTGAATATCTGCATCATTCCATTTATTCCATTCAGAATTAAATTTTTCTTCATTAAAGAAAAATCCTTTTTCAAGATCACAAGTAGAAAACACAAAAAGTACTATAAAAGCCAATAATACGATAAAATGATTTTTTTTCATCTGTTTCTCCTTACTTACAATATACTGCATTTCATTTAATTTTCCATAAATTTTTCCGATAATTTATGTACAATCTTTCAAAAATTGAATGAAAATACCAAAAAGTCATCTCGAACATTTTTTAGTTATCATATGAAACCTTTGCTCACTATGAGAGCGAAATTGTATACAATTACAAAATTTTAAGCTATTTCTAGACAGTTTTCTATTGGTGTACATTTGGGAAAATCCGTAATTATCACTATTAAAGTCACTGGTAAGTGTAAGAATTGTATAAAATTCAAGATCTGCTTTTTGCTCATCATTTAATGTATCCCACGATTTTTTATAAATATTAATTGCATTTGAGTTTTTTGTAACTAATTGTCCTAATGCTCTTCCTTCATTTAATTCACTTACTCCTGTATAATAATCTTCTAAGAATTCTAAATCAGCGTTATTATCAATAAATGATAAAATTAGATATTCTCTTGCAAGTGCCCAATCAAGATAAGAAATGTCTTTTCCTATGTAAGCTGACATCCTTTGGTTTAAATTTTTAACGGAATTTTCATAGTAATTATTAAAATAAATAACCAGTTCATCAGCATCAGATTGTTCTACACCGGTAAATACAAAGTCATCTCCCTTTAAAAAAGCAAGCATATTATTTTCCACTTTAATTAAATCCTGTAAAGACCATTTAGATAAATATTTTGATGAGATATAGCCGGAATAATCAAAGTAAAAATGTCCAAATTGCTGTAAAGCTTTTTTGTATTCTGGATAGGTAGGTCCTTCTGCATCAATTCCGTACTGTTTGATTCTAACGACATAAGAATCTCCTTTGTTTTCAATTATTTTTTTACTGGAATCTATAATTATAAATATCGATACCGCACAAATTCCCGCAATCAGACAAAGGGCCACTTTTTTTCTTTCTAACCATGTTTTCATAAACAACTCCATAAAAAATTTGTTGCCTATATATGGTGCGAAAGTGCCGTTTTGCTTTATCGTTTTTGAAAAAAGTTTGCGAATTTATGAAAATTTGTCTCTTACGCATTGCATAACAATATGGAAGAATATGAAAATTTGTGAATTTTGGGATGGGTTTGGACCGGAATTTCTACAGATTCATCTTAGTGCAAAGGGCGCAAAGTGAAGCCACAAAGAACGCCAAGAAAGAAAGCAGGGCTATCTTGCAATAGCCCTGCATCTTAAAATTAATAAATTATTTCCCAAAAATTGAGCGAGGAATGTTAAATAATGATCTAGGTGCGATTTCTCCGACTTCTCCAGACGAAAGAATTGAGTAATGGCTGTCATCATCATATTCATATACCCAATATACATTAGAAGGATCGGAAACGGACTCTGAGGCTGTCAAAGTCCGATCAGAATAATTTACAGTGCTTTTCTGACAAAGAGCATTCCAGCCTTTTTTTAGTTTTATTGTAGCAGCAGTAAGAGTAGCAAAAATTCCATCGTCCTCTTCTTCATCTAATGGTAATATTGTTTCCGGGTAACTATAAGTAACATCCTTGTCAACATATGTATACAAAACAACTTCAATAGTATATTCAGTACCTGTATATACTATTAAGTAGGGACTATCTCTAGAAAGGCTGTTATTATTTTCATCCAATAAACCCTGTAGTATTACTCCCTTTACTGTTGGATCACTAATCGTGATATCCACGCCCATATCTTCATAATATTGAGAAATATTTACTAAATATTCAGGATCAGGCGTACCTATAGTATAGTTAAGCTGTCCTGATGTAACAGAACCGGTACCACCAAGAAGAACATAATTATCATAATAATCATCGTCATAATAATAATCATTCCTTGTATAAAAACCATTAATTGTAAAGCTTCCAGTGTACGGTATAAGAATAAAAGGTGAATCAGCATCTTCATCTTCATTCATTGCACCAGTATAAACCTGTCCTGTCAGATTCAGTGTCTCTCCAAAACTGGCAGTGTCGCCGTTAATTATAATGGAAAGTTCTTTTGTGTTGTTACCCTCACTATTCGTTGCTTTAACGGTAAAGTTAAAGGTATTGGCAACGGTGGGCGTTCCTGTTATTGCACCGTTTGATGCAAGCGTCAACCCTGTGGGCAATGTACCTGATTCGATAGTCCAGCTAATGGGCCTGGTTCCGCTGGCTGCAAGAGTCTGGTTGTATACCGTATTGATTGCGCCGTTTGGCAATGACGCGGTAGTTATGCTTGGGGCTACAGGGGTGGTAGTATTTGTATTGTCGTCATCATCAAGACACCCGACAAATCCGACTGCGATTACCGCCGAAATGGCGATAATCCCTAAAAGTCTAAAGATCGTTTTCATAAAAAACTCCTTTAAAAGTATTTTTTTACCCAAAATAGTCTCTTTTAGGTAAAAAATAACGCTAGGTTATTATATATAGTATTATATAACTTTCCGTTACTAGTGTCAATATCAATATGTCTAATAAATTATTAAATATATAACACAGAGTTTATTATGGTTAGATTACGAACAATCCTTGCCGAGAATTTAAGGGCATATCGAAAAGAAAGGGAGCTTTCTCAGTTTAAATTGGCAGATATCATTGATTCTGCTCCAAATTATATAGCTATGATTGAGGCAGAAAAACGCTTCCCTACAGATACAATGTTGGAAAAAATAGCCATTGCCCTTAAAAAAGAACCTTACGAACTCTTTGCTATTACCCCTATTCAACAAGACTGGAAAAAGACAATACTGTCAAAAATGAGTACAGTTATAGATAACGAGATAAATGCCGTAAGCCTCTAAATGAAATTTACATAGGAGTTGATTTTTACTTGTTTATATAGTATTATATTCCAGTGAGAGCTTTTAAATATTCAGCGTTTAGCAGATTTGCTAAAAAAGAAGACATTTCAGATACTGATCTGCTAAAGATTATCAATCAACTTGAGAAGGATCAAGCTGATGCTAATTTGGGCGGTGATGTATACAAGGTGCGATTGGCACGATTGGGAGAAGGGAAATCCGGTGGCCATCGAATTATCGTGTATTTTAGGAATAAATTTCGTACATTCTTTGTTTATGGTTTTTCTAAGTCTGTTAGAGGGAATGTAAGCAATAAAGAATTAAGGGCATTCAAGATTGATGCCAAAGAAGATTTTGCTTTGACTGATGCTCAAATAAGCGCTTGGTTAAAGCGTGGAACCTTAATCGAAATTCCTTTGGAGGGTAAAAATGAAATACAAAAGTGACATTTTAGAGGTGATACATCAGAGCGCGATAGATAAATATGAAATTGGAGCAATCTCAGAAGCAAGGATGCGTGATTATGACGAAATGTGCCTTGAGAAAAAGAGCAATATAATCCGAAAACACGAACCTAAAAAAAGAAAGCGCGCAGCTTTTGCTGCTGTCTAATAGATCCCACTAACCCCTACACATCCAAGTTCTTCACCAACAGGGCGTTCTCCTCAATGAACTCGCGGCGGGGTTGGACTACTTCGCCCATGAGCGTGGTAAAAATGCGCTCTGCTTCGACAGAATCGTCTAAGTGTACCTGCACTATGTTGCGTTTTCCGGCATCCATTGTGGTATCGCATAATTCGTCGGCGTCCATTTCGCCTAACCCTTTGTAGCGGATAACTTTTAACTTTTCAGGGTCTTTGCCGGACTCGGAAACAAGGCGGTCTTTTTCCGCATCGTCATAAGCGTAAAAAGATTTGCGGTCATAGCTTACTTTGTATAACGGCGGCATTGCCAAGTACACATGGCCGTGTTCAACAAGCGGTGTCATATAACGGTAAAAGAAAGTAAGCAAAAGCGTGCGAATGTGAGAGCCGTCAACATCGGCATCCGCCATGATTATTATTTTATGATAGCGAATTTTATCAACATTAAACTCATTGCCGCAGCCGGCACCAATGCTTGCAATTATTGGCTGGAGTTTTTCGTTGGTTATAACTTTTTCTATTCGCTGTTTTTCTACATTTAACATTTTGCCAAACAAAGAAAGAATTGCCTGATACCGGCGGTCTCTCCCCTGCTTGGCTGAGCCGCCTGCCGAATCGCCCTCTACAATAAATAGCTCACACTTGGCAGGGTCTTTCTCTGAACAGTCGGCAAGTTTTCCCGGTAAGCCGGCGGAGTCCATTGCGTTTTTACGGCGGGTTGCGTCTCTTGCCTGCCGCGCGGCAATGCGTGCCTTTGCAGCTAACACGGATTTTTCCAGTATATTGTTGATAACATCGGGGTGTTTGTCAAAATAAAGTTCTAACTGCTCATTTACAAAAGATTCCGTTATGCCTTTTACTTCGGAGTTGCCCAGCTTGCCCTTGGTCTGCCCTTCAAACTGCGGGTTAGGCACTTTTACGGACAACACCGCAGTCAGCCCCTCTCGCACATCGTCTCCGGAAAGGGTTTCATCAAGCTTCTTGCCGTGTTTGGATTTTTTTAAATATTCGTTCAAAGTGCGGGTAAGCGCGGATTTAAAACCCACAAGGTGCGTACCGCCCTCGCGAGTATTAATATCGTTTACAAACGAATACATTATTTCGTTATAGCCATCGTTGTATTGAATTGCCAGTTCGATTTCAACCTGACTGCCAGTGCCGTCATCACGACTGCCCTCAATGTAAACAGGTTCTTTGTAAAGCGTATTTTTATTTTCATTTAAGTATTCAACAAAACTTTTTACGCCACCTTCAAACATAAAATCATGGGACTTGGGCGTGGAAAGCCGCTCATCACGGATTGTGATTTTCAGCCCTTTGTTAAGGAACGCCAACTCCCGCAGGCGGTTGGACAGTGCATCAAAATTGTGAGTAGTTGTCTCAAAAACCGTGCAGTCCGCTTTCCAACGGATAACCGTTCCCTGCCTGTCCGGCGAGTGGGCGTAGGGCAGCCCTGAGGCGGAGATTTCCTTTGCAGGGCTTTCAGGAATACCTATTTTATATCGTTGTGAGTGCACTTTCCCATCGATATGAATATAGGCCTCACACCATTCGGAAAGGGCGTTAACAACTGAAACGCCAACCCCATGCAGACCACCGGACACCTTGTACGACTTTTTATCGAACTTACCGCCGGCATGGAGCCGAGTCATAACCAACTCCAAAGCGCTGACCCCTTCTTGGGGGTGAATATCGACAGGAATACCGCGGCCGTTATCCTCGACACGGATAATATCATTAGCTTCCAGAACCACCAAAATATTGGTACAAAAGCCCTGCATAGCCTCATCAACGGCGTTATCAACAACCTCAAAAACAAGGTGATGCAGACCGTCAATACCGGTCGTTCCAATATACATACCAGGGCGCTTGCGAACCGCCTCCAAGCCTTTTAAAACAGTAATATTTTGCGCAGAATAGTTATTTTCCATAACTATATAGTAGCAAAAATGGGAATTTTAGTATAGTCTGAAACTACGAGGCAATGCGCGTTATTGCCAATCCGCCCCAAGTATGATATAACCCTACTATGAAACATAACATAGCCCAAAAAACCGCCTCTTGTATTCACTTTCCCAATGGGCGGAAAAACTACTTAACAAATGTTACCCCCTCCCCCATGAAAAATTAGCAAAAAATAACTTGCAATTATTTCTCACTGAGTACACAGAGCCACGGAGCACACGGAGAATGAATTTAATTTTTTTCTTCCTCTGTGTTCTCAGTGTCTCCGTGATCTCTGTGAGTAAAAATTTAGAAGGAGATCTTTATGAAAACCGGTAATTAGCGGGGCGAGTGCGGACAAGCCAACGCTACACCTGCCTGATGGCACAACTGTAGAGCTTAGGGTTAGTGCGACGACATGTATGGACTTCCCCGTAAAACGCAATTTTAATAGTCCGCGCAATTACAGAATTACATAGTTCAAGTTCTGGCACTTCAAAGACTCTTCCGTTTATGTTTACCGTTTTTTCCACCTATCTTCTCCTTAAAAAAACTATATCAAAAGGTAAAAGCTACTTCAAGGGGTAGAATAAAAGTAAACTGAGCAAGAAGCCGAAAAATGGTGGTTTTCTGTTGTTGATATAGCCGCCATTTCAAATCTTAACGTAAAACAATTAGGAAATAGAAAATTGCAGATTACCAAGTAAAGCAAAGTGGATATACATAAGTTTGGGGTTTGAATATAAACTATATAGCCAAATACATCAACAATCTAATATAATACCCCTAGGAACAAAAATGCAGGAAAAACTAACTCGGCAGGAGCAGAAAATATTTGATATTCTCCTAACAGGGGCTATCCCTAAGGAAATAGCTTCTACCCTGAATATTTCGTACAATACCGTTTTGAACCATCAGCGGAGCATATACAGCAAATTGGGTGTACATAGTATCAATGAGCTTTTGGCAAATTATACTCCGAAAAAAGATCCCGACAACTTGCAGACAAATAGCCAGACATCTGAAACGGCGCGTAAACGGCTTCCCTTAAAAATAGTTTTCCCTATTGCTGCGGCAGTAATTTTGGCGCTTGTTATTCCGTTGTCTGCATGGGCTGTACGGAAACCATCAGTCCCTGAACCGCTTGTTGTTACTTTTAATGAAAATCATCCTTGGGACTGGAGATATGACATCCACCCCGATATGTTTTATTACGAAAATGAATGGCGAGTTTCTCCTTTTCAGCTTGGAGCAGGGAATAAAATTAACGAAGGAGATACTTTTCTTGTTAATTTTCATTTTATCCCTCATGTAGATTTAGACGAATTATTTGTTCTTCTCCACGATTTTACTGTTCCGGCTTATGATGAAAACTTGCAAGATATTTCGTATCATTTGTATTTTGGAAAAGTGAAAGCAGACACTGAGTATAAGATTGGAAGAAGATTGACAGCAACAAGAAACGCAAGCAGTGCAGAACCTGAGGCAAACCTTTTTACAATTTATGCTAGGGCGGAAACTCAGCCGATAGTTACTTTTACAAAGTTAGAAATAGAAAAAATCAATTAAAAAACACCTAATTTAGTCAAAAAATAACAATATCTTGTCATATACAGCAATTCCCTTTTATTTCTAAAATTAATAAATTAATTTTGGAGGATTTATGAAAAAGAAAATCATTTTATTCGCTCTTGCTGTTGTCGCAGCGGCATTCACAGTTTCATGGAACGGACTTAATGCGTTCTTTGGAACAAGAACACAATTGCACTCGGAATTTAGAGGGAAAACTAATGTTTTGCAAATTTCTCCTCTGGGTAATTATGACCCTTATGTATTAACTTTCGATTTAAGCAGATATGCAGGGCAAAGAGTCGTCATAGAAGTATCGATGCAAATGTGGCTGAACACTCCAACGCAAGTTATCTGGCAATTAAACACCGGCGGTCACCCTTTAATGGCAGGTGATTGGAATACAAGGTTCACTGCAAATCAGTGGCATACTATACAAGATACCAATACAGTTCCCATAGAGGCGGACACTATTTTGTATCTTTCAACCATGCAGTTTGGAAATACAACGGCATATGTTGCCGATTTTGAAATAAAAATTAACGGAGAGGTTGTAAGCAATGATATTATAATTGATAATTCTTTGCCCGCACTGCATACAAAGTGGCCGTTCCGTGTGGGGACAGCAATTATAGATTATTTTAGTCCTATATTTGTTAATTATACTGATCCTGCTAGTCCGCATCATACGCTGTTAAGGCATTTCAATGTCATGGTTGCAGAAACTCAAATGAAACCTGCTTATATTATGCCTGAGCCGTGGACTCCGAATGGCGCATACCGTTGGACAAAAGCGGACAGGTTTCTTGAATACTCACAGGCAAACAACATATCCATGCGCGGGCATGTTCTTTTTTGGCATCAATCTACACCAAAAGAATTTTTTCAAGGTTCAGGAAGAGAAGGGCGGGCAACAATTAACGAACTCTATACACGTATGGAACATCATGCAAGAACAGTATTCCAAAAATGCGGAGGCAGTATTGAATGGTGGGATGTTGTCAACGAAGTGGTCGGAGAGAACGGTCCGCGCAGGGGAGGCGGTCTTGAAAGCGTTGTCCCTGAAACCCAATTTTCTCTTTATACAAGAATTATGGAAGATGCCGGGAAAACAAGCATGGATAGATATGAATTCGTACTTAACGCTTTTCGGTGGGCTCGTCAGTATGCCGATGCAAACGGCGGACAAAATGTTAAACTTTTTTTAACAGAGTATAATATCGAATCACCGGGAGCAATGCAGACTGAATTCTTAAGGCTATTGGATTGGTTAATTGCAAATAACGCTCCTATTGACGGTGTGGGCATACAAGGTCATATTAATTTAAATTCGCCAAGCGTTCGGGAATTTTCCAGAGTCATTGATACAATTGCCGCAAAGAGAAATCCTGTCACGGGGCGTAATCTTGTAGTACAAGTTTGCGAACTTGATATAGCATTATTCAGACCCAATGAAGGAAACAGAACAACACTTTCTGATCGTGAATTAAATACACGGCTTACGCAACAGGCAAGAAGATACCGCGAGTTGTTTAATATGTTTGAACAAAAATACAACGAGGGAAAACTTGACATGGTAGTATTGTGGGGCATCGCTGACGGTCAAAGCGCCGCAAATTTTGTTACAGTTTCAGACAGAGTCGAACACCCGCTGTTGTTTGATCGCAACTTTCAGCCCAAACCTGCGTTCCACGAATTGATTAGAGGACGGTAAACAGGGCTGAACTGTTAAGCGCTTCTAGCGGTTACTGTCTTGCAACCACTAGATAAACATTCGCCAAGGGTCTGTTCGCTGTACCTAAATGGTGCATAATCTCCCGTGTGATAAAATCCTCGCCATCCCCAAAGGCAAAGTTTACAAGGCAGTAGCATTGCTTTAAAAGCCGATTCCTGTTATTCTTATAGAAGAATGTATACATTAACCCACGAAGAAAAACTAAAGTTTATGAGTACTCTTAACTGGGATTATCTGGACAAACATGAAGATATGCTTGCGGTAATTGAAGGTAAGCTTGAAACTTCCGGCGCTTTTACGCGGGACAAACTTTTTGTAAGGTCTCTGGAACGCATCCCCTGGCACCATCTTGTAGGACTATGGGGAATTGATACGATTAAGAAACTCTACACGCCGGAAATAGCCGCGCGTATTTGGCCAAAGGACAGGAGGTATCATTTTGATTTTGCCGTCGCAATATTACGAGGAGAGCCTGTATCCCCTGCAAGATGGGGTGATGAACACTATCTTGCTTTAAAAAAACGATTTGATTCTCCGCGACAGCAATTTTTTAGGCAATTTGAAAAATAGTCAGTCAGAATTCGGTGATTGCCCTGCGGTATTAACACCTCCGTGTGAAAATTTTCGAAAAATTTAGTGCCACCTCACCTTTTCAGATGTTGCAGCGAAATTGCGTTTTATCATTCCTAATAAAAAAACAAAAATACAGCAAAAAAAACTTGCATATAACTTTTGCAGAACCTTAATTCGGGGGTTTTGTTTTCTTCTTTGGAAAACTAGACCCTTAACAACAATTCTTTCTTGTTAGAGTTTTTTGGGTAAGCTTTTATTTCCAAACCCATACCAAGACTATCCAAATAATCTATCAATGTAGAAATCCGTATGTTTTTACGATTCTCTATTTTTGAAACGGCGGTTTGTGTGAAGTTTGTTATTTCAGTTTGTCTTACACCGTATTTTGTACGCAACATACCAAGCCTAATATTTAAGCTTTCCTGCTCCGCCATTTTTTTAGCTCTTGCCAGAACCTCCGGTTTCATTCTAGCATCAAGCTCACTTATTGGATGTGTTTTTTTTAAAACTCTAGTTTTAGTCATCTTTCACTCCTTCTATTTTCTTTTTTTATATTGTCGATATATAGCCTCGGCCTGTTTTATTAAATCCTGATAAAATCTCTTTTCATCTTTCCCTTTTTTATCTCCACCAATAAGAAGCACTGCATTTCGTTTTTCATCAAAAATAAATGCCACTCTAAACACATGATTCTCAGTTTGTGTCCTAAGTTCCTTGAGCAATTCAACCCTCATACGAATTGAAGCCTGATTATCGTCATTTTGCTCCATGAACCATACATCATATTCATTTGTTGTTTCTACTTCCCATGCCATCTTAATTTATAGTATATGAACAATAATTCATATTGTCAAGAGGTCAACCTCTACCCCTTTCTACCATTTTTTGGTCATTTACACATTTCTCTACCTTAGATAATTCAAGGGTTATTATCCGGCTCTTACCGTTAAGCGGTATTCTACTTATAGGATCATAATACTCAAAAGAATGATAAATATTCTCATCTTTAAAGAATCTTTCTTTT